>OIWS01003308.1_pt1 | contig 11692 bp, 10 predicted proteins | sample 1587611 | NCBI WGS metagenome assembly OIWS01 (sample SAMEA3888919, study PRJEB22519) | human gut metagenome | biome: human gut; feature: human-associated habitat; material: faeces | place: Denmark | collected 2010 | reverse complement strand
CCTTGGCCTGCTTGAAGAGGTCGCGCACCTTGCTCGCGCCCATGCCGACGAACATTTCGACAAATTCAGAGCCGGACATCGAGAAGAACGGCACATTCGCCTCGCCGGCGACCGCCTTGGCGAGCATCGTTTTACCGGTTCCCGGAGGGCCGACGAGCAGAATGCCCTTGGGCATTGAGGCACCGATCTCCTGATACTTGCTGGGGTCGTGCAGATAGTTGACGACCTCGGTGAGGTTCTCCTTGGCCTCATCCTCGCCCGCGACATCGTCAAACTTGATGCCCTCGGCGGACTTGACATACACCTTGGCGTTGGACTTCCCCATGTTGAACATCATGGAGTTGCCTCCGCCGCCCATCTTCTCCATCATCTTGCGCGACATATACTGTCCCAGCGCGACAAAGATGATGATGGGCAACACCCAGGCGAGAATGCTGACGAGCGTGGACGTCTGCTCGATCTCCTCACCCGTGGTGGAGACGCCCGCGTCCAAAAGGCGCTGCACCAAACCGTCGTCAGGCACCATCGCCGTCTTGTAGACGGTCTTTTCATCGCTGCTGGTGAAGAGAATGCGGTTGGATTGCTCCTGGATCTCGACCCGGCCGACCTCGCCCTGCTCTGTCATGGTGACGAAAGTGTTGTAGTCGACGTCCTTGATCTGGTGCTCAGAGATCCACGGCATGGCGATGAAGTTGAAGAGCATCACAAGCAGCATCACCACAAAGTAGTAGTACAGCAGCGGCTTTTTCGGGGACTTGACTTCGTTCATGAAAATGCGTTCCTCCGATCATTGAAATTTCCGGCAGGAAGTGCATACAAACGGGAAAAACTGAACGTAGCAAAAAGCCGGAGTTTTTGCTACGCTGAAAGAAGAGACGGGCGGTCGAAACCGCCCGGAACTTAGATTAGTTTGGAGTATAACACGGGAAAATATCCCTGTCCAGTACCCAAGATAAGAGTTTACAGTTTGGATACAAGGAGGTTACAGTTATGAAAAAAACGACAAAGGCGGCTATATTCGTCACGGCTGCGGCGGCACTCTACGGCGCGGCGGCCTACGGCGTGACGAGAACGCTCATGGACGTCGCGATGAAGCGCGAAGCGCCCAAGGCGTTCAAAAACAAGGGCAGCGCCCAGCTCACGGGCGAAAAGCGCGACGAGTCCTACCGTGAGGCGCAGCGCGCCGCCGCGAAAAAGCTTGCGTCTTCGGAAACGGAGACAGTGCTGCTCGAAAACCGCGAGGGCTTGACGCTCGTGGGCCATCTTCGTGAATGCGAAAAGGCCAAGCGCCTTGTGATCGCGTTTCACGGCTGGCGCTCAGCGTGGTACCGCGATTTCGGCCTGCTCGCGGACTTTTTAAGCCGCGAGCAGTGCAGCGTGCTCTATGTGGAGCAGCGCGCGCAGAACGAGAGCGAGGGCGACTACATCGGCTTCGGCCTGACCGAGCGCTACGACTGCGTCGACTGGGCAAACTGGGCAGCCGAACGCTTCCCCGGCCTGCCCGTTTACCTTATGGGCGTGTCGCTCGGCGGGGCGACGGTGCTCATGGCCGCAGGCGATATTCTCCCCGCCGCGGTGCACGGCGTGATCGCCGACTCGGCCTACACCTCGCCGCGTGCGATCTGGCAGCACGTGATGGGGAAGAACCTGCATCTTCCTGTCCGCGCAGCGACCGTCATCGCCGATCTTCTGTGCCAGAAGAGACTGAACGCCTCGTCCGGCAGCTACTCCACCGTCGAGGCGCTCAAAAATACCGATGTTCCGATCCTGCTCATTCACGGCGAGGACGACCACTTCGTCCCGCTCAAGATGGCGTTTGAAAACCGCGATGCCTGCGCCGCGCCCTGCAAGCTGCTCGTCGTACCCGGTGCGGATCACGCGATGAGCTATTACATGGGCCGCGGAGCATACGAGGCTGCCGTGCGCGCCTTCTGGGAGCGTTTTGACAAGTGAGGGGCCACCCTCACTTGTCCTCTTCTTCCGTTTCAAGGCCCGCAAAGCGTCTGGACGGGCGGTAGATCAGCACGGCGCAAAGGATCAGCACCGCCGTCGCGCCAAGGCTGATGGGATAGACCCACATGACGGTCTGGAACGTCATGCTCATCGGGAAGACGAACTTGACCCACGCGATGCGGATACCACACACGCCGAGCATCGTCAAAAGTGCGGGCGCGAGCGAAATGCCGAAGCCGCGCAGATACCCGGAGAGTATTTCGTAGATCAGGCAGAAAACATACGCCGGCAGGATCGTCGCAAGGCGAATATAGCCGATGGCAATGACCTCGGGATCGCTGTTGAAAATGGCGAGCAGCGACCTTGCGCTCAGCAGCAGGACAACGACCGAGACAAATGTCGCGATGGCCCCCTCCAAAAAGCTGAGCTGCATCGTCTTCTTGCAGCGCTTGATCTGCCCTGCGCCGTAGTTCTGGCCGACAAAGGTCGTGCAGGCCTGCGAAAACGAGTTGAGCACGTCATAGGCGAGAATTTCCACATTGAACGCCGCGCTCGACGCCGCGATCGCCACCGTGCCGAGGGTGTTGATGGCCGACTGGATGACGATGTTGGCGAACGAGAACACCGCGCTCTGCACGCCCGCGGGAAGGCCGATGCTCAAAATGCGCTTCAAGCTCGCGCCGTCGATGCGCAGCGCTTTCCGCTCCACGCGCACGCATTTATCCGTGCGCGTCAGGCGGACGTAGAGCAGTGCCGCGCTCACGGCGTTGGCCGCCACCGTGGCGATGGCGACGCCGTTGACCGTCATATGCAGCACAATGACGAAAAAGAGGTTTAAGAGCACGTTCAGCACACCCGAGACCGCAAGCGCTGCGAGCGGCACTTTCGTGTCGCCGATGCTGCGGAAGATCGCGGCCTCAAAGTTGTAGAGCAAAATCACCGGCATGCCGAGAAGATAAATGCGCAGATACAAAAGCGCATAGGGGAACACGTCCTCCGGCACATTGAGAATACTCAAAAGCGGCGAGGCGATGAGCTGACCAAGCAGCGCGACCGCCGCGCCGCCGCACACAGCGAACACAATGGCCGTGTGCACCGCGCGCTTGACGGCATTGTCGTCGCGGCAGCCGATGGCGTTCGCGATGACGACGTTCGCGCCGAGCGCGATGCCGATGAAAAGGTTGACGATGAGGCCGATGATCGGGCCGTTTGCGCCCACCGCCGCGACGGCGACTGTGCGCGCATCGCCCGTGAAGTTGCCGACGATGGCAACGTCCGAGGCGTGGAAGAGCTGCTCCAAGATCGCCGTGGCCGCGACCGGCAGGGCAAAGAGCGGCAGCTTATTCCAGATGGAGCCGTGCAGCATGTCGATCTCATGCTTTTTGACTGTAGTTCCCATGATCTCTCTCATTTCTTTCTGTTTTCCGCTTAACCGAGCACCAGTATAGTGCTGCCGCGGCAAAATGGCAAATGTTTTTTGCGTGACCGCCCTGTCAGCATTGACAGGACGGTCGTTTCGCTGTAATATAAGGCCCGCTGACGGCAAATTTCCCAAAAATATGAGGATTTTTTATGGATTATTACCTTTTGACCGATCTGGCCGCGCGCGTCGGCTATCATCTGGCGCTCAGCGGGGCGGAGACGTTCCGCGTCGAAGAGACGATACGCCGCATCATCGGCGCCTACGGCATTGAATGCGAGGCCTTTTCCATCCCCAACTGCGTGATGGTCAGCCTCGAGGCGGCCAACGGCAAGCCTTTGATGGTGATGAAGCGAGTCGGCTTTCACGGCAATGACCTCGAGTCGGTGGAAAAGCTCAACGCGCTCTCGCGCCGCATCTGCGCCGAAACGCCTGACCCGAGCGTCGCCGCGCAGTGGCTCGACGAAACGCTCAAGGGGCGGCGGCACTACTCGGTGCCCGTTTATTACCTGGGCAATTTCTGCGCCGCGGCGGGCTTTTGCCCGGTGTTTGGCGGCACGCTGCGCGACAGCCTGTTCGCGGGCCTTCTTGGCCTCATCATCGGCTTTGTCTCGCGCCAGATGGACAGGCGCGAGACGAACCCGTTTTTCAGCACCATCGTCGAGGCGTTCGCCATGGCGGTGCCGGCGTATCTCGCCGCGGGCTTCCATCTGGTCGACTATATCGACTTTGTCATCATCGGCACCTTAATGATCTTGGTCCCCGGCCTTCTCATCACGACCTCCATGCGCGACATCATTTACGGCGATACGAACTCCGGCATCAACCGCATCGTGCAGGTGCTTCTCTCGGCGTTCGCCATCGCGCTCGGCACGGCGGCGGCATGGCGCGTCACGTCCGGCGTATACGGGCTGACGGTCGCGTCCGGCTCAGCGAGCTATCCCGCCTGGGCACAGGCCGTGATGATTTTCGTCGCCTGTACGGGCTTTTTCATCCTCTTCAATGTGCACGACTGGGGCAGCATTCTCTGCGCGCTCGGCGGCGTGTTCACATGGATGACGTACCTGCTCTGTCGTGATCTGGGCATGAGCATTTACAGCATGAATTTCTTCGCCGCCGTCGTCTCGGCGCTGTATTCTGAGCTTATGGCGCGCTCGCGCAAATACCCCGTCACGTCGTATCTCGTCATCTCGCTCCTGCCGCTGGTGCCGGGCGCGGGCATTTACTACACGATGAGCCTCGGCCTGGGCGGCGATGTGCAGGCCGCGGTGCACAAAGGACTTGAGACCGCGGGCGTCGCGGGCAGCATCGCCGTGGCGATCCTGCTGGTGTCCACGATTTTCCGCCTCGTCACCGCGCAGAACGGGAAAAGCAGAAAGTAGTGTTCGAAAAGTAAAAACTGCCGCCCAAACGGGCGGCAGTTTTTTATTGCAGTGCGTCAATGTAAGCGTTCAGCGCGGCAAAATCGCCGCGGGGATAGGCGTTCAGGTCGCGGTTTTTCGCGTTGATGAGACAGTCGGTCAAAAGAAACACATCCATCCCGACCTCGCGCGCGGCCATGTCCTCGGTCGCGTCGTTGCCGACCATCAGGCACTCCTCCGGCTTGACGCCGAGCGTGCGCGCGACCTCGAGGTAGTAAGCAGGATTCGGCTTGCAGAAGGTCGAGGCCTCGTAGGTCGTGTAAATTTCAAAATCCTCCGGCACAAGGCCCGCCCAGCGGATGCGGTTCTCCGTCGCCATGTGGGGAAAGATTGGATTCGTCGCCAGCGCAACGCGGTAGCCGCACTCTTTGAGCTTATGGACCGTCTCCACCGACGCGGGATTAAAGCCGCAGATGTCGCGCGCGGCGTTGAACTCATTGGCGTAGAAATCCTCGAAAAGGCCCTGGTCGCTTTGGCACTTTTCCTCGCCGTAGATCGCCGCGAACTTCTTCCAGAAGGCCTGCTCGTTCGTGCAGCTGCCGTCGTTTTTGACCATAGCCGCCGTGCCCGCCCAGATGGCGTCGACGAGGGATTTGGGCTCGTAGCCGTAGGGCGCGAGCTTTTTGGCAAGGAACTTAAAGTATCCGGTCGTGAACGCCTCCTGATCCATCGGCAGCAGCGTTCCGTCCAGATCAAATAAAATGGTGGTGATGTTCAATGCGCTTCTCCTGTTCATGTAAAGTAAGTCCATCATAGCCGTTTTTGAGGAGAATGGCAAGAGCATGGGCAAAGAATGCCCGCTCACTCGCCGCGCTCTTTCAAAAGGTCGATGATCTTCTGAAGGCCGAGAAACGCCATGCCGGTCAAAAATGTGGGAGCCCAGCATCGCAGCGCGTCGGAAAACACGAAATGCCACGAGATGGTGTTCGGCCCCGACGCATAGCCTTGACTGCCGGCGGACAGGCCGAGCAGGAACCCCACGATCCAAATGACGACCGTGAGCTTGCCAAAAAAGTCGTCGTCCACAAGGCGGCTCACGCCGCCGCTCCTGCATTTTTGATTCGGGTAAAGCAGCTCGTTCGGATCGGTCGCGAGCGCGTCGCTGATGTGCACCAGCATGTCAAGGTCCGGGTAGGAATTGCCGCGCTCCCAGCTTGAAACGGTCTGGCGGGTGACGGAGAGCTTTTCCGCGAGCGCGTCCTGCGAAAGACCTGTCCTTTTCCGCAGCCGCCGCAGGTTGGAACTGAAATCAGACATAGATCGACCTCCCTTGCTGCTCACATCATAGCAAAAAAGCCACGAGCAGACAAGCAAAGGTTCTTTGCGGGCGGCGTAGAATGAAAAGTCTCGTAGAGTTTCGTGCCGCGCACGGCACGAAATAAATTTAAATTCGTTTTCTGCCGCGACAGAAGGTGAATTGCCGCAGAGCGGCAAGAGAAGCTGCCCTGAGGTGTTTATTTGCCCCGAGTATTTTAATTTCTAACGGAATCCAAAAAAAGAGACAGCTTAAAGCCATCTCTTTTTTGGTGCCTCGTCGGGGATTCGAACCCCGGACACCCTGCTTAAAAGGCAGGTGCTCTGCCAACTGAGCTAACGAAGCATATTCTATTCCAAACCACCGAAGCGGTAAAAATCTGGCAGGGATGGCTGGACTCGAACCAGCGAATGAGGGAGTCAAAGTCCCTTGCCTTACCGCTTGGCTACACCCCTATTGGGAAGAGAGGGCTGGGGCCAAATCCCATCCCTCTCTTTTTGTGGGGTGGGTAAAGGGACTCGAACCCTCGACACCCGGAACCACAATCCGGTGCTCTAACCAACTGAGCTACACCCACCACATATTCTGTATCCGTGCGATATTTGCTGCTTTGCTGAGGGACGCCTTGTAAATGGTACGCCAGGAGGGATTCGAACCCCCGGCCTACTGCTTAGAAGGCAGTTGCTCTATCCGGCTGAGCTACTGGCGCACATTCAAGAACCCTCGGAAAATGGAGCGGGTGAAGGGAATCGGACCCTCGTACCCAGCTTGGAAGGCTGGTATTCTACCATTGAATTACACCCGCAAGCTATGAGAGCATACCATTATCCGCGCCGGATGTCAAGAGTTCCTGAAAGAAAAACTTTGAAAATCCGGCGCGGCATGGAAAAATTTTTATCCGATCAGCCGTGATAGAGCTTGTGCGTTTCGTATTTCGGCTCGCAGGTGAGGTTGATCTTGAGCTTGGAGAGCGTATTTTCGTCGGCGCGGGCGAGAATGACGGTCGCGTGCGCCTCGCTCCCGGCGAGATCGTTGAGCGCCTCCATCGCCCGCGAGGCGACCGGATCGCTGACGGCGCACACCGCGAGCGCGATGAGCGCTTCGTTCACGTGCAGGCGCGGGTTCTTGTTGCCGAGATGCTCCACCTTGAGATGCTGCAGCGGCCGGATGATCTCCGGGGAGAGGAGCAGCACGTCGTCCGGGATACCGGCGAGCGTTTTGAGAGCGTTCAGAATGCACGCCGAGCACGCGCCGAGCAGCGAGCTTGTCTTGCCGGTGACGATGCGCCCGTCGGGCAGCTCCATCGCCATGGCGGGCTTGTCGCCGTTGAGCTCCGCCTTTTCGAGCGCCGGGACGACCGGCGGGCGGTCCTTGCACGTGATGCCGAGCCGGTTCATCAAAAGCTCGAGCTTCATGAGAGCATTCTGGCTGGCCATGCCCTTGCGCACCTCGCACGCCGTGTGGTACCAGCGGCGGATGATCTCCTGCTTCGAGGCCTCGCAGCACGCCGCATCGTCGCAGAGGCAGTACCCGGCCATATTCACGCCCATGTCCGTGGGGCTCTTGTACGGGCTCTCGCCGAGAATGCGCGTCAAGATCGCGCTGAGCACGGGGAAGATCTCTACATCGCGGTTGTAGTTGACCGCCATCCTGCCGTATGCCTCAAGGTGATACGGGTCAATCATGTTCACGTCGTTCAGATCGGCGGTGGCTGCTTCGTACGCCACGTTCACGGGGTGTTTCAGCGGAAGGTTCCAGATGGGAAACGTTTCGAATTTCGCATAGCCCGATTTTACGCCGCGCTTGTTATCTTGGTAAAGCTGCGAAATACAGGTTGCCATTTTACCGCTGCCGGGACCGGGCGCCGTTACGATTACCAGCCGCCGGGAGGTTTCTATGTAATCGTTTTTGCCGAGTCCGTTTTCGGAAACGATGCCGTCCACGTCGTACGGGTAACCCGCAATCGGGTAATGGCGGTACGTTCTGATATCCAGCTTTTTCAGCGTGCGTTCGAATTTTTTGGCAAGCTTCTGATCGGCGAACTGCGTCAGACAAACGCTGCCCACGTACAGCCCTACTTCGCGGAAAGCGTCGATGAGGCGCAGAACGTCCATATCGTACGTAATGCCGAGGTCGCCGCGCATCTTGCAGCTTTCGATCGCGTCGGAATTGATGACGATAACGATTTCCGCTTCGTCTTTCATTTTAAGAAGCATCTGAAGCTTGGAATCGGGCGCAAAGCCGGGCAGCACGCGCGAAGCGTGGTAATCGTCGAACAGCTTTCCGCCGAATTCGAGATACAGTTTATCCCCGAATTTATCCACGCGCTTGCGTATATGTTCCGACTGCATTGAAAGATACTTTTCGTTATCGAATCCGATTTTGTTCATTGTAAGCTCCTGTAGCGCGCATTGTTGCCGGAGGTTCCCGACGGAACGGCACGAAAATATTATACTAAAAAACGTAGCGAAAAGCAAGCGGAAGCGAAGCGCAAAATGTCCAAAAAATCGACAAAAAAATGAAATGAAAATTTTTTTGCAAACAGCGCAAAAAAGGTTGACAAACAAGCGCGATTGATATATAATAAATATCGTCGTTAAAAGCGGACAATGCGATCGTGGCGGAACTGGCAGACGCGCAAGACTAAGGATCTTGTGGCTAACACCATGCAGGTTCAATTCCTGTCGATCGCACCATTATTCACGAAATCTTGCATAAATGTGTAAGATTTCGTGAATTTTTTTGTTTTTAACGCATATTTATGCGATAACTTTTACGACGAATGCCAACTTTGGAGGTGATTTTGGCGGTGATTTTTTGGGCATTTTTTGCCTTTTTAATGCTTTTTGCGAAAAAATCCCCTTTCTCATTTTTTGCTGTTTTTATTTTTATGGTGTTTGTACGACAAAAATAAAAGAAACCCGATAAAATCGGCGTGCAGATTTTAAAATGCCATTTGTGCGTTGCAATGAAAAAATCACGCGCTTTTTTCTTACATTATATAAAAGAGATATTTTCCGCGGCGAAAATATCTCTTTTTTTTGTTTTTTTGTTCCCCCGAAAAATATTTGCCTTTTCGGTTGGTTTTGTGTAGCACAAAGAAAAACGAAAGTGAACGGCAAAAATTATTGCTGAAAATTTGTATATCCCCCTGCCGAAATTGATTTGCTTCAATTTCGGCTTTTTTATTCTCCCCTTTTTTTCAATTTTGCTTAACTTGTATGCAATAATTTCTTGCTTCTTCGTTGACTTTCGCGCTTTCCTATTTGTATTATCTCGGATTCTCAGTTTTCTCCGTGCTGTTTTTTTGTTGCCGAAAAGGCAAAAAAAAATTATTTTCGGAGGTAAATTCCAAATGAAAAAAGTAGTTTTCTCAATTCAGTCCGTTCGTAGCAAGTCGGATAAAAAATTATCCGGTTTCGGTTATCTTGCCGAAGGCAGTCTGCTCTGCCCTTGCATCTCGAAAAACAACAAACCGTACATTCGCGTGTTCGACGACGTTGTAAATCGTTGTAAACCTTTGCAAGATCGTCCGAACGAGTTTCAAGGTTACGTTACAATGTATTTCACCGACGTTCCCGTGTACCGCGAAAAAGACGGCGCATACGATATGCTCGATCTCGAAGTCGAGTATAAAATCTGGTACAAACTTGCGGAGGACAAATAAAATGAACGGTAACATTCAAATCGTAATCGGCTCTTGGGGCAGTTATAACGAATGCAACGAGCGAGCGTTAGGCTCGGAATGGCTCGATTTATCCGAGTTTTACGACTGGGAAGAAATCGTCGCCGAACTGAAAAAAGAAGGTTTCGAACTCGACGGCATCGACGAAGAATTATTCGTTCAGGACATAGAAGGCATCCCTTCCGGTTGCTGCAACTGGGATTATACCAACCCCGAAACGCTGTTCGAAACTTTAAAAGAATCGGGCATTCTCGATAACGATTACAAATACAAAGTATTCTGCGCTTTTCTCGAAATCCGCGATTTCGATGATTTTGAAAGAAAAGTAGAGGAACGCGGCGAAAACTGGGATGACGATATTTACCTGTACTCGGGCTACGACTGGGATGATTACGGCAGAGAGCGACTCAATGACTGCGGATATGAAATTCCCGAATTTTTAGAAGATTATATTGACTTCGATAAATACGGAAGAGCCTGCGGCGATTGTTATGTACACGAATACAGCGACGGACTTATAGAAATTTTATAACTAACAGGAGAAAACATTATGAACATTACAATGCAACAAAAGAAAAACAAAGCAATCCAAATTATGCACAAATTAGATATTTACGCGCCGTATATCCGCGGATTCCGGGAAGAAAATCAAGTATGCTTTTTTGAAGCGTTCAGCGGATTCTGGGCTTATCAAGAGCCCGAATTGATGGCAAAAATTAAAGAATTTGAAACACAATACAACGTACTTGTATACGCCGTTACGCACGAATACACGAATTTCGGCGAGTGCTACGATTTCCTTTATATTCCCGATTACAAATCGGACTGGAAATATATGTTGATGCCGCAAAAAACGATGTTTTACGTTTCGGCATACGTATGGAACAAATCGGACGATATGTGTTCGGAATTCGGAACGATCGGCATCCGTTCTTTCGGCGGCGGTATCAAAAGAGTTATGTGAGGCGCGATATGAAAGAATTTAAAGCAATGGCGCATATCCATTCGTTAAACGGCAAACTTGCCGAAATCACGGTACTTGAAAACGTCGGCGATAACGATTACATTGTAGAATACAACGGCATTAAATGCCACGCGATTTTCAACTGGTTCGTCTGCGAATATTACGCCGACGACGTTTACGAAATAGTAAAGGAATAACGATTATGATACAATTAAAATTAACGGCAAATACGCCGTCCGAACAACGAATTTTAGAATATTTACAGAACAACGCAAGCGAAACGCTCGCCGAAAAGATAAACAACGGCACGCCGTTCGAAAAAGACGGAAAGCCGCTGACAAACAAAAAATCTTTATCGGGATTTATGAAATACGCCTGCGACGAAGCGAGAAATTTTGCCGCGAAAAACGAAACCGCCGCGTGCGTAGAAGATTCCGTAGTGTACGGGTGGGCGATTCACTATTTCGAAGAAGATTCCATCGAAGGCACGTTGTACACGCTCGACGGCTCGGAATATATCCCCGAGAAAAAGTCCGCACACGTATCCGGACAAACGGCAAAAACAAGCGTTATTTCCACCGATCCCCTCGTCGTTTCATCGCCGCAAAACAAGCAGGAATCTTTATTCGATATGCTTTCCTCCGAACAATCCGTTCCCGAAATAGCGCCGTCTGACGAGCCTACGCCCGAAGAATTACAAGAAGCTCTTGAAGAAACGGCTAACGAAACCGAACCCGTTCAAGAAACCGTTATCGAGCCGCCAAAACCGCACAATTTATCGCCCGTTTACGCAGAGTATCTTAAAATCAAAGAGAAATATCCCGATTGTATCGTCGCCTACCGTCTGGGCGAGTTTTACGAAATTCTCGGAAGCGATGCGGTTACGGTTGCAAACGAACTCGACTTGACTTTGACAAGCCGCGATTGCGGACTCGATACCCGCGTGCCTATGGTAGGCTTTCCCTATCACCCCCCCGATATTTACATATCGAAA
>OIWS01003304.1_pt1 | contig 11705 bp, 9 predicted proteins | sample 1587611 | NCBI WGS metagenome assembly OIWS01 (sample SAMEA3888919, study PRJEB22519) | human gut metagenome | biome: human gut; feature: human-associated habitat; material: faeces | place: Denmark | collected 2010 | reverse complement strand
CCCAGCCGAACGGGAACAGGCGGCCGTCGGAGTGCTTGAGCGCGACCGAGGGGTCGAGCGTCGTGACGCCGAAGGCGACGAGGTTTTCCTGCTCATCGAGCACGAAGCACACAAACTCCGGGTCGACGAGCGGAATGAATTTCTTGGCATAGCGCTCGATCTGCGCGTCCGAGAGCTCCACGACACCGTAGAGCGGCGCATAGGCCGCATTGATGAGTTCAAAGACCTGACGGACATAGGGCCCGTACTCGCTCTTGTGATGCAGCGTGGCCACGTGCAGGTTCTTGCGCTTGAGAATGTACTGCGAGAGCTTGTGCAGACGCTCGGCCTCCGTTCCGCCCGGTTCGGGCACGGCGATGCGGTACTCGATCCAGTCGACGTCCTTGCGGTAGCCGAGGCGGGTCAGATGCTCGGGATAGTACGGCGCGTTGTAGTTCGTGAAAAACAGGCTGCGGCGGTCAAAGCCGTCGACGAGCATGCCCTCGCGGTCACAGTCCGTGAAGCCGAGCGGGCCGTGCACCTGATCGCACCCCTTCTCGCGCGCCCAGCGCTCGACCGTGCCGAAGAGCGCCGCCGAGACCTCGGAATCATCCACGAAGTCCACCTGACTGAAGCGCATGCAGTGCGTGCCGAACTTTTCATTGGCCTTGTGGCTGAGGATCGCGCCGATGCGGCCGACGATCTCCCCATCGCGCCGGGCCAGCCAGCAGCGCGCCTCGCAATAGTCAAATGCGGGGTTCTTGCCCGGGGTCCAGTCATCGAGGTCGTCACCGTAAAACGAGGGGATATAGTTCGGGTTGTCGGCATAGAGCCGGTTGGGGTACTGCATAAACTGGCGCAGCTCGTGCCTGGTCGTGACCTCGGTCACGACGACCGGGCTGTGCTTTTCAAACCTTTGCATGGGTCAATCTCCTTATGAAAAACAGTGACCAGCCGGAGTCTGGCCTGGCGATAGTATAGCGCGCCGCGCGGCGAATTTCAACCTTTGCGTGCGTGGTTATTCACCCAATCGGCACGGTTCGACACGAAAAAGTCCCCGGAGACGAGCTCCGGGGACGACTGCTTGTCCAAAAATTCGGGACGGACTTTTGGACTGCGCGTCACCGCCGCCCGGCGGCTGTCGATCGGATTCGAGGCGGGCCTTGCCCCCTCGAGCTCCCCTGCGGCACACGTTTCTTTCCCGAAGGCGCTTTGCTTCTGAAAATAGAAAATCCCCGGAGACGAGCTCCGGGGACGGGATTCCTGCGTTTGCTTCAGCTTACAAGAGCTCGGGATACCAGTCGTTGATCGCATCCACGATCGCTTTGGCCTTTCCCTCCTGACAGATGTCGAGGATCTCGGACGCAAGGTCAAGCCCCCAGTGGACAAAAGCATTTGCATTCATGGTTTTTTACCCCTTTCTTTACGTTCCGTCGCGACACACACATTGGCGGCGGATGGTTGGCGGCAATACCGGTTTATTTACATTTTACGCGCATGATACGCAATGTCAAGCTTCCGCAGCCGCCCAAAGGCATGCACGATGGCGAAAAACACGTTTCCTGCCGGTTTCTTAGCGGAGTCCTGACAGGATTCCTATGCTTTTCCTGTTTGCCGACTTGCGCGCCGGGCATAAATCGGCTATAATAAACATCACGTTCGTTCCGGAACGAACGGACGCAGCCAATCGCATAAGGGGGGAAGCACATGAAATGCCGCGAGTGCAACGCGGAGCTGCCGCGCAGTGCCCACCGCTGCCGGCACTGCGGGCGACCGATTCTGCACGAAAAAATCTGGAACAACAAGCGTCTGCGCGCACTGTTCATCGGGATCATCATTGTGCTTGTCGCCGTCGGCGCGGGGTTCGCCGTCGTCGCCTCACAGGACGCTGCCGTCAACCGCAGCGTCAAGGACGCCATCTGCAACTTCCAGTTCGACACCGCCGAGACCCTGCGGCGCGACGTGAAGCTCTTTCCCGCAGGCGACAACGACCTGCGCACGGAGATCATCCGCACCGGACGGCTCTATCAGGCCGGACAGTACACACAGACGCTGATGTACATCGACGACCTGCACGAAAACTACGCCGACAGCGAGCTGGTGGTCTACAGCGGCGTACTCGATGCCATGGAGGCCAAGAGCCTGCCGCAGATCTACGCCGCGGCCGCAAACGACTACAGCGCACAGGATTATCAGACCGCGCTGGCCGAGTACACCGTGCTCGCCGAGCGCAACTACTCCGACAGCGCCAAGCGCCTGTTTCTCACAAACGCCCACCTGTGCGAAAGCTTGCAGCAGCTCGCGCTTGCATCCGACATGACCAACGCACAGGCGGCGCAGAAGCTTCTGGATCTCATCGGCTTTTCCGACACGAACCAGCTCCTCATGAGCAACGGCAGCTATGCGCAGGTATTCCTGACCGGAAGCTGGAGCAGCGACGCGGGCGAGCTGACCGTATCCGACGCGGGCGTGACCTGCTCTCTGCCCGGTCTCGGCGAAAAAGACTGCACCATCCGCGGCAACGCCATCTATGACAGCGCGGACGAGGGCGCCGTGGCGTTCTACCGCTTCTCTGTGCTCAACAGCCGCATGATGATCGCCGACGCCGTCGGCGACGGACGCGCCTACACCATGTTCCGGCAGTGACCATGACCGATATCCACATCCCCGCAGCATCTCACGCTGCGGGGTGTTTTTGTATCTGTCTTCTATTTTTGAGCGGCGCAGCGGAAAGTGCCGCTTGCCAAGCGCGGCTTTGTTCCGTATAATTGGATTTGGTGGATTTGGAATACAAAACTACAAAATCGGGAGGAAAAAACATGAAAAAACGCATCATCAGCCTGCTGCTGTGTCTGGTTCTGATCGTGTCGCTCATGCCGGCTGCGGCCGCGGCGGGCACGTACGACAGCAAGACCGTCACAGTGCGCTATGCCTCCGGTCACGGAGAAAACACCCATGACTACGCGGCGGCCTTTACCTACAGCGACGAGCTGTTCACCAAGAGCGGCTACACGTACCGGCAGGATCTCGCGGAGATGTCGCTGGGCCTCGCCTTCGCGGCATTTTCCAGCAAGGATTCCGAATATGAGGATCAGCTGGCAACGAGCAACCGCAACTTCATCTCGTTTGCCGAGCAGTGCGGCTTTGAAAACATCCGCTCCAACAAGTGGATGACCCAGCCGGCCGAGACCGACTCGATCGGTATCAACTGCGCCAGCAAGACCATCCGCGACAACGGCGGCCAATACACCCTCATCGCCGTCGGCGTGCGCGGCAACAACTACCACGCCGAGTGGGGCGGCAACGCACGCCTCGGTGCCTCCGGTGAGCACGCAGGCTTCGCCATGGGCCGCGATCAGGTGCTTGACTACCTGCGCGCATACATCGCCGAGACCGGCATCACCGGCCGCGTGAAGCTCTGGATCAGCGGCTACAGCCGCAGCGCGTCCGTGGCCAACATGGTCGGCGGTATGCTCGACGACGGCTGCAGTCTCGGCGCGCGCGTCAGTCTCAGCCCGCACGACCTGTACTGCTATTGCTACGAGCCGCCCATGGGCGCGACCAAGGACGAAGTGCAGGGGCGCGTATATGAAAACATCCACAACATCGTCAACACCAACGACCTCGTGACCTATGTCGCATTCGACAGCTGGGACTTTGCCCGCTACGGCGTTGACCGCGTCGTGCCGACGAAGGGCGATGCAAACTACCTCAACTACAAGGCGAAGATGCTCAGCGAGTTCTACCGCATCCCGAACAACGGCGGCAACATCTACTGGCCCGACCACTTCCAGGCGTGGGGCATCGACCCGAAGGACATCACGAGCGGCGACCTCGGCAAGATCTTCAAGGTCAACATGACACAGGCGGAATTCTACGCCGACCTGTGTGAGGCGATCACGACGTGCCTCGTCTCCTCGCGGCAGGACTATGCCGACAATCTGCAGGATTACCTCATCGCACTGCTCGGCGACATCTTCGGCGCTGCCGACCGCGACACCTCCGGCGTGGCGGAGAGCTTTGCCAAGAAGGTGCAGGACAACGCCAAGAAGCTCTTCTACTCGCTGACCATCCCCGGTATGCTCAAAAACGGCACCGCCGTCAAGCTCCTCACCGGGTATCTGGTCGAGGCGCTCAAGGAAAACGGCATCGTGACCTATGACCTTGACGGCATCCGCGACGCGTTTGCGACGCTCGTTCCGCGCCTGTCCAAGATGGCGCTCAAGTACCCCGGCACGACGATGACGCTGCTGGCGAACCTGCTCGTGATCATGAGCGCACATTTCGGCGAGAGCTGTCTGGCGTGGATGCGCTGCCTGTCGGACACATATATGACCAACAAACAGCGCGTCAGCTACGCGGGACTGTTTGACGACGTGGCCGCAAGCGCGTGGTACGCGCCGGGCGTGGACTACGTCAAGTACGGCCGGCTGATGTACGGCACCGGGAATAACCTGTTCCAGCCCGACGCGCAGATGACCCGCGCCATGTTCGTACAGGTGCTCTACGCGCTGGAGGGCTCGCCGTCCGTCAGCGGTCTGAGCTGCCCGCTGACGGATGCCGGCGGCAGCTGGTACACCGACGCCGTCATCTGGGCATACAACGCAGGCGTGACAGCAGGCGTGTCGGCAACGGAGTTTGCGCCGAACGAGCCGCTGACACGCGAGCAGATGGTGACGATGCTCTACGGCTACGCAAGCCGCAGCGAGCAGCTCACCGGCGACGCGGGCGCGCTGTCCCCCTATCGGGATCAGGCAAACGTGTCGGCCTGGGCGCGGGAGGCAATGGTCTGGGCCGTGAGCACGGGCATCGTCTGCGGCACGTCCCCCACCACGCTCTCGCCGCAGAAGATCGGCACGCGCGCAGAGGTCGCGACCGTGGTGATGGGATTTTGCGAACAGTAAACCGGACAAATCAAAAAGCGCTCGGGCATTTTGCCCGAGCGCTTTTTGCGCGGTTTTACGCTTTTATCGGATCACGGCTGCACGGCGGCGGCTTTCGCGCCGCGGCAGTTGGCACGCAGCACCGGCATGAGCGCCGTGAGCGCAATGTCCAGCTTGCGGGAATAGTCCCCTTCCATGCCGTTGTTGATCCAGTCGATGAGCATACCGAACATCATGTCCGTATACATGCGGATGATCGCCTCGAGATCCTCGGGGGCGATGTCCATGTTCTGCGCGTAGCGCGTGATGACCTGACGGGCATAGTAATCGCTCGTCTCCCACGTGAAGCGCTCCAGCTCTTCCTTGCCGTAGCCATGGTAGATATTCAGGATGGCCTGACGATCGTTCGAGAGGTTCGATGCGAGCGTCAGAAAGCCCTCGCGCATGGTCTCGAAATTGCCGTTCGTGTTCAGGAAGTGCTGCACGCGCAGCTCAAATACATACTGCGTGAGCACGTACACATCCGTGAAATAATAATAGAACGTCTTGCGGCTGCAGCCAACGGCATCCGTGATCATCTTGACCGTGATGCGGTCGATCGTATAGTCGTTGAGCAGACGCAGATAGGCGTCCGCGAGCGCCATGCGCGTCCGATTCTGCTTCATGAAGTGTGCCTCCGTTTCGCTGCCGGCAGAGGCCGGCCCGTTGTTTTGAATGTTCTTATAGTAACCCACCTGTCACCATAATTCATTGGCCATTATGTTCTGTTTGTAACATTTTTGCACACTTTGCGAAACTAATCTACTCGTTTGTCCGATTTTTCAAGAGTCCAGCTCGCTCTGCAGCTCACAGGTGCGCATCATGAAGGCGGCCAGCTGCGCACGGTTGGCGCCGGCATTCGGGCTCAGCTGCGAGCTGCTCGTGCCGTAGAGCAAGCCCATGGAGACGGCCCAGGTCGCAGCAGGGTATGCCCACTCGGGAACCGTGTTCCAGTCCGTATAGCCGCCGATCGGGCGCGGGCGGACGCCCTTTTCCGGCCCGTAGGCACGGTAGAGCATCGTGACGAGCTGCGCGCGCGTGAGGCGGTCATCGGGTGCAAAATGCGTGTCGTCCATGCCGGCGGCGACCTCATTTGCATATGCCCAGCGCACCGCGTCGGCGTACCACGCATCCGGCCCGACATCCTCAAACGGCGTCTCGGGCAGCTCGGACACGTCCGGCTCCCCGGCCATACGGTAGAGGATCGAGACAAGCATGGCGCGCGTCGTCATGCCGTCGGGGTCGAACAGGTCGTTTCCGACGCCGCTCATGAGGCCGAAGAGCACACAGTAGTCGATGCCCTTGTGCGCCCAGCTGTCGGCGGAGACCATATCGTCAAAGGCGCTCCCGGCGCAATACTTATCGCCGATGCAGGGGTCGGGGATCCTGGCCGTCTCGGTCTTGCCGCAGATGGAGCAGGTGCGCTCCATGTTCACGGCGCCGTCGTCGGTCTCGATGGCCGTCCAGGCGCTCCAGTGGTGGACGGGATAATAATACTGCACCGCCTCCGTGACGCGCTCGCTGCCCTTGAAATAGTTCACGGTGCTGCCGTTCGTGAGCGTCATGGTATAGATCGTCTGGTGAGCCGGGTCAAGCACACGGTACTCCGTGGCTGAGACCTGGCCGATGATCATGACATAGTGGCCGTTGGCCGAGTAGCTGTTGAGGTGGATGATTGGCGGGCTGTAGCTGCCCTCGCCGCCGACGTAGCGCGCGATGGCCTCGGCGAGCGAGGTCTTGCTGTACGTCGCGCCGCTGAAAGCAACATCCTCCGGCGTCGTGGCAAAGGGCGCGCCGTAGTGGCCGCCGCTGCGCCAGTAATCGCCGAGCGCGCCGGGCGTGGCGTCGATGCCGAGGTAGGACAGGGCCATGGAGATGCACGCCGTGAAGCACTCATGGTTGGCATAGCCCACATAGCTGCCCCAATACTCGGGGCAGAACAGATCGGTAAAGGCCGGCACCTGGCAGATATAGCGGACCGTGCCCGTCTTCACGCCGGAGTTTTTCGCATATTCCACGCTCGCATACGGCGCGGCATCGACCCGGCTGGCCGCCGCTGCGCCCAGCGTCAAACAGGGCAGCAGCCCCGCGAGCAGGCACAGCGTCAGCGCCAGACTGACAATTCGTTTCTTCATAGATAATACCCTCTGTTCCGGATTTTGCTGAGTGTTGACATAACACGCACACACAGATGCATATTTTACACCAAGTGTTACGAGATTGCAACCTTTTTTGCTTTCCTTTCCAGCTTTTGTGGAGCGCAGCAGTGAATTCTGACCGGGTTTGACGCACAAAGTGGGGACGAAAAGAAAACAAGCGAAAGCAGAATTTATCGTTATGTCAACCGAAACGCCGGTCAGTTCCGGACTTATGACACGAGCCGGTGACATCTGCATCCGCGAAAAGCGAAAGTAAGATAACGTTTCGCTTGACATATATGCAAATGCATAATAAAATGGAAATAGAAGGGGTGCGCACCGCATGGTGCTAATACGACCGCCAAAAAACCGCACGACAGCCGCAAAAGAAAGCTGTGCGAGACATTATGTAAACTTTTTACCGGAAGAGGCGTAAGGCCAACAGATGGGTGTATGCAGCCGACAGCGCGATGGCGGACGCTCGGCGGTTGGGCGGACGGAAAAACACAAAAGGAGGATGGTACATGGGACAGGAGACAAACGCGGCGCTGCGGCGCAAGCTGCGCACGCAGCGCGCGGCCTACGAGGAGCTGCTGGGGCTCGCGGGCGCGATCATGGCGGCGCTGTGCGTGCGCCGGGGCGACGGCGGAACACTGCGGCTGCCGAAGCAGGATGTGCACGACGCGCTCACGCGTTATGAATTCGCGGCGGCGGCCGAGGGCGAGGACTACGTGCTCTCGTACCGGGAGCGCGGGACATGATGGACCTTGAGGGCGAAAAGGCGCGCATCCTCGAGCAGCTGGCCGAGATGGCAGCCGACACGACCGTGAAGCCGGAGCTGCGGCTCAAGGCGGCGGGGATGGTGCTCGGTCAGGCGAGCGACAAGGACACCGGCGAGGCAGAGCCGCAGGTGCTGCGCTTTGAGGGCGCGCTCGAGCAATGGAGCCGGTGAGGTGAGGCAATGGCACGCAAAAACGACCCCTATATTTATAAGGTGCTGCGGCGCGAGACGCCGAGTCCGCGCCAGCAGGAATTTTTCCGCGCAGAGGCGGCAAACGTCGCCTACGGCGGGGCGCGCGGAGGCGGCAAGAGCTGGGCCATGCGGCGCAAGCTCGTCATGCTCGCCATGCGCTACCCGGGACTGAAGCTCCTGCTGCTGCGCCGGACGCTGCCGGAGCTGCGCGCAAACCACATCCTGCCGCTGCAGCGGGAGCTTGAGGGATACGCCGCGTGGAGCAGCACCGAGCGCACGTTCCGCTTTCCGAACGGATCGCGGCTCGTGATGGGCTACTGCGACAACGACAGCGACTGCGCGCAGTATCAGGGGCAGGAGTACGAGGTGATCGGCTTCGAGGAGGCAACAAACTTTGAGCCCGACTGGCTGACCTTCATTGCGACCTGCCTGCGCACGACACGCACGGATTTCACGCCGCGCATCTACTACACCTGCAACCCCGGCGGCCCGGGCCACGCCTACATCAAGCGTCTGTTCATCGACCGCGCGTTCCGGGACGGAGAGTCCCCGCAAGACTATGTGTTCATACCGGCAAAGGTCTATGACAATCAGGTGCTGATGCAGCGCGACCCCGGCTATCTCAAGCGGCTCGAGGCACTGCCGCCCGCAAAGCGGCGCGCGCATCTTGAGGGTGACTGGAACGTATATGAGGGGCAGGTATTCGCCGAATGGCGCGACGACCCTGCACACTACGCCGACGGAAAGTGGACGCACGTGATCGAGCCGTTCGATATTCCGGACACATGGCGGGTATACCGCAGCTTTGACTTCGGGTATGCAAAGCCGTTTTCCGTGGGCTGGTGGGCGGTGGATTTCGACGGCCGGCTCTACCGCATCCTCGAGCTGTACGGCTGCGTGCCCGGCGAGCCGGACACCGGCGTGCGCTGGACGCCGGAGCAGATCTTCACGCAGATCCGCACCACCGAGACCACGCACCCCTATCTGCGCGGACGGGACATCCGGGGTGTGGCAGACCCCGCGATCTGGGACGCATCGCGCGGCGACAGCATCGCCGACATCGCCGACCGGTACGGCGTGTACTTCGAGCCCGGCGACCACCAGCGCCTGCCCGGCTGGATGCAGGTGCACTACCGGCTGGCATTCGACGAAGCCGGGCTGCCGATGCTGTACGTGTTCCGCAACTGCCGGGACACGCGGCGCACGCTGCCGCTGCTGCGCTACGACGCGCACGCACCCGAGGACGTCGACACACGGCAGGAGGACCACATCGCCGACGAGATCCGGTATCTGTGCCAGTCCGATCCCATCGCGCCGCGGCCGGCGGTGCAGCGGACGCCGAAAGTGTTCGACCCTCTGAGCAATGATTAATTATGTAAACAGGAAAAGGCTGCGACAGCAGTCTCTTTTTCTCGCAAAATGTTAAAAGTTATGTAAACTATTTGCCGGAAACGGCAGCAAAGGAGCGTCTATGACAAACGAAAAAACGAACCCCCTGCCCTACCGCGCGGCGGCAGAGGCCGGGCTGCCGGAGATACGTGAGCCCGTGATCACGCCCGACGATGTGGCGCGCGGCACGCAGCTGCTGCGCCGCTACAAAGACGGCAAGCGCGCACTCGAGGCGCGCATCATCGCCGATGAGCAGTGGTACCGCCTGCGGCACTGGCAGTACCTGCGTGACCGCCGGCGCGAGCAGGGCGCCGACGTGGTGGAGCCGACGAGCGCGTGGCTGTTCAACGCCATCGTCTCGAAGCACGCCGACGCGATGGACAGCTTTCCGGAGGCGGTGATCCTGCCGCGCAGCGAGCAAGATGAGCCGGACGCAAAGGCGCTGTCGGCCATCGTGCCGGCGGTGCTGGAAAAGACGCACTTCGAGCAGGTGTGGTCGGACGCGTGGTGGTATAAGCTCAAGCACGGGTGCGCGGCCTACGGCGTGTTCTGGGACAGCGCCGGCAGCGGCGGTCTCGGCGACGTGGCCGTGCGGCAACTCGACCTGCTGAACCTGTTCTGGGAGCCGGGCATCACCGACATTCAGGACAGCCGCAACCTCTTCGTGTGCGCACTCGTGGACAACGACGACATCGCGGCCGCGTGGCCGGATGCGCGCCCCGGAAGCTGCGGCGTGGAGCTGGCGCAGTATCTCTATGACGACGCGGTGGACACGTCGAACAAGAGCATCGTCGTCGACTGGTACTACAAAAAGCCGCTGCCCGGCGGCGGAACGGCGCTGCACCTCGTGAAATTCACCGGGCGTGACCTGCTCTACGCGAGCGAAAACGACCCCGCCATGGCCGAGGGCTTCTACCCGCACGGGCAGTACCCGGTCGTGTTTGACGTGCTCTACCCCGAAGCCGGGACGCCGTGCGGCTTCGGTATGATCGCCGTGAGCAAGGATCCGCAGCAGTACATCGACCGGCTGAGCGGCAACCTGCTCGAGATGAGCATGAAGGCCTCCACGCCGCGCTTCTGGGTGAAAAAAGGCTGCGGCGTGAACGCGCAGGAATTTCTCGACTGGTCAAAGCCGCTCGTTGAGGTCGAGGGCAGCATCGACGACGAGCGGCTGCGCCAGATCAGCCTCTACAACCTCGACGGCCAGTGGGTGAACATGTTGCAGCTGAAGATCGACGAGCTCAAGGAGACGAGCAACAGCCGCGACGTGACGCAGGGCAGCGTGTCCGGCGGCGTGACGGCGGCGAGCGCCATTGCCGCGCTGCAGGAGGCCGGAAGCAAATCCAGCCGCGACACGCTGCGCGCAAGCTACCGCGCGTTTGAGCGCGTGGTCGAGCTCGTGATCGAGCTCATCCGCGCCTATTACGCCGAGACGCGCCCGTTTCGCGTGGCGGCGCCGGGCGCACAGGGCTATACCTTCTGCACCTACTCCAACGCCGGGCTGCGCGCCCGCGTCGTGGGCATGGACACGGACGGTGGGGCGCTTTGCCGCGCGCCGGCCTTTGACGTGTCCGTGCACGCGCAAAAGGAGAGCCCGTATGCGACCGCATCGCAAAATGAGCTGGCGCGGCAGCTGTACCAGCTCGGGGTCTTTAACCCCGCCTTCGCGCAGCAGGCCGTGCCGATGCTGGAGATGATGCAGTTTCCCGGGCGCGACAAGGTGCTCGAGGCCGTGCGCGGCAGCATCGCGCCGCCGCAGCCGGAGACACCGGAAGCGGACGCGGGCACGGACGCGCTGCTGAAAGCGCAGGAGGAGAAAAACCGCATCATCACAGCCAACGCCCGCTGAGGGCAGAAGGGAGAGCAGAGCATGGATGAAAACAACATGACCGCAGCCGGGCAGACCGCCCCCGCCGCGGCGCAGACCGAAGCGACGGTGGAAGCCGCTGAACAGACCGTGACCGTCGGCGCGCTGCGCGGCGCGATCGAGCGCAGGAAGGAGCAGAACATGCGCCGCGCGGCCGAGCAGACCGCCGCGCGCTGGTCGCGCGAGGCGGACGAGCTGACGGCGCAGTGCCCGGACTTTGATCTGGGCGCGGCGCTGAAGGATGACCGGTTTTGCGCGCTGCTGCGCGCAGGCATAGACGTGCGCACGGCATGGTTTGCGCTGCACGCGCAGGCGCTGCTGGAGACGGCCTGTCTGCGCGCCGGACGCAGCGCCGAGCAGCGCGTGAGCGAGCACATCCGCGCCCGCGGTCTGCGCCCGGTCGAAAACGGGCTGGGCAGCGGCGGCGCGGGCATCGT
>OIWS01003300.1_pt1 | contig 11724 bp, 7 predicted proteins | sample 1587611 | NCBI WGS metagenome assembly OIWS01 (sample SAMEA3888919, study PRJEB22519) | human gut metagenome | biome: human gut; feature: human-associated habitat; material: faeces | place: Denmark | collected 2010 | reverse complement strand
TTTTGCCGTTCGACGTCTTTCGCCCCCATGTAAACGCGGCACTGAAATCCCATCAGTGCACACGCAAGGGCCGTCGCCACGCCGTGCTGCCCCGCGCCGGTTTCCGCAATGATGCGGGTTTTGCCCATGCGCTTTGCAAGCAGCGCCTGCCCCAGTACCTGGTTCGTTTTATGTGCCCCGCCGTGCACTAAGTCTTCGCGCTTTAAGTAAATCGTGGTTTTCGTCCCGGCCGTGAGATTACGGCATTTTGTCAAGGGTGTCGGACGTCCGGCGTAAGTCGTAAGAAGTTCCGCGAGTTCCGACTGAAACGCGGCGTCGTTGCGCGATTCAATAAACGCCGTTTCCAACTGATCCAAGGCCGGGATCAAAATTTCCGGCACAAACTGTCCGCCGAAGCGACCGAAATAAGGATTGAGTTTCATGATGTTCCCTTTAATAACGGCGCCCGGCCACGGCCGCAAACGCCCGTCCGATTTTTTCCGCCGACTTCACGCCCGGGGCGTCTTCCACCCCCGAATTAAAGTCAAAGCCCGATAGACGAAGTCCCGCCGACAACGCGGTCCGCTGCAGATCAATGACGTTCTCCGGCGTAATCCCTCCGGCGAGCGTCACTCGGGGAAGCGTCGCAAAAAGCGGCAGCAGATCCCTGTCAAACCCCGAGCCGGTACCTCCTGCGGCATGATCGAGCGTCACGCGGTCAATGAGCCCCGCTTCAAAAGCCGCTTCAATTTTCCGCACGTCGTCCTTTAACGCCGCCCTGCAGTGCGCTGTAGCCACAGTCGGCAATCCCACGGCGACGACCGTCTTGATGTCGGGGAACGCCCTTTTCAGTACCTCGGCCGTTTTCAATACCTGACTAAGACTCCCGTGCAGCTGCACGACGTCCGCCTGCATCGCGTCAAAAGTCTTTAGCACCTCGCCCGTCACCTCCTGAGCATCCGCCACTGCGACGATTTCCACCGGAAGACCCGCGACTTCGGTTTGACGCCGAACCGCCGCAGACAACTCCGCCGCGGCTTGCGTCGACACCTTTCGAGAAGAGCGTTCCGCAAGAATGATGCCGACGGCGACAGCCCCGGCTTTGGCCGCCGCCACGGCATCTTTAACGCGCGTGATGCCGCAGACCTTGCTTTTTCCGTAAAGAAGTTCGCGAACGCCGACGGAAACGTCGGGCGCTTTCGAAACCGCCGAACCGCATAAAAACACCCGGGCCGAAGAAGCCGCCAAATCCGCCGCCGTTGCGTAACCCGATTCCGCCACAATGACCGCGTCCTTCGAAGCCGCGTCAAGCAACGTTTCAACACGACGCCGATCGACGGTGAGGGTCCGCAGGTCGCGGTTATTGATGCCGATAAGACGGGCGCCCAACCGCCGGGCCCGCGCAAGATCCGTTTCAGAATCGGCTTCCGTCAAAATTTCCAACCCCAAGCTTTGAGCAAAGGCCGCGAGTTTCCGATACCCGACGTCGGATAACACCGAAAGCATCAAAAGTACGGCGTCCGCCCCCGCACGCGCCGCCGCGAGAATCTGCGCTTCCTTCACAAAGAAGTCCTTCGCGAGAATCGGCAGCACCGTCTTTTGCCGAATATCGGCCAAACGATCAAAACTTCCCGCGAAAAAGTCGGGTTCCGTCACCACCGACACCGCGTCCGCGAACCGGCCGTACGTCCGGGCATAAACGTCCGTGTCGACCCTCCCGCGCATCAGGCCTTCCGAGGGCGACGCCGCCTTCACTTCCAAAATGAAGCGCCGGCCAGACGCCCTCAGCGCCCGTTCCAATACCGCAGCCCGCGTCACACGAGTCGCCCGTATTTCCCGCACGACCCGCATTGAAATCGCTTCCGGAAACGTGCGCGAAGCCGCCGCCATCACGATCGACGCCAACGCCGTGCCGTTCATACCCACGGCGTTGAGGTCGGGATTCGCCGCCAAGGCGGGCGGCAGCACGCCGGGAAGCGCCTTTTTCAAAAACGAGGCCATTACGCCGCCCTCCGTTCACCCTCAGCCGACTTCTCCCGCAAATGAGCCAGTACCCTCAACCCCGCACCGTTTTCGAGCGTCTGGCGTGCACTAGCCACGGCTTCGGGAAGCGTCGCCGCCTTCTTTCCCAAAAGAATGAGCAGCGCCAGATTCGCTGCAATGCAGTCCCGCTGAGCCGGGGTACCGCCCCCTGCCAACAAGGCTTCCGTGATCCGGGCGTTCACCTCCGGAGTGCCGCCCGCAAGATCTTCTGCCCGATAGTCTCGCGTCACCCCAAAATCGACCGGCCGGAAGACTTTCGGAATGAGGTCGCCGACTTCCGTTAATTCCACGGCCTGCGTCTCGCCGTGCACCGCGACTTCGTCGAGCCCGGCTCCGTACACGACGAACGCCCGCTTCAGGCCCAAGCCTTTCAGCGTTTCCGCCGTCGTCATCAAAAGCGCGGGATCGTACACGCCGATCAGGGCATAGTCGGGACGGGCGGGGTTCGTCAAGGGTCCCAGGAGATTAAAAATCGTGCGCACTCCGAGTTCTCGGCGCACGGGAGCCGCAAACTTCATCGCCGAGTGATAGACCGGCGCAAAGCAAAAGGTAAACCCTGTCTCAACGAGCGTCTGCGCCGCCCGTTCGGGCGTGACGGCAACCTCTACCCCCAACGCCGTCAGAACATCCGAAGCACCCGACAACGATGAAACCGCCCGGTTGCCGTGTTTGGCAACGAAAAGTCCCGCCCCTGCCGCGGCCAACGCGGCCGTCGTCGAAATATTGATCGTTCGGGCGCCGTCTCCGCCCGTGCCGACGATTTCCCCGATTTCAAGATCCGCGGGGCGCGGAAAAGCGGCTGCAGCGGCAAGCATGGCCTTGGCGGCACCGCGGATTTCGGCGGACGACTCCCCTTTGGCTTTGAGAGCGGCCAATATCGCCCCCAAACGCACCGCATCCACTTCACCCGCGAACACGGCTTCAAAGAGCGCACCGGCTTCGGTTTCCGTGAGGTCGTCCCCGCGGCAAAGCGTTTCCAAAAGGTCAGAGAAATTATGAGTGAGAATCATGGCGAATTTCCTTTGAGAATTTTCTTAAGGAAGTCCGCGGATTCGCCGTGAGGGAAAGAGGTACTAAAAAAGCCCGTCGGAAAAATCCGCGGGCTTCGGCGTTTTTAGGTTCGGCTTGAAAGTTATGCGCACGAACGGCTCGGCACCCGCGTCAAGGGGCGCCACCACCAGGAAGCCGTCATCAAAAAGTTACCGTGCGTCATTTTGAACATTGAAATCGGTTGTTGAGCACCATGTCGGGTGCCTTCTTTTTTATATTGCGCTTTTTTTCGGCCGACGTCAATAAGCGCTTTGGCTTACCGCCGTCGGCCGCTCAAAACACCCTCGTCAGAGGGATTTCTTCGCTGCGAGCTGCTTTTCCACGAGAGCGGCGGCTTCACAGCGCCCCACCAAATCGCGGGCAAACAAGAGGAAACTAAGGTAGAGCTCGCTGCCGCGGGCAGAGAGTTTATCTTCCGGAATCTTCCTCAAGAGTTCGGACTGCAGTGCGTCGATATGCGCCAAGATTGTCGGCGCCGTTTCCGCAAGTTGCACGGGATCGGCTTTGCCGTCCGGCCGCAGAGCCGCTCCCATCAAGACGTCCGGCAGTGCTTCCAAATTGGTTTTCAGTTCTCCTTCGAAAAGCCGGTGGCGGTTTGCGACGTGCGCGAGCGTCAACTTTGTCAAACTCTGCAGACTGCGCCCGGCTTCCCTCAGATTCGTGCAGACGCGGTAGTACCCGTAGCGGGCGTCGAAATCAGCTTTCGTCGCCTTCACTTCCGCGTTGGCCATCCGATAGTAGAGGCTGCGGTCGCGCCCGAGCTCATCAAAGAGTTCATTGGCTTGCGCCTTCGTGCGACGCAGCCGCGTCTCACTGTCTGCAAAAAAGCCCTGAACCAACTCGTAAAAGACGGCCAACGTCGTGAGAAGCCGAGCTTCGGACGTCGACTGAATCCGAGCCGTCACCGCCGCGGCCAACAGAGCCGCCGCCGGTTTGCCACCCCAGAAAATTAAGGTTGCCACGCCGCCCGCAAAGGTACTCGCGGTCAACGCCGTCAGGAACCACCCCGAAATCACGGTAAGAACGCCGGAAATACGGTACACCGCACTTTCCCGATCCCAAGCGCCGTCCGCAAAGGATGAACCCATCGCCACCATGAAGGTGACGTACGTCGTCGACAACGGCAGTTTGAGACTCGTTGCCGACGCAATCAGCGCCGCGCTGACGACCAAATTGACCGAAGCACGCACGTAGTCAAAAGGAAGCGGCGTCTCGCCTTTTGCGAGCGGCACCGATTCAAACCGTGAGGCCATGCCGCTGCGTACCCCGATCGGGAGAATCTGACGCACCAATTCGCCGACGGTAAGTCCCGCCCGCACAATAAGCCGCCCCGGGAGCGACGCGCCGAATTTCTCCTCTTCACCGGAACTCGCCGCCGACAGATTGATCGACGTCTGCACGACGCGGTAGGCTTTGCGAGAGAACCAGAGCGTCAGCACCATCACTGCACCCGCTGCGAGCAAAAAGAGGCTCGGCGCCTGACTCGGCTTAAGAAGGTCGGCCATCAGGAACGTGTCGGCCGGAACGCCCGCCGCCCGCCACGACTGCCAACTTTCAAACGCCGCCAACGGCACCCCGACGAAATTCACAAGGTCGTTTCCCGCAAAGGCAAACGCGAGCGAAAAGGTTCCGAGCAAAATGATGATCTTGAAGATGTTGACCCGGGTCGTAAGGATCAACACTTCAAAGAAAAGCGTGAACCCCGCAAAGAGAACGCTCACGATGACGCCCGTGTTGTCGGCAATCCAACGAATCCATTCGGGGCGCATGAAGCTCGCGCCCTTGGCGCCCTTCATCACCAAAAAGTACACGATCGCCGTCACGGCGAGACCGGCAAAAACCGCCCCGAACCGACGGTAAGCCTTTTCAACTTTAAACGAAAACACGAGGCGCATCAAAAACTGAACCACTGCCCCCGTAACAAACGCCACCGCCACGGAAATCAAAATCCCCGAGACGATCGCGAGAGCCTTGGAACTGTTGATGAACTCCGCCACCGCCGTCCAATCCGCGCCTTCGCTCGTGAGCTTAAAAAGCGCAGCCGCAACCGCGCTTCCCAAGAGTTCGAAAACGATCGACACCGTGGTCGACGTCGGGAGTCCCAAGGAATTGAACGTATCCAGAAGCAGAATATCCGCCACCATCACCGCGAGGAAAATCACCATGATTTCCGCAAAGGAAAACATCTGCGGGTGAAAGACGCCCGAGCGCGCCACCTCCATCATGCCGGAAGAAAACGTCGCGCCCAGCATCACCCCGGCCGATGCTGTCCAAAGCACCGTCCGAAAGGAGGCTATCCGGCAACCCAAGGCTGAATTCAAAAAATTCACGGCGTCGTTGCTCACGCCGACAAAAAGGTCCAACGCCGCCGTCACGGCGAGAAAGACCAACAACATAACGTACCAGTCCATCGACTTCGGTCCAAAGTTAAGAAATGACCGAGAGTCTGAGGCGGTTTTGTGACGAATTCGCCGTCGTTTGATGTCAGGTGCGTGACAAAGAAGGGGCTTTTTACGCGGACGGCACATCGCCCCAAAGCTGCAGCCGCGCTTTCAACCCCGTGTTGCGCACGAGGGTCTGCTTACCCCGCACCGCCATCGAAAGCGCCTTTTTCTGCCCCACGAGCACCACCAACTTTTTGCCGCGGGTAACGCCGGTGTAGACGAGATTGCGTTTCAGCATCACGTAGTGCTGCATTGTGAGCGGAATGACGACCACTGGGTATTCGCTCCCCTGCGACTTGTGAATGGTCGTGGCGTAACAAAGCACCAGTTCGTCGAGTTCGGAAAAGGGGTAGGCTACCTCACGACCGTCAAAATCAACCGTGAGTTCCTCTTCATCCTTATTGATCGACGCCACGAATCCGATGTCGCCGTTATAAGTGTCGCGATCGTAATTGTTTTCGATCTGCATCACTTTGTCCCCGACGCCGAACGCACTCCCGAAACGCGCAACGGCTTCCTCACCCGGGGGATTCAGAGCCTGCTGCAGGAAGTCATTCAAGGCACGCGCCCCGGTGCCGGAGCGGTTCATGGGACAAAGCACCTGAATGTCCCGAATGGGATCAACGCGGTAAGCACGCGGCAGGCGCGTCTTCACAAGTTCCACGATTCTCTCCGGGGCATCCGCCGGTTCTTCCACCGAGAGAAAATAAAAGTCCGCCTTGTCGCGCTTACCGGGAAATTCCGGCATCAGACCTTCGTTGATGCGGTGCGCCGCCCGGATAATCCAACTTGAAGCCGCCTGGCGGAACACTTCGGTTAAGCGGATCACCGGCACCGCCCCCGATTCAATCACATCGGACAAGAAGGCTCCGGGCCCGACGGACGGGAGTTGATCGACGTCCCCCACAAATCACGGCGGTTTTAATCGCGACGGCTTTCAGAAAGTTGTTCGCGAGCGCGATGTCCACCATCGAACATTCGTCGACGATGAGAAGGTCGCAGTCAAGAGGATTCGTTTCGTTGTGCTTAAACTGCCACGTCGCGGGATCAATCGCGAGGAGCCGGTGCAGCGTTTTCGCTTCGCACCCCGTAGATTCCGACAGACGTTTCGCCGCGCGTCCCGTCGGCGCCGCCAAGAGGATTTTCACGCGTTTTGCAGCCAAGATCGTGAGAATTGAGCGCACGATCGTGGTTTTTCCCACGCCGGGCCCACCGGTAATGACGAGTACTTTGGAGGTCAGCGCCTTTCGCACCGCCTCGCGCTGGCTCTCGGCCAACGTCATCGAAAATTTCTTTTCCACCCAGGGAAGTGCTTTTTCCGCGTCAATTGCAGGCCACGGCACATCGCGCTGCTTTAAACGGATGAGACGCTCGGCGACCGAGACTTCCGCGGCGTGCAGGGGCGCCACATAGAGGCTCCCCGCTTCGGGCACATTGTCAACGACGAGATGCCCGGCGGCAATCTCATCGTCCACCGCACTTTCAATGACGTCTTCGGGGATTTCCAAGAGTTCGGCGGCCTTTGCGACGAGCTCCGTACGCGAAAGAAAGCAATGCCCGGCGTTCCCGGATACTTCGTTTAAGGTGTAGACGACGCCCGCGCGGGCGCGTTTCGGAGAGGTTTTCTCAATACCGATGTTGCCTGCGATGATGTCCGCGGATTTAAACCCGATCCCGCGGATGTCTTCGGCGAGCCGATACGGATTTTCGGACACGATTTCAACGGCCTTCTCCCCGTACTTTTTAAAGATCCGTACGGATTTGGACGTGGAGACGCCGTGCCCGTGCAGAAACACCATGATGTCGCGGATCACCTTTTGATCGGCCCACCCCGACGTGATGCGTTTCGCGCGTTTGGGACCGATCCCTTCGACGGTGAGAAGTTTCTCCGGTTCTTTTTCGATGACGTCAAAAACGTCCGCGCCGAAAGCCTTCACAAGACGCCCGGCGTAGACGGGCCCGATCCCCTTCACCATGCCGGAACCGAGATACTTTTCAATGCCGTCGATCGTGGTCGGGGGCGCGATTTTGAGAACCGAAGCCTTCAACTGCCGCCCGTACTCGCGATCCGCCACCCAAGCCCCCTGGGCCGTCGCGTATTCCCCAGCGGTGACGGACGGAGCATGCCCCACCACCGTCACCAAATCCCGGTGTCCCCGCACTTTAAGCCTCAGCACGCAAAACCCGTTTTCCGCGTTGTGGTACGTGACGCGCTCGACGAGTCCCGCTACTTTCGCAGCGTTCTGCGTCAAGGCTTCGTTGATGACGGGCGGATCAAAGTGCGGCATGATGGTCTCGCTGAAAACTCATATTGCCATTGTAAGCAGGGCGTCGGATTACTTGGCGGGCTTCTGGGGACTGTAGAAGAAGCATGCCGTCGTCCCGTCATCGATCAGAAAGTTCGTCTCCGTGCGAAAAAACCATGCCGGCTCATCACCAATTCCGCGAAGTTCACGACCTTGTCGGTAGTTCCCGGACGCCCCGCCAAACACTTCGCGAACGTATTGATGCAGAAGTTCCCGCGCAACCCGTAAATTTATCAATCTCCAAGAGCTACAAAGATTGTTTCTCTTTCAGTCGGTTAACGAACTCTGGGGACTTTTTTTCTCACTTTCGTTGCAAAAGCAAAAAAGGCCTGTATATAATGCGCATCCTGTCGCAGGGAACACAGTTTCCCGCTGCGGTTCAAGAAAACCTGAGCCGGGCTCAAATGCGAAGCCATCATGGAAGGGTGGCAGAGTGGTTGAATGTACCGCCCTGGAAAGGCGGCGTGTCCAATAGGGCACCGAGGGTTCGAATCCCTCCCCTTCCGCCAGAATTTTTATGAGAGCTACCGAGAGGTAGCTCTTGTTTTATCTGAAAGCTATTTCTCAACTTAACAATCGAAGGGTCTCACTGGGAACCGCTTCGATTTTTCCGTTCAAAGCGTTTTTTACCACGCCACGGCCCGCACGGGGGCGGCATCCGCGTTTTTCCAGAGCATCGGGAAGGCCGCGAAATGAAAGACACCGCCGGGGCACTGCCCTAACCGGTTAAGATTTTCAATCAGGAGGCGGCGCCCGGACGCTAAAAGCCTCCGATGATTTTTGAGTGTCATATCGTTCGGCGCATCGGGCCCCAAGGTGTCAAATCCCACGCCCTTGCAGCCGAGTTCCGCAATGAAGTCCGTCACTTCATCGGACAAAACCGGATAGCCGGATTCGTATTGCGGCGTTCCCCAATACTGCGACCACCCTGTCATAAAGAGCAGAAAGTCGGCCTTCATTAGGTAGGGTGCCGCCGTCTGCAGCACGGCCATCGTAATGACGGGAACCTCCCGACAATCGATGATCGTCGCCGATCCCATGAAAAAATCCGCGGAAAACCAGTCAAGCGTCCGACCGTCAGGAAAGACGTGCGCCGGCGCGTCCGCGTGCGTTCCGCAGTGCGACCCCACCGTCAATTTCGTCAGCCGATACCCGTCTTTTTCACAGGTCGCCAACGTTTCCGCCTGAGGTACCGGATCTCCGGGAAACACCGACATTTCGAGTTCGATGACGTGCGTCAAATCCACCAATCGTCCCATGCCGTCCTCCTTTGATTTTCACGAGCCGACATTAACAGACACCGGATGAAACCGCTCCGCGCGCGAGCGCTCGTAATCAATGTAGCCGTGCGGACGGCAGAGCACTCGCGCAGCTCCTCGGTTGTAGTCCGCAGGGTTATGCACGTGCCCGTGCACCCAGAGCCGGAGATTTGCGTAATCCAACATCAGATCGTCGTCTGCGGAGCAGAACCCCAACGTCGACCGGGCATCCGGCCACCGACTCGACGAAAAACTCGGCGCATGATGCGTCAGGACGACAACGGGTTTTGCCGTGTGTTTCAGTACGTTCTGAAGTGCCGCACGGCTTTCCTCATGCAAGCGCGACGTGACGGCGGGGCTGAAAACCGGTGTCCCTTCCGGCGACGGCGTGTGACTGTAGTCCCTCATGTACTGCTGAATATAGAACTGCTCGGCTTCCGGCACCTTCGTCCACCAGGTGGCACCGAAAAGTACCGCCTCCCCCAAATCCGCTGTTTCGTTTTCCAAAAACGTCACCTCAGGGTAGAGCGCCGCCGCCCGCATCTTCACTTCGGTATAGGGCACGACATCCCCCCAATAGTCGTGATTGCCGAGTACGCAGAAGACGCGTGACCAACGTTTTGCCGCCTCCCTAAAAAACCACACCGTACGCGCAGACGGCCGACCGACGTCGGGGGCCGTGTCCCCGGCTAAGAGCAGGACGTCCGCCGTCTGATCGGCAAACACTGCCTTCCAATAGGCTTGAAAAGCTTCGTCGGTATAGCGATGGAAAAACTCCAAATGCGCATCGGAAAAAATGTCAAACTGCATACCGTCATCACTCCCACAACAGTCCCATCCCCAACACCGCCATCACGACGGCAATGAGAGCGTCCAATACCCGCCATGCCGCAGGACGCGCAAAGACGGGACGCAGGAGCACCGCACCGTACCCCAGACTCACGAACCACAAGACGCTCGCTGTCACGGCACCGGCTGCAAAGCCCCACGGAACGGGCTGCTGCGCAGAAAGACTCCCCAACAAGACCACCGTGTCGAGGTATACATGGGGATTCAGAAACGTGAACGCCAAACACGCGGCCAACACTTTGCCGGCACGCTCTTCGGTTTTTCCGTCCAAAAGCAGTCGTTCGCCGCCCTTTACCGCGCGCTGCGCCGCCATCAGCGCGTACGCGAGCAAAAAGAGTGCACCGCCCCAACGTGCCACCGTCATCAGAGCCGGGAACCCCGTGACAAGGGCCCCCATACCGGCCGTCCCCGCACTGATGCAAACAACATCCCCAAAAATGCAACAGAGGACAACCAGCAGAACATGGCTGCCCTTCAAGCCCTGCCTCAATACGAAAGCGTTTTGCGCACCGATCGCGATAATAAGCCCAGCCCCGGTCAAAAATCCTGCCAGAGCACTTTGACAAAACTGCATGCTCCACCTCAAAAAAACGCCGTCCGAAGTGCATCCCCGAACGGCGTTTGACCGGTCAACCCCGACGATTATTCATCATCATCCTTCTTTTTTGGGGCCGGTGCCGAGCGAGACGCCTCAAGCCGCTCAAGATAGGCTTCGTCGATGTCGCCCGTCACATACACCCCGTCAAAGCACGAGCAGTCGAACTTCGTGATCGCCGGATTGAGGTCGCGCAGACTCGCGACGAGCCCTTCTTCCGTCTGATAAATGACCTTGTCGGCACCGATCGTCTTAGCAACGTCCTCAGCCGTCTGACCGTGACCGCAGATCAATTCGGAACGCGTCGGCATATCAATCCCGTACACGTTGGGGAAGCGCACGCGGGGCGCAGAACTCGCCACATACACCTTCTTCGCGCCGGATTCGCGCGCCATACGAACAATCTGCGACATCGTCGTACCGCGCACGATGGAATCGTCAACGAGGAGGATGTTCTTGTCCTTAAATTCCACCGGCATGGCGTTCAGCTTCTGACGCACGCTCTTTTTACGGGTCTGCTGCCCCGGCATGATGAAGGTACGGCCCACGTAGCGGTTCTTGATGAACCCTTCGCGGTACGTAATCCCCAATTTCTGCGCCAACTGCTGCGCCGCAGGTCTCGCCGAGTCCGGAATCGGCATCACGCAGTCGATTTCGGAAAGATCCAACTGCTTGGCGACTTCGTCGGCGAGGTATTCCCCGAGACGCAGCCGCGCCCCGTAAACGCTGATGCCGTCGATCACGCTGTCGGGACGCGCAAAATAGACATATTCAAACGCGCAAGGCGTTAACTGCGGATTCTCGGCGCACTGCTCGCAAAACATTTCGCGGTCGCACGAAATAAAGACCGCTTCCCCGGGAGCAATATCGCGCACGAGATCAAATTCCAGCGCCGGCATCGTCACCGATTCGGAACTCACCAAATAGTCCAGCGTCCCGTCGTCCTGCTTTTGCGTCCCGAAGCACAAGGGACGAATACCGTAAGGATCGCGGAAGGCGAGGAGCCCCTTCCCGGCAATCACCGCCACGCAGGCATATCCGCCCTTCACGCGCTTATGAACGCCCCTCACGGCATCAAACGCCACCTGCGGCGTAAATTTTTCACCGGGCTTCACGTGTATCGACAATTCGTCGGCGAGCACGTTCAAAAGCACTTCCGAGTCGCTCGTCGTATTGATGTGACGCCGATCAAGCACATA
>OIWS01003294.1_pt1 | contig 11746 bp, 5 predicted proteins | sample 1587611 | NCBI WGS metagenome assembly OIWS01 (sample SAMEA3888919, study PRJEB22519) | human gut metagenome | biome: human gut; feature: human-associated habitat; material: faeces | place: Denmark | collected 2010 | reverse complement strand
AGGCAAACGCCCAACTTCTTGATTTTCAATCAAAGTCCAATTTAGAGCGAGTTAGTTTTTTTAACTTTTTAGCCCACTTTCTATCTTTTTTACGCCTAAACGGCCCAAAACAGAGACTTTTAAATCTTCTTCTTATAGCAGCGATGACGGCGATGCTGCTCGCTCTCCAGATACTGCCACTGGCTCTGAACACCGGTATTGGTCTCCATCTGCGGCATTGCCTCAGCCCATTTAAAGCCATAACGGCGATACTGCTTTATAAGATCGGCAAAAATAAGCGCGTTGGCTCCCTTCTTGCGATATTCCGGAAGAACACCTATCAAGAGCAAATCTACCGTATCCGTCTTGTGCCACTTCAGAACCTTCAGCACCTTCAGCCAACCCGTAGGGAAAAGCTTGCCATCGCCTATCTCGCGCAGCGCATCGGTAAACGAAGGGAAGGAAACACCAAAGGCTACCAGTTTGTTGCCAGCGTTGCCATCTACCACACCCGTTACCAGGTTCAAGTCAGCCTTCTTGATATAAGTATTTACATATTCATCTATCTGCTTCTCCGTAAGCTGCTGGAAATCATAGAGATTCTTGTAAGTCTCGTTCACGATTTCGAACACCTTCCTGCCCATTTCTCCCGAGGTCAGTTCGCGGCGGGTAAACTTATGAACATGCAGATTATATCGGCTCTCTATCATCTGGGCAGTCTTGGCAAACTTAGCCGGCGTCACTTCCGGAATCCTGATGCGGTACTCCAGCCAGTCGTTATCCTTCTCATAGAGCGGATAACTCTCCAGATGCGTCTTATAATAAGGATAATTGTAATTGATATACATCGTAGACTTCCGGTCGAAGCCCTCGATGAGCAAGCCTTCACGGTCCATATCCGTAAATCCGAGCGGACCTACGCATTCGTTCATTCCCCTGCTCTTGCCCCAGTTTTCTACCGCGCGCAACAAAGCACAGGAAACCGCAACATTATCCACGAAATCGAACCAGCCGAAGCGAACCTGCTTCTTGTTCCACTCTTCGTTGGCACGATGGTTGATAATGCCAGCAATTCTACCTACGATACGAGCCTCGCTGTCAACCGCCAGGAAGTATTGAGCCTCGCAGAATTCAAAGGCAGGATTCTTCTTTGGGTCCAGCGTATTCATCTCGTCGAAACGCAAAAAAGGAATGGCAAACTTATGGCCTCTGTAGAGATCATAATGAAACTGAATGAAGGTTTTCAGCCCTTTTTTAGTCGTTATCGGTATGATTCTTATCTCATCATTCATTAGTATATTGTTTTATGTATATATATTCAATTGCGGTGCAAAAATACAACAAATTTATGAATAATGCAACTCTTTTCTTATAAATTTATAAAAGTTTGTTCATAATTGTCCAACTTTGTGGATATTTATGTACCTTTGCAGGTTGAAATGCCCCAAAAGAGCATCATAAAGTTATGAAGAAAGAGAAAAGAGACAACTATACGTTCCTCACACATGCCCCTGTGCATCATGTGATTTTTACGATGGCCATACCAACGATTATCAGTATGCTGTCGACGAGCATGTACAACCTCGCCGACACCTATTTCGTGGGCAGCATCAACACGCAGAGTGTGGCAGCGGTAGGCGTTTCCTTTGCAGCAATGGCTGTTATTCAGGCGATTGGTTTCTTCTTCGGTCACGGAGCAGGCAATTATGTTTCGCGACAGTTGGGCGCCAAGCATACGGAAGAGGCACAGAAGATGGCAACAACGGGCTTTGTGCTGAGTTTTCTTACCGGTCTCCTCATAGCCATCCTGGGTCATCTTTTCCTCACACCGCTCTGCCTTCTGATGGGTTCTACGCCCACCATTCTTCCTTATACAGAGCGTTATCTGGGCATTATCCTGCTGGGTGCTCCCTTTATGACCACCTCGCTTACGCTGAATAATCTGATGCGATTTCAGGGCAATACGATGTATGCGATGAAAGGCATCATGTCGGGTGTGCTGCTCAATCTGATTCTGGCTCCTCTGCTCATCCTCTACTTCCAGCTGGGCATTACCGGAGCCGCCGTAGCCACCCTCACCAGCCAGTGTTTCGGCTGCGCCATGCTCTTCTGGATGACGCATAAAGGCGAGAACATCCGCATCCGTCTCAGCAATTTCACCCCTACCCGCACCTTTGCCAAGGAGATTATCTTCGGCGGAACCCCTTCGCTGTCAAGACAGGGACTGGGAAGTATTGCTACGCTGATGCTCAATGTGGCAGCAGGTGCGTTTGGCGATGCAGCCATTGCGGGCATGAGCATCGTTACCCGCATCTCCTTCTTCACCTATGCGATGGTCATCGGTCTGGGGCAGGGATTCCAGCCGCTCTGCGGATTCTGCTACGGTGCCAAACTCTATGGGCGCGTAAAGGAAGCCTTCTTTTTCTGCATCAAATGCGGCACGGTTTTCCTCGCCGTCTGTGCCCTTCTCGGCTTCATCTTCTCAACTTCCATCATCAGCATCTTCCGCGATGATGCAGCGGTTGTAGCCGTAGGTTCGGTGGCTTTGCGATGGCAGGTGCTCAGTTTTCCGCTCGTAGCCAGCATCGTGCTCACCAACATGCTGATGCAGACCATCCGTAAACCGGTGAGAGCCAACATCGTAGCGGCAGCACGCAGCGGACTTTTCTTCATTCCGCTCATCTTCATCCTCCCCTATTTCTTCGGACTGCTGGGCGTGGAGATGTGTCAGATGTGGGCAGATTGCTGCTCGTTTGCCGTTGCGGTTCCGATAGCCTGGAGCGCTTTCAGGGATATGAGAAGAGAGCAGATGGAACTTGGGAAAAGCCACTAGAAGATAAGAAGATACTGGAAGATAAGAGAAAATACTTGAGATAAGAGAAATGGAGAAAACTTATTACATAGGATTGGACGTTGGCTCTACGACAGCCAAAATAGCCGTTATCGACAGCGATAACCAGGTAATTTACTCAAAATACGAACGCCACAACGCTCGTGTCAACGAACTTGTGTCGCAATATTTCGATGAGATTTTAGCCCTCACGGGCGATGCAGAGGCAAGAATCTGCGTAACGGGAAGCGTAGGAATGGCTACTGCCGAACAGCTCCAGGCGGAGTTTGTACAGGAGGTGGTGGCTGCATCGGTCTATGCCCGTACTGCTCATCCTGAGGCGAAGGCGCTCATCGATATCGGTGGCGAGGACGCGAAGGTTATCTTCTTCAAGGAAAACGGAAATATGGAACTGCGCATGAACGGCAACTGTGCCGGCGGAACGGGTGCTTTCATCGACCAGATGAGTGTGCTGATAGGCGTAGAGAACCAGAAGATGAGCGAGTTGGCGATGAAGGCAGAACACGTTTATCCGATGGCTGCCCGCTGCGGCGTATTCGCCAAGACCGACATCCAGAACCTGATGGCGCGCAATCTGCCCGAAGCAGATATTGCAGCCAGCATCTTCCATTCCATCGCCGTACAGACGGTGGTTACGCTTTCTCACGGCATCAGCTTCGAGGCTCCTATCCTGCTCTGCGGCGGACCGCTGACCTTTCTTCCGGCTCTCCGCAAGGCTTTCTGCGATTATCTCCATCTTTCTCCAAACGACTTCATCGTATCAGAAAACAGCAATCTCATTCCGGCTCTGGGCTGTGCTTACCGGGCTAAATCGGCAGATTCTGCAGCCTCAGTTTCTGTTCTCAGAAGCCGGATGAAAAAAGAAATACAAACGGAATGGACCAGCAGTCTGCTGCCTCTGTTCAAGAACGAGAAAGAGCACCAGGAATGGCTCAAATCAAAGGCGAAATTCGCTACCGAAACCCAACCGCTGAATAAAGGAAAACAGCAGGTTGTGATTGGTATTGACTCGGGCTCTACTACGACGAAGATTGTTGCGGTAAGGGTAAATGCGGAGACGCCTACGGGAGATATTGTCTTTACCAATTACCGCCTGAATCTGGGAAATCCGATCAAGGCAGTAGCGGATGGACTGAACGCCCTGAAGCAGGAAGCTGCATTGCGAGGCGCTGAACTGGAAATCGTAGGTTCCTGCTCTACAGGTTACGGCGAAGAACTCATCAAGGCGGCTTTCGGTCTCGACAGCGGCATTATCGAAACAATGGCGCACGAAAGAGCAGCAGCCTCACTCATGCCCGACGTGAGTTTTATCCTGGACATCGGCGGACAGGACATGAAGGCTATCTTCGTGGAGAAAGGGGCTGTGGTGCGCATGGAACTCAACGAGGCGTGCAGTTCGGGCTGCGGAACATTTATCCAGACCTTTGCCAACAATATGGGTTATTCTGTAGGCGATTTTGCCCAACTCGCCTGCCAGTCGAAGGCTCCCTGCGACCTGGGAACCCGCTGCACCGTCTTCATGAACTCGAAGGTGAAACAGGTGCTCAGAGAGGGCGCATCTGTAGCTGATATTTCTGCCGGAATCTCTTATTCGGTCATCAAGAACTGTCTTTATAAGGTATTGAAACTCCATGGTAATGAGAACCTTGGAGGCAAAATCGTTGTGCAGGGTGGTACGATGAGAAACGATGCGGTGGTAAGAGCATTTGAGTTGCTCACCCATACCGAAGTGGCACGAAGCAACATGCCGGAACTGATGGGCGCCTACGGCTGTGCCCTTCATGCGGCGGCAGATTACAAGCATCGCACTTCTGCAGAAGACGAGCACCCTGCCTCATCAAGATCCATCGATGATCTCCAGAATCTGGCTCATTATGAAACCAAACAGCTGCAATGCAAAGGCTGCGAAAACCATTGTTATGTTTCCCGCTACACCTTTGCCGGCGGCAACCGATTCTACTCCGGAAACAAGTGCGAGCGTGTGTTCAACAACAAGGGAGCAAACGGGGAAAAAGGCAAAAATATTTACGAATACAAATACAGTTTACTATTTGATAGAGAGGCAGTTAACCCACTTGACGTTGTAAAACACAACGTCAAAGTAGGCATTCCTCGTATCCTCAACATGTACGAGGAATATCCGTTCTGGAATGCGCTGCTCCGGGCAGCAGGATTGGGCGTGATACTCTCTTCCGATTCCACTTTCAGCCAGTATGAAGGAGCCTTGAATACGGTGATGAGCGACAATATCTGCTTCCCGGCTAAACTGGCTCACAGTCATCTGAAGGAACTCAACGAGAACCCGAAGGTTGACCGCATCCTCATGCCATACGTAGTTTATGAACATAATGACGACCCGAAGAATACGCTGAACAGCTTCAACTGTCCGGTCGTTTCGGGCTACAGCGATGTCATCAAGTCGGTCATCAATCTGAAGAAACCAATCGATACGCCCGTCATCAACTTTGCCCAGCCAAAGGCGCTGGAAAAGCAGATTACCGATTATCTCAAGCAACTGGGAGTAAGCAAGAAGACTGCCCATAAAGCGCTGAGAGAGGCCCTCTATGCTCAGGCAGTTTATACAGCTGAGATTAAGAAACAGGGCTGGGAGATTCTGAAAAATGAAGAAACAGAGGCTCAGAAAACGAACAAAGACAAGATTCTGAAGCCAAACAAGGGACTTACGATTCTGCTGGCTGGCCGTCCTTATCATACAGACCCGCTGATTCAGCACAAGCTGAGCGAGATGATAGCCAATCTGGGAGTCAACGTCATCAGCGAAGACATTGCCCGGGGTAATCTCTTTGCAGATTTCAAAGACTTCAATCTGGAGAGCCTGGCGGCAGAAAGAAATGAGGCAGCATTAGCCAGCCAGGACAACAACGAAGCATACAACTGTCAGCCAGAGACTTATCTCGTGAAGCAATGGGCGTATATGAACCGCATTCTGAAGGCCGCGCAATGGGCAGCCGAACAGGGCGATGAGGTTCATTTCGTCCAGATGACCAGCTTTGGCTGCGGTCCTGACAGTTTTATCCAGGACGAGATTCGCGACATCATGAAGCGCCACAACAAGCCGTTCACGCTGCTGAAGATAGATGATGTGAGCAATATCGGCTCATTGAAACTCCGTGTCCGCTCGCTGATAGAAAGCCTGAAGGGAGTGAAGAATTCAACACTCAACATTCAACATTCAACACTCAACATTCAACATTTACAGCAGACCAAGGTATTCACCAGGCAGGATATTCATCGCAAGATTCTCGCTCCTTTCATGACCGAATACCTCACCCCTATCATTCCGCCTATTCTGAAACTGATAGGCTATGATGTAGAGGTACTTCCGATGAGCAATGAGGTAAGCGCCGAACTCGGCTTGAAGTTTGCCAACAACGAAGTCTGTTATCCGGCAACACTCATCGTCGGCGACATCATAAAAGCTTTGAAATCAGGCAAATACGACCTGAACAATACGGCAGTAGTGATGAGTCAGACGGGCGGTCAGTGTCGCGCAACCAACTACGCCGGTCTCATCAAGCGTGCGATGATTTCCAATGGATTCCAGGACATTCCGCTGCTCACACTCGGTGTAACAGCCTCAACAGGCGAAGCATCAGGCTCAACAGACGACAAACAAGACTACAACGAGCAGGACGGCTTTAATGTGCCTTGGCTGAAATACAGTCAGATTATCGTTACCGCCATTTTCTATGGCGATGCAATCAACGAAATGTACAACGCCTGCATCGTAAGAGAGCGTAAAACGGGCATTGCCAGAGAGTTGCGCGATAAATACATGCAGCTGATAGACGGACCTATCGCCCAGAATTCAGCCAAAGGACTCATCCGACTCCTGGAACAGGCAGCCGAAGAATTCAACCAGATGACCCTCGACAGAACGTTGCCGAAGGTAGGAATCGTAGGCGAAATCTTCCTGAAGTTCAATCCTTTCGCCCACCAGTTCCTGGAGCAGAACATCATTTCGCGCGGCATAGAGGTAGTTCCGCCTCTGCTTGCCCCTTTCTTCCTGCAGGAATTTGTGAATGTAGAGATACAGAAACACATGCGGCTGAGTTGCACCAAAGTGCCCGATTTCATCATCAAGGGCGCTTATCAGGCGCTGATAGGCAGAAGATTGCGCCAGGTAAACAAGGCAGCCGGCAAGTTCCGCTACTTCCGTCCGTTCACCAATATCTATGATGATGCGAAGGACGTACAGGGACTGGTTTCGCTCGCAGCCCAGTTTGGCGAAGGCTGGCTTCTGCCTGCCGACATCGTAGGTTACATTCGTGATGGCGTGAACAACATCATCTCGCTCCAGCCTTTCGGTTGCATCGCTAACCACGTGATTTCCAAGGGCATCGAGAAGCGTCTCCACGACCGTTTCCCTATGCTCAACCTCGTATCGCTCGACTTCGATTCCGGTGTTTCAGAGGTAAACGTTACCAACCGACTGCTCCTCTTCCTGGACAGCATCGCAAAATAAGACAAGCCAGACCCATGTACGGCAAAACACCGTATATGGGTCTTTCCGTCTTTCATCCCTCAAAAAATCACTCTAAAAAATACAAAAAACCGTAGCTATTTCTTTGTCATTCAAGAAAATAATCGTATCTTTGCACTCAAATTTTATTGAGACATTAAGAAAATGAGTAAAGATACATTAACTCATCAGCTGACAGAGACCATCGAGGAGCTTTCGAGCGCAGAATCTTTGAAGGGTCTCTTCCATCAGCATCGAGACGGGAATCCACTTCCTTCGGGCAAGGCGCTCGAAGAAATCATCAGTTTGTCCCGTTCTATCCTCTTTCCGGGATATTTCGGCAATTCTTCGGTAAATATCTCAACCATCAAATATCATATTGGAGTAAGAGTAGAGAAACTCTATGAGATGCTGTCAGAGCAGATCCTCGCCGGTCTCTGCTTCGCCAACGACTGCGAAACGGAAACCCAGGCTGAACTGCAGCACCAGCGTGCCAAGGCAGGCGTGATTGCAGCCAAGGTAATCATGGAATTTCCGAGACTGCGCAAGATTCTGGCTACCGATGTAGAGGCTGCCTACGAGGGCGACCCGGCTGCCATGAGCCACGGAGAAATCATCTCCTGCTACCCGGTCATCAAGGCGATTACCAACTACCGCATCGCTCACGTGCTGCACGAACTGGGAGTGCCGCTCATTCCGAGAATGATGACTGAGCTGGCACATTCGGAAACCGGTATTGATATTAACCCGGAGGCTACCATCGGCAAGCACTTCACCATCGACCACGGTACGGGTGTGGTGATTGGAGCTACCTGCATCATCGGCGACAATGTGAAACTCTACCAGGGTGTAACCCTCGGAGCCAAGAGTTTCCCTCTCGATAAGGACGGCAACCCTATCAAGGGAATCCCTCGCCACCCTATCCTCGAAAATGATGTCATCGTCTACGCCAATGCCACCATCCTCGGTCGCATCACCATCGGAGAAGGCTGCGTAGTGGGAGCCAACGTATGGGTTACCAAGGATATGAAACCCAAAACAAAGAAATATAAAAAAGAAAAACAAAGTTTATTAGATATAGAATTCAATAATGGAACAGGAATTTGAACTCATTGCCAAGACCTTCATGGGCCTCGAGCCTGTCTTGGCTGAAGAGCTCACCCAGTTGGGTGCCAATAATGTACAGATCGGTCGCCGCATGGTGTCTTTCACAGGCGACAAGGAAATGATGTATCGTGCTAACTTCCAGTTGCACACAGCCATCCGTATCTTAAAGCCTATCAAGCACTTCAAGGCTAGAAGCGCTGAAGAGGTGTATGATCAGATCCAGAAGATCAAGTGGGATGACATCTTAGACGTGAAGAAGACTTTCTCGGTTGACTCAGTAGTCTATTCAGAGGAGTTCCGCAACTCACGCTTCGTAACCTACAAGGTAAAGGATGCGATTGTTGACTGGTTCCGCGAGAAGCAGGGTACACGTCCAAATATCAGCGTATCTAACCCGGATATCCGCCTCAACATCCACATTGCAGAAGACAATGCCACCTTGAGTCTCGATTCGAGTGGTGAGAGTCTGCACCGCCGTGGCTACCGCCAGGAGCAGGTAGAGGCTCCTCTGAACGAGGTTCTCGCTGCAGGTATGATTCTGATGACCGGTTGGAAGGGCGAATGCGATTTCATCGACCCGATGTGTGGTTCAGGTACCATCGCCATCGAAGCTGCCCTCATCGCCCGCAACATCTCTCCAGGTGTATTCCGCAAGGAGTTTGCCTTCGAGAAGTGGAACGATTTCGACCAGGATCTCTTCGATGCGATTTATAACGACGACTCTCAGGAGCGCGAGTTCGAGCACCATATCTATGGTTACGATGTTGACATGAAGGCTGTAAACACAGCTAACCTCAACGTTCGTGCTGCCGGACTGAGCAAGGATATCACCATCGCCCAGCAGGACTTCAAGGACTTCACCCAGCCAGCAGAGAAGAGCATCATCGTGATGAACCCTCCATACGGCGAGCGCATCTCTACCCCTAACCTCCTGAACACCTACAAGATGATAGGTGAGCGTTTCAAGAAGGCTTTTGCCGGCAACGAGGCTTGGGTATTGAGCTACCGCGAGGAGTGCTTCGAGCAGATTGGTCTGAAACCATCTATCAAGATTCCTGTATTCAACGGAAGCTTGGAGTGCGAATTCCGCAAGTATGTGATGTTCGACGGCAAGATGAAGGACTTCCGTTCTGAAGGCGGTATTGTGAAGACGGAGCGCGAGAAGAGCGAGATGGCTCAGAAGCACCGTTTCAAGAAGGAGCGTGAATTCAAGAAGCGTGTTAGCGAGGAGACTGAAAACGAGGAGGACGATATCCGTTCTTTCAAGTTCCATACTCACCGTCTGGAAGACTTCGAGAAGAAGCGTGCTGAGTTCCATAAGGGCGGCCGTTCACGTATCGGTGGCGGTCGACGCAATGATGACGACGATGACAAGCGTGGAAGCCGTAGCTTCAAGGGCGACCGCAAGGGTGGCCGTGACTTCGGTGGCAAGCGCGACGGAAAGCGTTTCGAGAAAGGCGACAAGCGTGGTGGCTTCAAGGGCGACAAGCGTGGTGGCTTCAAGGGCGACAAACGTGGTGGCCGTGATTTCGGAGGCAAGCGCGGAGGCAAGAAGAACTTCAGCGGTGACTTCGACGACGAGGATTAAAGAGACATACTACCCATACGTCGTGTTTCACGACGCATGGGTGGCAAACCCGATAAAGTAAAGAATATAATGAATCTGAAGAATTCAATTTATAAATTATCTTTTGCTGCTATGATTATGATGGCTATGAATGCAACCGACTTACAGGCTCAGGGCGTGGTTCCTGCTCAGAAAGGCGAGAAAACCTTTACATTGGAAGACCTGAACTTCGGCGGCAACAACTATCGTAACATGGTAGCTAAGAACCGCTGGTGCACCTGGTGGGGCAATGAACTCGTTCGCCAGGATGTGGATGCCTGCTATCTCGTCAACAAGACGACAGGCAAGGAGACCAGACTCTTCGGCATCAATGACATCAACCAGTGGATTGCTCCTACCAAAGACATCAAGGTAAGAGCCCTCTACAATGCTCTCTTCCCGTTTGAAGGCAAGAGCATCGTGATGGTAAGCAACGGCAGCAAGACTTATACCGTAGACTTTAAGAAGCATAAGCTGCTGAGCGAGATGGATTTTGCTGACGGCGAGAATCTCCTGGAGGCTAATGCCCAGCAGAACGCCTTCGCCTATCTGAAGGGCAGCAACCTCTATGTGCGTACCTTCGATGTAACCAGCAACGCCCTGACAAAAGAGAAGAAATCTCACGATTTCCAGCTCTCAAAGGACGGAAGCCGCGAAATTGTTTATGGACAGAGTGTTCACCGCGATGAGTTCGGCATCAGCAAGGGAACCTTCTGGAGTCCGAACGGCGAACTGCTCGCCTTCTATCGCATGGACCAGAGTATGGTAACCGACTATCCGCAGGTCGACATCCCGGAAATCGGTTTCAATCATCCTGAAACACAGAGTTGCATTGCTACTCCTGCACCAGACAAGTATCCGATGACTGGCGAGACATCACACAAGGTAACCGTAGGCGTGTTCGACTGCATGACCGGCAAGACCGTCTATCTGAAGGCTGGCGATCCAACCGACCGCTACTTCACCAACATCGCATGGAGCCCGGACAGCAAGACCATCTATATGTTTGAGCTGAACCGCGACCAGAACGACTGCCGTCTGACTGCCTACAATGCAGAAACCGGCGAGAAGACTGGCGAGCTCTATCGCGAGACCGATGAGAAATATGTAGAACCATGTCATCCTATCCAGTTCCTGCCTTGGGACAGCAACAGCTTTATCATGCAGAGCCGCAAGGATGGCTACAACCACCTCTACCTCTGCACCCTGGGCAAGCACGGAAGCCGCATGGCCAGCAACACAGAATCGCTCGAAATCAAGCAGTTGACTTCCGGTAAATGGGAAGTGATGGAAGTGCTCGGTTTCAACAGCAAGCGCAAGAGTATCATCATCGCATCCAACGAGAAATCGCCTATCCAGAGAAACATCTTTGCCGTAGATACAAAAACCGGCAAGCGTACGCTGGTAGATGATTGCGGAAAGGGATGGCACAGCGCCACTTTGAGCGAGAACGGACAGTATGTCTTCGACAACTACTCTACTCCTACCGTGCCTCGCAAGATTGCCCTCGTGAATACCGAGAACGGCAAGCGCACCGCTTACTTCACAGCCGAGAACCCTTGGAAGGGCTACAATGTGCCTGAGTACAGCTGCGGTACCATCAAGGCTGCCGATGGCGAAACAGACCTCTACTGGAGAATGGTGAAACCGGTAAACTTCGATCCAAACAAGAAGTATCCTACCATTATATATGTATATGGTGGACCTCATGCCCACAACG
>OIWS01003284.1_pt1 | contig 11774 bp, 12 predicted proteins | sample 1587611 | NCBI WGS metagenome assembly OIWS01 (sample SAMEA3888919, study PRJEB22519) | human gut metagenome | biome: human gut; feature: human-associated habitat; material: faeces | place: Denmark | collected 2010 | reverse complement strand
AACCATCCGCAGACCGTGGGGCCGGCGCTCGCCAACATTGAAGTGCGCGTGGGCGAGAACGACGAACTGCAGATGCGCGGCCCCTCCCTTATGAACGGCTACTGGAACCGTCCCGCAGACACGAAAGCCGTATTTACCGAAGACGGCTGGCTCCGGACGGGCGATCAGGCCGACATCTTCAGCGACGGCCATATCCGCATCAAGGGACGCATCAAGGAAATCATCGTGACGAGCACCGGGGAAAAAGTACCGCCCGCGGATCTCGAACAGGCGCTTGAAAGTGACCATCTCGTAAGCCAGGCGATGGTGGTGGGGGAAAACCGTCCCTATATCGCCGCGCTCGTCGTTCTCAATGCTCAGGAGTGGAAGAAACTTGCGGCGGAACTCAAACTTGACGCCGAGGATCCTCTGTCGCTTGAGACCCGTGCTGCCCGTCAGGCCGTGCTGCGCCGCGTGAAGGCCGCAGCCGCCGGGTTCCCGAACTACGCCGTTCCGCGCCAGGTTCGGCTCTTTCTCGAACCGTGGTCGATTGAAAACGGTCTCATGACCCCGACCTTAAAGTTAAAGCGCGGTCCGATGCGCATTCGTTTTGCGGATGCCATCGAAAGCCTTTACGCTGAAGTAAAAGTCTGATTTTTTTCAGATCCCGCGAACAAAGCCCGCCGGCCTTTCCCGCTGACGGGCTTTTTCTTTGGCGCCATCCGTCTCCCGCATCTTCTCTAAGCGAATCCGCCTAATCTTTGCCTCTGCCCCTATTTGCTTGGAAATCTTTACAAAAATTTCACCATTTCTTAAAGCTCATTTTTCTTTTTTGAGTAAAATGTTCTGAATTTGTGAAATGCCGGGATCCCCCGTTCACTCCGATAAAAAAACAGGGGCTGATTTCGGTAAATACCACACGGGAGAGCTAAAAAATGATCCGAGCAACTTCTACTGTTGTACTGCACAACTTTTCCATGTACGCCGGCACGGCCGCCAAAGGCAATGCCGTCATGATTACGTTCCACGGTCGTGACTGGGCCCTTTTGGGCCCGAGTTCGCTCGTCACGGCGGAAGAAAAAGACGCGTTCCGCGTGTTTTCTTCAACGGACGCCTACCATAAGTTTGCCGACTGTCTGCAGGCGGCTCACGACGGCACGGTCACTCAGGTTGCGTCCCGCGGCAAAGTCCGCTGCGGCTTCTATCCGGTGGACTTTTTGGAACGCATGCGTCCGGAAGATAAGCGCATCCGCCGTAAGAGCCCGATCGCCGCGGCTTAATTCTTTTCTTTTCACGACCCGCCGTCTGCTGGCGGGTTTTTCGTTATTTCCGCCATGCCCGAAACGTCTCTTTTCCCCGAAAAAGGCCAAATCTACATTGCGCCGTCCCTGTTGTCCGCCGACTTTGCGTTTCTTGCCGACGAAGTGAAAGCCGTCGAAACGGCCGGCGCCCAATGGCTTCACTATGACGTCATGGACAATCACTATGTCCCCAACCTCACGGTGGGGCCGCTCGTACTGAAGTCCCTGCGCCCTCACACCCAACTCCCGGTGGACGTGCACCTCATGGTGGAACCCGTGGACAGTCTCATCGAACCTTTTGCGAAGGCCGGTGCCGACATCATTACGTTTCACTGCGAAGCGAGCCGCCACATTGACCGGACGCTCACCGCCATCCGCGACGCGGGCTGCAAAGCGGGGCTCGTCTTTAATCCTGCGACGCCCCTCACGTACCTTGACTACGAAATGGACAAAATCGACCTCATTCTCCTGATGAGCGTCAACCCCGGGTTCGGCGGTCAAAAGTTCATTTCCGGCACCGTTGAAAAAATCCGCGAAGTCAAGGCGCGCTGCGACCGCTATTTCGAGGCCACCGGACGGCGTATCCCGATCGAAGTGGACGGCGGGGTCAATGCCTCCACCATCCGAGCCTGTGCCGAAGCCGGTGCGGAAATCTTCGTTGCGGGTTCCGCCGTTTTCGGCAAAAAGACTGCAACCGGATACGGGGACGCCATTAACGCCCTGCTCACCGCCGCCCGCGGTTGAAGTCCTCTTTTTCCAAAACGAAACCCCGGCAAGTTTCTTCACCTGTCGGGGTTTTGTTTTCAACGTTCGATGCTATGCGCGTCGGCGAACCTTCTCAAGCCCTTCACGGATACCCCGCGCCACGGCTTCGTTCACGGCCGCCGCCATTTCCGTTTTCACCTTGCCTGCGGCCTCCGTCAACACGGCTGCCACCAGGACGTCAATCTGCCCCAGGAGATTTTCCGTCACCGCCTGCGCCGTCGCTTCCGCCACGCGTTCAAGATCGGCCTCGGTAACGGCGGGTTGCGGCGTCACCGCCGCGGCAGTCATCGGCTCCGAACGCGTCGGAATGGTGACCCGAGGCGGCTCAAAGAACGTCCGATGCGGTTTTTCAGGGTTTGCGGTCTTCACAAGGAATCCTGCTTCGTCACGATTAGGCACACTGAACCCGGCGACAGGTGCCGCTTTCACCGATTCCGGCACCGTCAGTGCGTCAAGCGACTCAAACTCCGAAACGTCCTTTTCCACGTGCGCCGTCGCATAATCCGACGAGAGTCTTTTCTGCTCCGCGCGGAGTTCATCGGTAAAAATCCCCTGGGCGGCTTTTTCCAAGTCTTCCCAACGGTAGGTGCAGCGTTCCGTGAGCACCGGGGAACTGAAGGTCGGATTCAACTTTTGCTCCTGTCAAAGGCTCGCAGGACGACTCCTGCAGAGCGGTGATAAATTCTATATCGATTGCGGGCATTTTGAAGTTCGGTCTCGCGCTGACTCACGATGTCCACGACGCGTTTAAACCGCTTCAGGGCGTTCTGCCAATCCGCGGGCACTTCTTCGTCCAAGAGTACCAACACGTCGCTTGTCGGCAGCTTCGTCAAATCCTTTCCGAAGCGCACCGTGCAGTCCGCTTCGTGCGCATCACCCACCCAACAATGGGCAATAAAGGTCAGATCTTCAAACCGCCACAAATCATCGTAGGCGCGTTTCATGAGGATGTCGTCCCGCCCCCACACGGCCACCGACAATCCCATCTTCTGCACCTTCTTGATGAGTTTGGCGACATAGACCGTCCGGTTCGCGACGCCGAAATGAAAGTCAATCTGTTCCATAGGATTATTTTCCGGTGGCAGCGGGCTTCTCCTCGGGCTTCACATAAGCCGACGTTCCCCAAAGCGGAATCGTCGAAATGCTGTGCTGATAACTGCCGGTCGTTTCTTTCGTTGCGTAGGACAAGTACACGAGCGTCTGATGTTCGGCGTCAAAAATCCGACGGATTTTCAGGCGCTGCAAAAAAACGCTCTTTGACTTGGAAAACACCACTTCCCCGTTGCCGCCGTGCCGAATCCGTTCGATCATGATGGGTGTGATGTCCCCGGTCTGACGACAGGACACCGCCGAATCTGCGGGATCGGTGAGAGATAAGGGCGCCTTAATCGAAGCCACGTGACACGTCACACCCGGTACCAACGGATCGACAAAGGCGTTCACCTCAATGTCTTTGAACGTGAATATCCCCAAAGACACGTCCGCCACGTCCCCTTTAGAGCAACCCGCGAGCATCGCCGTCGCTAAAACCGCCGCAAGCCACCGTTTCATTTCGTTCCCCGCTTGGTTACCACCACGTCCGGCGTCGGCCGATCAAACGCCTTCAGGTTAAGCCAGTTCATTAAAAGGGGCAAGGGACGCCCCGTCGAATGTTTGAGCCCGGAATGCGTATTCGCCGTTCCGGCTACATCCAAATGCGCCCAGGGGCATGACGGCGCAAATTCGGAAAGAAAGGCTGCCGCCGTCGACGCGCCCGCGCAACCTGCAGGACCGATGTTTGCAAGATCGGCCGCTGCACTCTTTAACATCGCCCGGAATTCATCATTCACCGGCATCGGCCACACGGCATCCCCCGCGGCATCTGCGGCGTACCGCAAATCGTCCTGCAGCGCCGCGTCTTCCGTAAAGAGCCCGCTCATGTCGTGACCCAGCGCCACGATGCAGGCCCCCGTAAGAGTCGCCACATCGATGACGGTTGCGGGATTCAAAGCGTCCGCCCGCAGCAGAGCGTCCGCCAAAATCAGCCGGCCTTCCGCATCCGTATTGAGGATTTCCACCGTCTTTCCGTTGTCATAGCGAATGACATCCCCTGGCTTCACGGCGCCCCCCGACGGCAGATTTTCGCACGCGGGCACCAAAGCCGTCACGTTAACGGGAAGTTTCATGTCGGCGGCGTACTTCACGGCAGCCAACACCACCGCAGCGCCCGACATATCAAACTTCATCTCATCCATGCCGCGGGCGGGTTTGAGAGAAATACCGCCCGCATCAAACGTGACGCCTTTTCCTACCAACACGTAGGGCTTGGCGTCGCCGGCACCCCGGTAATTCAATTCGATAAAGACGGGAAGGTTGTCCGAACCGATACCGACGGCCGTCAGTCCCGCCATCTGTTCACGGATGTCTTCCCAATCCCAAACGACGGCCTCAAGCCCCTTCGTTTCGTCCGCCAACGTCTCAACGGCGTCCGCCAACAATTCCGGCGTCAACGCGTTTGAAGGCAATTCAGCCAAGCGCTTGGCCCATGCAACAGCGTCGGCCTCCGCTTTCGCAGCCGTGAGCATTGCTGTCGCTTCGTCCTCATCGCTGTCGATGAAACCGATGCCCGCGAGCGTCTTTCCTTTAGTCGGGGTACTCTTCAGAGTCTCTTCGGGGCGGCCGGCAAGGAGCGCCGTCCGGGCGACATAACGCAGAAAATCCGCCGAATCCACATCCGCCACATCCCAATCGGATACATTGAAATCAATATCTTCTGCGTCCGCGGCCTTCACAGCAGCCGTCACGATCTTACCGACGATGTCAAGCGTCAACTTTTCCGCTTTTCCGAGCCCAGCAACGACAAGACGCCGATAGCCGAGGCCTTCCGGGTAGTGGATGACCGTCACGTCTCCGGCGCCCGTTTTGAGTTCACCGGCGTCCGCCAGAGTCTTCAAAACCGGGCAGTCCTTGGCAGCGGTCTTCGCTCCCGCCGTCAGTTCACTTCCTTCCCCGTCGGCATAAACCCCGAGCACCAACGCGTCACCCGTCACCGCAGGCGTTTTTGTCTTCTTCGTCGCCATCGTCCGTCCTTTTAGTCTCAAAAATCAGATCACTCGCAAAGCCCGGTTTTTCGGGGCTCCGCCGTCAGAACAGAACGGATTCTAAGCAATGGTTCCGCGCTTCGCCCGCACGGTTGCCGACGTTTGCAAAATTCCGCGTCCGGCCGCCTATAATCAGGCATTCCGCTTAGGTACGCCGACTCTCACGACGTTCTGAGTTTTCTTATTTTCTTTGTGAGGCTCACTATGGAAAACACACCCAAACTGCGCTTTTCGCACCCGACGGACAATCTCGAACGTTCCGTCAACTTCTACCGCGACGGGCTCGGATTTGAAATCCTCGACCGCTACACCGAGCAGCAGGGTTGGGACGGTGTGATCTTCGGCCACAAGCACTGGCCCTATCAGATCGAGATTTCCGCCAAACGCGATGCCGATCCCGTGCCGCGTGCCTCGTCCGTCAACCACTTCATGGTCTTCTCGATCCCGGAACCCGAACTCTGGGAAGCGCGCTTAAAAGCCCTCTTTGACGCCGGGTTCTCGCAGGTACCGGTGCCCGATCTTTACAACGACGGCGCGAGCGCCTGCTACGAAGACCCCGACGGCTACCGCGTGGTACTGCGTAAGGGGTTCTGGAAGAAGTGATCCGTTGCTGTAAAGCATCATCCCGGTTCGGTTTTCGCCGTGCCGGGATTTTTTGACGATCCGTTCCCAACCAAAGCGCGTTCTCAGGATTGAGCCTCACCGCCCCCATCTTCCGTCACCAAGGCCGCAAGACTCGTCCCCGCGTAAATCACCGCCACACACTTCAAGTTCGCAATACCGCGGAGATTGCTGTATCGGGCATAGCGCCGTGCCTGCGTAAGCGCTTTTTCGAGCGCTCTTTTCACCGCACCGTCCGCCTTGGCCTGTGCCTTGCTGAGGTGCTTGAACTCCACGAGGAAGCTTCTGCTTTATCGTAATACGCCCGCAGGGTTTCCGTGAAAAGAGTCTTTCCAAAGCGCCGAGGCCTGACAATGGATTGAAACCGCGAGCCGCACTGCTCGAGCACTTCAATGAAACGCGTCTTGTCAACGTAGGCATAGCCATCGGAACGGATTGATACGAAACCAGCGTTCCCGTAAGGAATTTTTTCAGCTTTTTATTCTCTGCCATACCCTACTCGCCCGCGTACGTCAACGGAAAAATCTCAAGAAGGCGTCTGTTTTGATGGTATCACATCAACTGTCGGAGAACGCTTCAGACTCCCAGAAAAAAACGGCCCCGAGTGCCCCCGAGACCGTCTGTCTTAACGACTCAACCAACGATCAGTGCTGACCGTTCGTTTCCGTCACGATGTCCGTCAATACTGCTAAGGCACGCGGCATATTCGCCGTATCCTGGATTTCGAAGTCCGGACGATGGTGTCCGTGGTGTTCGCAACCCCAGAAGAAGAACGCGGTCTTGGCGCCATGCTGCTGAGCGCGACGCTGCAGAAGGGAGCAGTCTTCGCTGCCGCCCATCTTGTCGTAAACCTTCACCGTGAGGCCTTCGGCTTTAGCCGCCCGATCAATGACATCGCAAGCCGCCTGATCCGAATTCATCACGGTGGCTTCGCCCGCCTTCGTCCACGACCCCTTCACTTCGTAGGCTTCGGAAACGCCCTTCACAATGGACACCACGCGATCCACCATCCAGTCGCTCACTTCGCCCGTTTCACCGCGCACTTCGATCTGCATCTTGGCGTGTACCGGCGTCACATTGCGACCTTCGCCCGCATGCAGCGTTCCGATGGCCACGCGGCTGTCGCCGCCCGAGTGCCGGGGAATCCCCTGCAGCATCATCGTGCAGGCCGCGGCAGCCACAAGCGCGCTGCGGCCCTTTTCCGGATCTGACCCCGCGTGCGAGGGGGTTCCTTCAAATTCAATATCGATCTTCGCCGTCGCGAGGAACCCGTGACGGATGATGCCGATTTCGCCCGACTTGCAGGTCACGCCCACATGCGCACCGAACATCCAGTCGACGTCGTCCACGACACCGGCAGCCGCCATGGCACCCGCTCCGCGCGTGCCTTCTTCCGCAGGCTGGAAAATGAGACGGACGCGCCCCGTCAATTTGTCCTTGTTGTCCATCAGCCAGTGCGCGAATCCCAAGCCCGAGGCCGTATGGGAGTCGTGTCCGCAAGCATGCATGAGCCCCGGGATTTCAGAGGCAAAACCTTCCTTGTTGGGCACATGCTCGGGATCGGTCGTTTCCGACACCAACACGCAGTCCATGTCAAAACGAAACGCCGTTGTGGGACCCGCGCGCCCCGTATCCAATTCCGCCACGGCTCCGGTGTAACCCTGCAGGCGATCCAAGAACGCCTGCGGGACACCGTGTTCGAGCGCGCGCTGCTGCGCCTTGGCAACCAACGCCTCGTTCCGACCCAACACCGCCTTCGGATCAATGACGGCAAGGCCGCACTTGACCGCGTAGCCCAGCTTTTCCAGGGTCGTCACGACGAGGTACGTCGTTTCAAATTCCGTCCAGCCTTCTTCCGGGCGCTTATGGATCGCGCGACGCAGGGCCACGGCTTCATCCGCATACTTCTGAATATTCGTCACAGTCAACTCTCCTTAGGGGTTCTGCTAAAACAAAGAGGGGATTATTTCACGCAAGCCAGCGGCTGAAAGGCCTCGTCGGCGTTAATCCGCCGGCTCGGCTCGCGCCAGGGCAAATCCGATCGCCCGACATTGTTCCGGCTACTGTCGTCCGTTCGTTTCTTCCACGATGGTCGTCAGCATCGCAAGTGCACACGGGAGTGATTCCGTATCCTGCAGATCAAAGTCCGGCCGGTGGTGTCCATGGTGGTTGCATCCCCAGAGGAAAAATGCCGACTTCACGCCTTTTTCCTGCGCTCGACGGATGAGGATGGAGCAGTCTTCGCTTGCCCCCGCATGATCCAACATCAGGCAAGGATAGTGAAGTGCTTCAGCCGCCTTAGCCACGACATTCGTCGCTTCCGAATCGGAATCCACCGTCGTCGCCTGGCCCACGAGTTCCACCGTTCCTTCGACTTCATAGCTTTCCGAAACGCCCTTTACGATCGATTTCACCCGTTCCGTCATCCAGTCGTTCACCGGCCCCGTTTCGCCGCGCACCTCGATCTGCATATCGGCGTGCGCCGGCGTCACGTTGCGACCTTCACCGGCGTTCATGGTCCCCACGGCCACCCGTGTAGCACCGCCCGAATGACGCGGAATACCTTCGAGCATCAGCGTGCACGCCGCGGCCGCGGACAATGCGCTTCGTCCCGCTTCAGGCTTCGCCCCGGCATGCGACGCCGTGCCTTTAAAGTGAATGTCCATCTTGGACGTGGCGAGGAACCCGTGACGGATCACGCCCACCGTTCCCAATTTGCATTCGTCCCCGACGTGCGCACCGAAGAACCAATCGGCATCATCCACCCAACCTTTGGCCGCCATTGATCCCGCACCGCGCGTACCTTCTTCCGCAGGCTGAAAGAGAAGACGGATGCGACCTGTCAATTCATCTTGGTGATCCCTCAACCAATGCGCCAATGCGAGTCCTGACGCCGTATGGCCGTCGTGCCCGCAGGCGTGCATGGCGCCGGGAATTTCGCTCGCGAACCCCAGCGCAGCGGGCACATGATCCGCAGCCGTCGATTCCGTCACCAACACGCAGTCAATATCAAAGCGAAAGACCGTCACCGGCCCCGGACGCCCCGTATTGAGTTCCGCGACCGCACCGGTGTAGTGACCGAGACGATCCAAAAACGCCTGCGGCACGCCGTGCGCCAGTGCACGGGCTTCCGCTTTTGCTACGAGTTCCGGATTGCGTCCCAATACTGCGTTCGGCTCAACGGCTTCGATCCCGGCCTTGACGTCATAGCCGTACTTTTCAAGACACGTCACAATCCGATAGGTCGTTTCAAATTCAGTCCACCCCTCCTCGGGGCGTCGATGGATGGAACGTCTTAACGCCACTGCTTCATCTGCATAGCCTGCGAGTTCATTCATTCGGTTTTCTCCTGGTTGCAGTTCCCCTTCAATTTCGGAGGATGAACAACGATATTCTGAAACCGGTGGTTGCTAAAATACACGTTACTCCTTTATCTGCTATAGGACTTTAAAATGTCGGAAATGCTCGGCTCCCGACTGCAGCGTCAACCGCTTTACACGCAGGTTGCCCAATCAATTGAGAAGGAAATTGCCGACGGACGATGGCCGCTCAACAAAGCGATTCCGAGCGAAACGCAGTTGGCGACGGACTTCGGCGTGAGCGTCGGTACCGTCCGAAAGGCTCTGGACATTCTTTCTGATCGCGGTCGGCTCGTAAAAAAACAAGGCAGCGGCACGTACGCCAAAAGCTACGCGGATGCCGGCTTCTGGAACCGTTTTCAGCGATTCCAATATGAGGACGGACGCATCACGCATTTCAAAGGCACCGTCATTCTCTTTGAGACAGTGCCGGCGCCCGCTCTTGTGGCAAAAGTTCTGAATCTCACGGAAGGCGACCTCGTCATTCATGTCGCCCGCACCATGAAAAGCGTGAACGCACTGCCCGGGGACGGCGACGGTGCAGGACTCGACGTTTCGTGGCTTCCTGCCGATCTCTTTCAAAAACTCACCCCAAAAGCGTATGAGCAAGACCTGAGTCTTTACGCCATCTACGAAACCGTCTGCGGCATGGTCATCTGCGACGTCTCAGACCGCCTTGACGTCGTCAATCACCTCCCCGCAGAAACGCCCGTTGACTTCCGCGCCGAGGGGCCCTTTTTCCGCCTGCGGCGCACCGCACGCACGTTTTCCTCAAAAACAGTGGAATATCGCATCGAGCACGCCGCCTGTCGGGGCCTGCAGGTAGCGCTTGATTGAGTCGCCAACTCGTGAGCGGCCGCCAAACGGTTGCGGGCGCCGCCTACAACGTGGGTTACGCGAGCAGCCCTCAGTTTTCTCATGACTACAAGGCATTTTTCGGTCTCGCGCCCAAAGACGACGTCAGGCGATGCGCCTCCGTCTGACACACCGAACTGTCCGGAAGACTGGTACACTCAGACCTCGGAAAGCCTCTCATTTTTCAAGGATTTCAAAGTGAAAAAAGCACTCGCCCTCGGTAACGAATCCTTCGTACAACTCATTGAATCCGACTGCTACTTCGTTGACAAGACGCCCTACATCAAACCGCTGATGGAATCAGGGGGTTACGTGCAGCTCATCACTCGTCCGCGGCGTTTCGGCAAATCCCTTTTTCTTGACATGCTGCGGCGCTTCCTCGCCGTCAATCCCGAAGCCCCCGGCGACATTTCCCTGCAGGAAAAACTCTTTCACGGTCTCAAAATCCGAGAAGACACGACTTTCTGTGAGCGTTTTATGGGCAAGGTTCCCGTTTTGTACCTCACGTTCAAAGCTGTGGAAGGTCCGACGTTTGAGTGGGCCTACAGCCTTCTCGGACTGAGGCTCGCAGCCGTTGCCCGCAAACACGCTTGGCTTCTCGCGAGCCCGCATTTGTCCGAAAAAGACAAGGCGGATCTCCGACTCTTCGGCACGGATGAGTTTATGACGGATCCGGCAAAATCCGTTCTTGCCTCAACGTTTCTCGCCAAAATGACGGGATGGCTTGCCCTGCATTTTGGGAAACCCGTCGTTCTGCTCATCGATGAATACGATGTTCCGCTGCAGAAAGCCGCCGGAAAAGATTGGTACCAAACCATGCTGACCTTCATGAAGGCTTTTCTGAGTCCATTGAAATCCGGCGGCGAAGAAGAAATTGATCATGCGCCCGCCATCGGAAAAGCCTTTATCACCGGGTGTCTGCGCGTCAGTAAAGCGAGTATCTTCACCGACGTCAATAATTTTGACGTCGACACCGTCTGCCAACAGGGCGGCTCATTGTCGTCCGCGATCGGCTTCACGGAAAAAGACGTCACCGACTTGCTGGCCTATTACGGATTGTCTGCACAAAAAACGCTCGTCAAAGAGTGGTACGACGGGTATCAGATCGGTCACGACGAAATTTACTGTCCTTGGGATGTGATTCATTACTGTTCCGACATCACCACGCAAAAAATCGATCCTCAGACTTTTACCCCGGAAAATTATTGGGCGGAAACAAGCGGCAATGAAGTCATTGACGAATTTCTGAATTTTCTCGATCAGCGCGACGCCGAAAAAATGCAGATTCTGATGGATGGCGGAGAAATCGAACTTCGAATCAACGAACAACTGACCTACGGCGAGTTCAAAAACCACCGTTCCGACGATTTCTGGACATTGCTTCTTTTTACCGGGTACCTCACGGTCTCGTCACGACTCAGTCAGGGACTTTATCGTCTGCGGATTCCGAACGCCGAGATTCACGCGACCTTCAAAGCGCGTATCCAGAGTCATTTTTCACAAAATAACGGCGTCTTTGTCCGTCACGGCGAAATGATCGGACAAGCAGCATTTTCCGGGGACGCCCGCACCATGCAGCGGCTCCTTTCGGAAATTCTGGAAAGTTATGTGTCCGTACGTGACGCCGCCACCAAAGCCAAATCAGAAAACTACTATCACGGTTTTCTCATCGGCCTTTTGGGCAGTGCCGACGCCGTCATAAAAAACCTGCGCTCCAACCCGGAATCAGGCAACGGCTATGCCGACCTTCTCTTCACTTCATCGGGGGCCGACGTCGGCGTGGTTGTTGAAATCAAACACTGTCACAAAACCTC
>OIWS01003273.1_pt1 | contig 11796 bp, 8 predicted proteins | sample 1587611 | NCBI WGS metagenome assembly OIWS01 (sample SAMEA3888919, study PRJEB22519) | human gut metagenome | biome: human gut; feature: human-associated habitat; material: faeces | place: Denmark | collected 2010 | reverse complement strand
ACGAAAACGACGCAGGCGACGACAAGGAGGTCAAGGGCCTTGTCAAGATGCTCGACCCGAAGTACAACCCCGAGCATTGGGAAGACGCACGCTTCCTCGGCCGCGGCACCTGCACCACCAGCCAGATCTTCTACACCAGCCCCAGCCGCTGCGCTGTCGCTGACTCCTGCTCGATCTCCATCGACCGCCGCATGACCGCGGGCGAGACCTACAAGTCCTGCCTGAAGGAAATCGAAGACCTCCCCGCCTGCAAGAAGTACGCGAAGGACGTCAAGGTTTCCATGTACATGTACGACCGTCCCTCCTGGAACGGTCACGTCTATGAGACCGAGTGCTTCTTCCCGACCTGGATCAACAAGGAGACTGCGCCGCACGTGCAGGCTCTCGTCGACGCGCACCATGCGCTGTGGGGCGACAAGCGTCTGGCTCCCGATGCAAAGGCCGCTTCGACCCGTGAAGGCCGTCCCCTCACCGACAAGTGGACCTTCTCCACGAACGGCGTTTCCATCCAGGGCCGCTACGGCATCCCCTGCGTCGGCTTTGGCCCCGGCGCCGAATCCCAGGCGCACGCGCCCAACGAGATCACCTGGAAGCAGGACCTCGTGACCTGCGCAGCGCTCTATGCCGCTGTTCCCATGCTCTACAAGCCCGAGAACAAGGACGGCTCCGCAACCTCCTTCCGTCAGGAGCTGACCGGCAACGACATTAAGTAAGACTTTTTTTCGGAATCCCACGGGTTTTTGCCGGTGGGATTCTGTCCCGCCCATATCCCCCGCACGTCTCGTAGGGGCGAATGCCCACATCCGCCCATCCAAATCTGTAACCATATATCGATAAGATAAATAAGGAGAAAAATCATGAGCAAAACTGTTGAGCTTGCAAGACATCTGGAAACCCTGCGCATCAACAACATGTACAAGACCGACTTCTACTGGACCTGGGACAAGACCGACGACGAAATCGATGCGGTCTTCACCGTCGCTGACGCCCTGCGCGATCTGCGCGAGCGCAACAAGTCCACGAAAATCTTCAACTCCGGTCTCGGCATTTCCATCTTCCGCGACAACTCCACCCGTACCCGCTTCTCGTTCGCTTCCGCCTGCAACTTCCTGGGTCTTACCACGCAGGACCTCGACGAGAAGAAGTCCCAGATCGCACACGGCGAGACCGTCCGCGAGACCGCGAACATGGTTTCCTTCATGGCTGACGTCATCGGCATCCGTGACGACATGTACATCCATCAGGGCCACGAGTACCAGAAGACGTTCATGGACGCGCTGGAAGAGGGCTACCGCGACGGTATCCTCGAGCAGAGACCGACGCTCGTGAACCTGCAGTGCGACGTTGACCATCCGACGCAGTGCATGGCCGACATGCTGCATGTCATCCACTACTTCGGCGGTGTGGAAAACCTCAAGGGCAAGAAGGTTGCCATGACCTGGGCCTACAGCCCCAGCTACGGCAAGCCGCTGTCCGTCCCGCAGGGCGTCATCGGCCTGTTCACCCGCTTCGGCATGGACGTCACGCTGGCCCATCCGGAAGGATACGATGTGTTCCCCGAGGTCGAAGAGATCGCCCGCAAGAACTGCGAGAAGTACGGCTCCAAGTTCCACAAGACCAACTCCATGGCCGAGGCCTTCAAGGATGCCGACATCGTCTATCCGAAGTCCTGGGCGCCGTTCAAGGCGATGGAAAAGCGCTCCGAGCTCTATGTCAAGGGCGACCAGAAGGGCATCGATGAGCTCGAGAAGGAGCTCCTTGCGCAGAACGCGCAGCATAAGGACTGGACCTGCTCCGAGGAGATGATGAAGCTCACCAAGGACGGCAAGGCCCTCTACCTGCACTGCCTGCCCGCCGATATCTCCGGCCTTTCCTGCACGGAGGGCGAGGTCGACAACTCCGTGTTCGACCGCTACCTCGTGCCGCTCTATAAGCAGGCTTCCTACAAGCCGTACATCATCGCCGCGATGATCTTCCTGGCCCAGGTCAAGGATCCGGTCAAGGCCCTGATGGCGCTGGACGCCGCCGACGACAAGAGAAAGAATTTCTAAATAGCGTTGAGCTCCCTCAGACCCGCAGCAAAGGCCCCCTCCATCAAGAGGGGGCTGTCGCCGAAGGCGACTGGGGGAGCTTTCAAATTCGATCATTCGGAAAAAGAGGATTTTCAATATGGGAAAACGTATCGTCATTGCGCTGGGCGGCAACGCCCTCGGCAAGAATCTGCATGAGCAGATGGACGCCGTCCATGTGACGGCCAAGGCCATTGCCGACCTCATTCAGGACGGCCACGAGGTCGTCATCGCCCACGGCAACGGCCCGCAGGTCGGTATGATTCAGAATGCCTTCGCCGCCTACCACAAGCAGGAGGCCAAGAGCGACATCATGCCGCTTTCGATGTGCGTGGCCATGAGCCAGGGCTACATCGGCTATGATCTGCAGAACGTCATCGGCGAAGAGCTCGACCGGCGCGGCATGCATATCCATGTCGCGACCGTGCTCACGCAGGTCGCCGTCGATCCGAAGGATCCCGCCTTCCAGCATCCGACCAAGCCCATCGGCGCCTTCATGACCGAGGAAGAGGCCAAGAAGCTCGCTGCCGAAAAGGGCATCGACGTGGCCGAGGATGCGGGCCGCGGTTGGCGCCAGGTTGTTGCCAGCCCGAAGCCGACTGAAATTATTGAAATTGCCACCATCCGTGCCCTGATGAACGACGGCCATGCCGTCATCGCAGCCGGCGGCGGCGGCATTCCGGTGATCTGGGAGGATCAATACCACCTCAAGGGCGTACCCGCCGTCATCGACAAGGACTTTGCGTCCGAGTGCATGGCCGAGCAGCTCGACGCCGATATGCTCATCATCCTGACCGCGGTCGAAAAGGTCGCCGTCAACTTTGGCAAGCCCGACCAGCGCGGCCTCGATGAGCTGACGCCGGAGGAAGCCAAACGGTACATTGCCGAAGGCCAGTTTGCCCCCGGCTCGATGCTGCCGAAGGTTGAAGCGGCGGTGAAATTCGCCGAGTCGAAGCCCGGCCGCAAGGCCCTCATCACCCTGCTGGAAAAGGCGCGCGACGGCATCGCGGGCAAGACCGGCACCATCATCCATCAATAATCCTGTACCCTCTTTCCATCCTGCGGCGGCCGGTATGATCCGGCCGCCGCAGGCGCTCTTTCGACGGACCTTTCTCCGCACTCCAGACGCGGCCAGGGCAGAGATGGAAATTTAACATTGCAATTTTTTGTCTGGCTTGATATGATAGAACGTATGAAAAGAAGAGTTTCTTATTATGTCAGCCGGAAAAATGTATTTACCTGGCTGGCGGCGCTGATTCTGACGGCTTCGGCAGTGCTCCGCATCGCATATCCCTGCGAGAAAGGCGCGGGTGCGGCGACGGTGTGGTTCCAAATTGTACTGCCGGTTGCGGCCTGTCTGATCTATGTGCTGATTCTGCTTTGCAGCGGCGAAGAGCGGTTTTACCGCACGGCCATTCCAACCTTTTTACTCGCCATCTACTATGGAATCAAGATTTCCATGAGTGCGCTCCCTGTTCCGATTGTCTTTGTGTTCTGGGTGGCGTATCTGGCCATTGCGGCGTTCTATGCCGTGACGGTCAGCGGGCATGTGCCGAATAACTGGTTTCTGGTGCTTTTGCTGGCGGCGGCGCTCGGCGTGCTGCTCTATACGCACCGCGCGGCCCTGCGCGCCTGGGAGTGGACGCAGCTGCAAAAGACGATGCCGGACATGCTCTTCCTGCTCGGCGGCCTGCTCACGACGCTGGCCATGCAGATCCACCTCGACGGGAAATATCACCCCGCCTGGGGCGACCGGCCCGACGGGCGGAAGCTGCGCACCATCGACCCGATGCAGACCGTTGCCAACTACATTATGCCAAACCGCGTCCCGGCGTCAAACTGCATCCGCGATACCATTGAGATCACGGCCATGGAGCGCTATATCCGCCAAAAACGCAAGGAGGGACTCGCGGGCTTCGGCATCATGCACGTCTTCCTCGCGGCCTATGTCCGCGTCGTGGCGAAGTACCCGGCGGTCAATCGCTTCCTCTCCGGCCAACAGGTCTACTCCCGTGATGACGATATCCAGTTCTGCCTGACGGTGAAGCTCTCTATGTCGACCGATGCGGCGGAATCCATCGCCAAAATCCACCTCAAGCCCACTGACACGGCCTACGACGTTTACGAAAAGCTGAACAAGGCCGTCGCAGACATCCAGGGCCACGAACTCGGCAGCGATTTTGACAAGACTGCCAAGGTTCTCTCACTCATCCCTGGCGTGCTGTTCAAGTTCGTCGTCTGGTTGCTCAAGCTGATTGATTATTTTGGCCTCCTGCCGAAATTCTTACTGGAAGTCAGCCCCTTCCACGGCTCCATCTTCTTTACCTCCATGGGGTCGCTCGGTATTCCGCCGATTGTGCATCATCTCTACGATTTCGGCAACCTGCCGGTCTTCGTCTCCTTCGGCTGCAAATACCGCAAGAACGAAATTGAGGATGACGGCACCGTGGTTGCCCATAAGTATGTGGACTATACTGTCAATACGGATGAGCGTATCTGCGACGGCTTCTACTTCGCCGCCACAATGAAGTATATGAAACGCCTCATGGCGCACCCCGAGCGGCTGGACATCCCGCCCGAGGAAGTTGTTCGCGATATCGACTGAAAAAACTGCCGCCCGGAGGCTTGGCCTCTGGGCGGCGATTTTATTTCTATTGCGGCGGCCGTTTAGCCGAAGAAGCTGAACGGGAAACCGCCCTGGCCGAAGGAATAGCCATATTGCTGGCCGTCCTGCGGCTGTTGCTGTTGCTGCTGGCTGTTGTCCTGCGAAGACTGGGTGCTGTCCGTCTGCGGGAGCGCGTCCTGCGTCTTTTCACCGACGGTCAGCTTCAGCTCCATCTCCTGACCCTGGCGGTAGACCGAAAGGGTCAGCTCGTCGCCGATGGCGGCGCCCTTCACGGTGTTGACCAGATCGGTGCTGCTGGTGATGGCGGTGCCGTTGACGGCGGTGATAATGTCGTTGGCCTTCAGTCCGGCGGACTCAGCGGGGCTGGACGCTACAACCTGTGCAACCGCCGCGCCCTGCGGCAGGCCGAGCTGCTGGCTCTCAGAGCTCACGTTCTGCACGCTCACGCCGATGTAGGGCTTGACGATATAGCCGTTTTCGATGATGCTCTCCACGATGCTGCGCACGTCGTCAATCGGGATGGCAAAGCCGATGTTGTCGATCGAGGCGGTGTTGCTCGAGCTGGAGCCGTATTTCGCGTTTGTGATGCCGACAACCTCGCCATACATGTTAAACAGGGCGCCGCCGGAGTTGCCGGAATTGATGGCCGCGTCAGTCTGAATGAGGCTCATGCGCAGGCCGCTCGAGAACGTGACCTCGCGGTTCAGTGCGCTGACCATGCCGCTCGTCAGCGAGAACGTCAGCTCACCGAGCGGGTTGCCGATGGCAATGACCTGATCGCCAACGTGCAGCTCATCCGAGCTGCCAAGTACAACCGGCTGCAGGCCCGTTGCGTCGATCTTCAGCACGGCGATGTCGTTGTTCTCGTCGTAGCCGATGAGCTTTGCGTCATAGGTGCTGCCGTCATAGAGCGAGACGGTGATAGAGTTCGAATCCTCGATGACGTGATAGTTCGTCAGGATATAGCCGTCTTCCGTCAGGATGAAGCCGGAGCCGGCCGCAGCGGACTGCGTCTGATAGCCCCAGTAGTTTGTGGTGATGGAGGTTGTGATGCCGACGGTCGAGTTGACATTCTGGGCGTAAACCTCGGAGGCGGTCAGCTCACGGCTGGTGTCGACGTGCGCCACGGTCAGGGCTTCGGTCTCGCGCTGGCCCTCAAAGAGCGTTGTGCTGCTGCCGGAGGAGGATTCCGGCTGCGCCGCCGTTTCGGTCTGGGCTGCGGTCTGGCGCGAGCCGGTCAGGAGGGACGCGCCCACGCCGGACGCGCCGCCCACCAGGGCACAGGCCAGAAGCAGCGCCACGACTTTGCCCGCGCCGCCGCGCTTTTTCTGTGGCTGCTGCGGGGACTGGCTGCCGGGATCCGGCGTGAAGTGGTAGGAATAACTTTGCTGATTTTCTACGGGACGATGCTCATTTTCATATTCGTACATATGGAAGACTCCTTTCAGAGATGGGTTCTTTGTTTTTCTGACAACAGTGTACCGCAGAAACCTGAAGTGATGCTGAAACTTTTTGGGAACGTTTTGTGAACAGTTTATGATGCAGGTGTTAAGGGTTGACTTTTGAGGCACGATCCGGTATTGTAAAGTGTCGAATTATATAGAATAGTACCATGAAAATGGATGGAATCTGAGAGGATTTTTGCATGAAAAACATACAGATCGCCGTGCTGCTCCTGCTTTTGGCGGCGCTGCTTTGCGCCTGCGGCGCGAAAACGGAAAAAATACCCGCTGGGCAGTGCACATTCTCTATCTCCTGTCAGACGCTCTCTGACGCGCCGGAAAAGTGTAAGGCCGATAAGCAGGAGCTGATTCCGGCGGACGGATGGATTCTGCCGGAGGAAACCGTGGAGTTTTATGAAGGAGAGAGCGTCTTTGATGTGCTTCTGCGCGAGACAAAGACGCATAAAATTCACATGGAATACAGCCAGACGCCGCTCTATCAGGCCGCCTATATCGAAGGCATCGGCAATCTCTATGAGTTTGACGCCGGTGAGCTTTCGGGCTGGATGTACAGCGTCAACGGCTGGTATCCCAACTATGGCTGCAGCCAGTGTACGCTGAAGGACGGCGACGTGGTCGCCTGGGTCTATACCTGCGACCTGGGGCGCGATGTTGGCGGCGGAGACGCTGCGGGCGTGCAGCAATGAAAAATGCCGACGCCTTTTCCTCGTTCCATCCCGCGCTGCTCTGTCTTTATTATGTGCTGATTCTGGCCTTTTCTATGTTTCTGACGCATCCGCTCTGTCTGGCGGTGTCGCTTCTGGGGGCATTCTTTTATGCTGCGTCGCTGCGCGGAGGGCGGGCGCTGGTGCGCTCGCTCGGCGGATGTTTGGCCGTGGCGCTTCTCGCCGCAGGGGTCAATGTCCTGTTTCAGCACGAGGGTGCCACGATTCTGACTTATTTCTCCTCCGGCAATCCGCTGACGCTCGAGTCCATTGCCTACGGCCTCTCGTCCGGCTTGCTGCTTACGGCGGTGCTGCTCTGGTTCGGCACTTATCAGCGTGTGATGAGTTCGGACAAGTTTGTCTATCTCTTTGGCCGCGTCATTCCGGCGCTGAGTCTGGCGCTGTCTATGACGCTGCGCTTTGTCCCCAGGTTTCAGGCGCAGCTGCGCGCAGTGCAGCAGGCAAGAGCCTTCTCCGGCGGCCAGGAAAAGTCCGGCCCGATGCAAAAGATCCACATTTTTGTGGAGAATTTCTCCATTCTTGTCACCTGGAGCCTGGAAAACGCGGTCGAGACGGCGGATTCCATGCGCGCCCGGGGCTATGGCCTGCCGGGTCGGACATCTTTTTCAATTTTTCGCTTTGATCCGCGCGACCGGTGGATGCTGCTCTGGCTGCTTGGCTGCGGTGGAGTGGTTGGCTTCGGCTGGGCTGCGGGGGCATTTTTCTGGCGCTATTATCCCACGGTGCGCGGAAGCTTCGGCCCGGCAACGTGGATCTGCGCGGCGGCAGAGCTGCTTCTGGCGCTGACGCCCTGGATTGTGGATCGGTGGGAGGCAAGAAGATGGAATTCCTGACAATTCAAAATTTCAGCTTTGCCTACCCCGGCCAGGAGCGTCCTGCGCTGCGCGAGGTGGAGCTGACGGTGGCACGCGGTGCGTTTCTGGTGCTCTGCGGCCCTTCGGGCTGTGGGAAAAGTACGCTTCTGCGCCAGCTCAAGCCTGCCATCGCGCCGCACGGCGAACGGACGGGGCAGATTTTGCTCGGGGGTCAGGAGCTGCAGACACTCTCACAGGCCGACCAGAGCCGCCGCATCGGCTTTGTGCAGCAAAACGTGGATCATCAGATTGTCACCGATAAGGTCTGGCATGAGCTCGCCTTCGGGCTCGAGAGCCTCGGCTATGAGACGCCGGCCATTCGCCGCCGCGTGGCGGAAATGGCATCGTTTTTTGGCATTGAGGATTGGTTTTACCGCGATGTCGCGTCGCTCTCCGGCGGCCAAAAGCAGATTTTGAATCTGGCCTCTGTGATGGTCATGCAGCCGGAAGTTTTGATTCTGGACGAGCCGACAAGCCAGCTCGACCCCATTGCCGCCTCGGAGTTTCTGGGCGTCCTGGGGCGGATCAACCGCGAGTTCGGCACGACCGTGCTCCTCAGTGAGCACCGTCTGGAGGAGGCCTTTTCGCTCTGCTCCCGCGCCGTGCTGCTCGATGGCGGACGGGTGCTCTGTGCGGGGCGGCCGGAGGAGATTGGCCCGGCGCTGCGCGCGGCGGGACACAGGATGTTCCTTGCCATGCCCGCGGCGATGCGCGTCTGGGGCGCGGTGGGCGGAACGGAGCGCTGCCCGGTAACGGTCGGCGAAGGACGGAACTGGCTGGAAGAATACGCAAGGGTGCATCCGCTTCGCCCGCTCCTGCCGGAGCAGACAGCCCCCGTATCGCCGCAGATGGCGATTACGGCAAAGGAGCTCTGGTTTCGCTACGGGCAGGGCGGAACGGATGTCATCAAGGGCCTGAACCTCGAGGTGCGGCAGGGCGAATTTCTGGCGCTGCTCGGCGGCAACGGCACGGGCAAGAGTACCACGCTGAAGCTCATCGCCGGAATGCTCACGCCCCAGCGGGGCAAAGTGCACTGCACCGGCCGCGTTGCGCTCCTGCCGCAGGATCCGCAGACGCTCTTCGCGAAAAAGACGGTCCGGGAGGAGCTTTTGGAGTGTGGAACGCCGCTGCGTGCTGCGGAGCTTGCCGAACGCTGCGGCCTGAGCGGGCTTCTGAACCGGCATCCCTATGATATTTCCGGTGGGGAGCAACAGCGCCTTGCGCTGGCGAAGGTGCTTTTAAGTGAGCCGGACATTCTCTTGCTGGATGAACCCACCAAAGGTTTGGACGCAGCCTGCAAACGGGAGATTGCGGGAATCCTTTTGGCGCAGCGGCGGCACGGGTTGACGATTTTGGCGGTCAGCCATGACATCGAGTTTTGCGCGCAGTATACCTGCCGCTGCGCGCTGCTGTTTGACGGTATCATTGTCGCAGAGGATACGCCGCGCCCGTTTTTTGCGGGAAGCAGCTTTTATACCACGGCGGCCAGCCGGATGGCGCGGGAAAGCGCACCGGACTGTGTTACGGTGGAGGATGTAATTACCGTCTGCGGCGGAACGCTTCCGTCGGAGCCAGAATTGCCGCCGTGGGACGGCACGCCGCTGGAGGCCGACGAGAAAAAGGCGCCCCAAAGGCCGCTCTGGAAGCGGATTACGGCGGCAGTCTCGCTGTTGCTGGCGATTGCCCTGGCCATCGCCAGCCTGGGGAACACGGACTTTGGGGAAGTGGTCACGGCAGGCGGGCTTGGCGCGCAGGCACCGGGAATGCTTTGGCGGTATGCGGCAATGCTGGTACTCTTGGTACTGTTTGCCGCAATGACCTATCGAAAAGCACCGGAGCGGAAGCGTGCGCTCACAAAGCCGCCGAAAAAACGGCTCTCGAAGCGGACGATCTGGACAGCGGCGGCGGTATTTTTCTTGATCCCGGCGACGCTGCTGCTCGGGTTTCAGGTGTGGCAGGTGAAAAACTACTATGTGCTGGCGGTGGCGGTGCTGCTGGAGGCGATGATCCCGTTTTTCCTCATTTTTGAGGGGCGAAAACCGCAGGCACGGGAGCTCGTGGTGATCGCGGTGCTTTGTGCGCTGAACATCGCGGGCCGGGCGGCATTGTTTATGCTGCCGGAATTTAAGCCTGTGGTGGCGATGACGCTGTTGGCCGGTGTGGCAATGGGCGCGGAGAGTGGGTTTTTGGTTGGTGCGTTGACGATGCTTTGCTCGAATGTGATGTTTGGGCAGGGGCCCTGGACACCGTGGCAGATGTTTGCGATGGGGTTGATCGGGTTTCTTGGGGGCGTATGCTTCCACAACGGCCCGCTGCGGCAGACGCGCCTGACACTCAGCATCTTCGGAGTGCTGTGCGCCGTGGTGGTATACGGCGGGATTATGAATCCCTCGACGGCGCTGATCTGGGCGCAGGAGCTGAACTGGAAGATCATTTTCAGCTATTATCTGACAGGCGTACCCTGGGATTTGGTGCGAGGGGCGGCGACAGCGCTGTTTTTGTGGTTTGGCGCGGAGCCTATGCTGGAAAAGATGGAACGGATACAGGTGAAATACGGCCTGTTGGAACACCGCGAGGACGCGGAGGGGTGAGAGATGGACGAAAATCGGAATTTTACGATTGAACCGGAGGAAGAGCCGGTACAGCAAGTGCCGGAATGGGAGACGCCTGCGGGGCCGGAGGAAGCGGAGGCGCCGAAGAAAAAACGGCGGACGTGGCTGAAGGTCACAGCGCTGCTGTTGGCGCTGGCCATTGTGGCAAGCCTTGGGCGGAACTTGCTCCGCAGCGCGATCAATGGCCTGGAGGCCCGCAACCAGGACGGCAGCACTGCACAGACGGAACCGGCGAAGACGGAGGCAGAGCCTGCGCAGGCAGCGGACGAGGCGCCCTACAGCCGGGAGCTGACGCCGCTGCCGGAGACGCTGCCAAGCTATGACAGCGGAAAGACGCTGACGGCGCAGGAAGTCTATGGGATGAACGTGGACGCGGTGTGCGGCATTGCGACGGAGGTGACGACGAATGTCTTTGGACAGACAACGTCGACAGCGGTTGTGGGCAGCGGATTCGTGCTGACGGAGGACGGGTATGTGGTGACGAACAACCACGTTGCTGAGAGCGCGGAGAATCTTTCCGTCAAGCTCCACGATGGAACGTCGTATCCGGCACAGCTCATCGGCGGTGATTCGCTGAGCGATGTGGCGCTGCTGAAGATTGAAGCGGAGGGGCTGGCACATGTGGCGGTCGGCGATTCGGATAAGATCGCGGTCGGCGAGAGCTGTATCGCCATCGGAAACCCGCTGGGCGAGCTGACGTTTACGATGACGGGCGGCTATATCAGCGCGATGCCGCGTGAGATCAATATTAGCGGAAAGCCCATCAATATGTTCCAGACCGATGCGGCCATCAACGCGGGCAACTCCGGCGGGCCGCTGTTTGATATGGACGGCAACGTGATCGGCATTACCAGTGCGAAGATTTCCGGCATGGCCGGCTCCGGCGCGATGATTGAGGGCGTCGGGTTTGCGATTCCGGTTAACGATGCGCTGCGGGTGATCTACGACCTGCAGGAGTATGGCTTTGTGCGGGGACGGGCGTTCCTCGGCGTGACGGTCAAGGAGCTGGACACCGTGACGGCCGATACCTATGGGCTGCCCTCCGGGCCGATGGTACAGAGCGTGGTTTCGGGCAGCTGCGCGGAGAAGGCCGGGGTGGAGGTAAAGGATATCATTCTGTCCTTTAACGGCAAAAGCGTGAAGAGCTATACGCAGCTGATGTCGGCGCTGAACAAGTGCAGCGCAGGCGACGAGGTGACGCTGCATCTCTACCGCGCGGGCGCGGAACTGGATGTCACGCTGACGCTCGACGAGCGGCCGGAGGAGTCGGCTGTCCGGCAGGTGGAACAGGGCGAGATCGACAACACCGAGGAATACGGCTATTATTATGACCCCGAGCGGGAGGAAGAATAAAAAAGAACCGGCGGCCCCTAGGGGCCGCCGGTTCTTGGATTGGTTGTACCAAAGACAACCCCCGGCTATGCCGGGGGTAAAAAAATAGCTTCCA
>OIWS01003271.1_pt1 | contig 11809 bp, 9 predicted proteins | sample 1587611 | NCBI WGS metagenome assembly OIWS01 (sample SAMEA3888919, study PRJEB22519) | human gut metagenome | biome: human gut; feature: human-associated habitat; material: faeces | place: Denmark | collected 2010 | reverse complement strand
ACTTACGTAACCTTACTGGTAAAGCTGCTCGTATTCGCGAAAAACGCTAATGTTCTTAAAAGGCTGCCGTTGGCAGCCTTTTATTTTTGCTAAAATATAGATATACATACATTTATACAAGATATATAGAAAGGAGACATTATGGCAGATTCACCTATCGTACATTGGTTCCCTGGACATATGGCGAAAGCTACGCGCATGATAACGGAGTTCATCAAAAAGGTAGACGTTGTTATCGAGTTATTAGATGCGCGTATTCCTCGTTCTAGTGCGAACCCAGTCATCCTAGAGTTAGTTGGTCAAAAACCGCATATTGTACTGTTAAATAAGGTAGATTTAGCAGATCCAAAGGCAACGAAGGAATGGACAGAATTCTTTACGAAACAAGGGATAACTGTATTAGCTATCGATTCTAAATCTGGTAAGGGGAATAAAAAATTAGTATCTACCGTAGAACGTCTCAGCAAACCTATTATTGATCGATGGGTTGCAAAGGGGATTCGTAGCCGATCCATACGTACTATCATCTTAGGGATTCCTAATGTAGGGAAGTCTACATTGATTAATTCCTTAGCTGGTTCTGCAGCAACTCGGACGGCTAATAAGGCAGGTCACACGCGTGGTCAACAATGGGTTAAAATCGGTAAGAATATGGAATTGCTCGATACGCCAGGCGTATTATGGCCTAAATTAGAGGACCAACGGGCTGCTGCTCGTCTTGCTATGACAGGTGCCATTTCTGATGATGTATATGACTTAGAGCACGTAATTAAGCAATTGTTAAACCATCTATTGACGAATACACCTAATATCTTGATTGAACGCTACAAATTAAAAGAAGAAGAGATGGCCGATGTGGATACAATTCTTGAAAGCATTGGTCGTCGTCGAGGCTGTCTTGTAAACGGTGGTGTTGTTGACCTTGATAAGGCGCGCCGCATTATTTTGCAAGACTATCGCAATACAAAGCTTGGTACAATTACACTAGATCAAGTTGATGAAGAGCCGTATTATCCAGAAGATAGTGAGGAAACACATAATGGATAAGGACATTTTCGCTAAGCTAAAGGTAGCTGATATAAAAGCCCTTTTTGAAACGGAACAAGCTTTGGAAATTTTACCATTAGCACAAGAGGATACTCGTAGTTCCGTTCAAAAATTGGCGGCCTCTTATATTAAACGTCAAGAAAAAGAGCTAAAAGAACAGCAACGCTTGATGAGCATGTATGACTATGAAGGCATGTTCTATGATGAAGGGCTATATCATGTGGCTGGCGTCGATGAGGTTGGGCGCGGTCCGATTGCAGGCCCTGTTACGGTAGCTGCGGTCATTTTACCGCCTATGACATTAATCCCTGGACTTAATGATTCTAAAAAGCTAACCGAAGAAAAACGTGAAGCATTGTATGACATCATCATGGAGGAAGCTGTAGCGGTCAGCTGTATTTCTTACGGTCCAGAAAAAATTGATGAACTCAATATTTATGAGGCTACACGTCAAGCGATGTACGAGGCTATTCGCACCCTCGATGTACCTGCAGAGGCAGTTGTAGCGGATGCGATGAAATTACCTGATTTAACAATACCTGTTGAATCCATTGTTAAGGGCGATAGTAAAAGTGCAAATATTGCAGCGGCATCTATCATTGCAAAGGTTACACGGGATCGATATATGAAAAGCCTCGATGAAGAATATCCTGGTTATGGTTTTGGCATACATAAGGGATATTATACAGAACTCCACAAAGAGGCTGTTGAGCAGCAAGGTGTGACACCATTGCATAGAAAGAGTTTTGAACCGATTAAGTCAATTGTTGGATGGCATCGAGAAGAAAAATAAATAGTTAGATTACTCTATTATGAAAATAAAATGAAAAATCTATGAAAAAGAGGTTCCTATTGGTCACCTAGGTGACTATTAGGAACCTCTTTTCTATTTACATTCATGGTCAGACCGTCTTATGTTGTATATATAAGTATTCGAAAGCATCTATATACATAAGGAGGTAATCATGAATACGATGAATTGTGAACAAAATTGTAACCTATTAGATGCAAAAGCTCTTGGTAATTGGGGAGAAGATATTGCTCGACAGTATATTGAGCAACAAGGATTGAAAATTGTAACGACCAATTACAAAACAAAGGTAGGTGAAATCGATATTATCGCCAAAAATGGGCTGACCTATCATTTTATTGAAATCAAGGCGCGTCGTGGTGTCACCCATGGATTGCCACGGGAGGCTGTTTCTAAACGTAAACAAAAGCATATTAAACAAGCAGCCATGTATTTTATACGAGATTTGCGTGCACAAAACCGCAAATGGAAGGAACTATCCTTTGATGTAGTCGAGGTGTATGTACACGAGGATCTTAAGGTCACTATACACTATATGCCTCAGTGTTTCATGTAGGAGGTCCATTATGTATGCAAAGGTCTATGGTGCTACCATAGATGGTTTAGATGGCGTCGTTGTAACCGTCGAGGTCGATATATCCCAAGGGCTACCTGTCTTTGACATCGTAGGACTCCCCAATCAAGCCGTAAAAGAATCGAGGGAACGCGTACGAGCAGCCATTAAAAATAGTGGATTTGATTTTCCTATGCGTCGTATTGTTGTTAATCTAGGGCCTGCAGAGGTCAGAAAAAGTAGTTCCGGATTAGATTTGCCCATAGCCATAGGTGTGTTAGCCGCATCAGGTCAAATTAGGCTACGCAAACCTAAATTAACAAAATTATTACAATCAACCCTGTTTATAGGCGAATTATCCTTAGATGGCAGTCTGAAAAAGACACAAGGCATTCTTAGTATGGCTATGAAAGCACTTGATGATAAGCTACTTACAATCTTTACAAGTTCGGATAATGTATCATTGCTGCACAATATAGAAGCAATTACATCCTATGGTGCACATACATTGGCGGATATTGTGAAACTTGTAATACGACCGGATGAATATCGTGTAGACACTGTTGATGACGATTGTAATGACGCGGTCAACAGCCTCATTGATTACAAGGATGTGCAAGGCCAAGAACTAGGAAAACGAGCCATGGTTATTGCTGCTGCTGGTGTTCACCACGTGATGATGATAGGTCCGCCTGGATCTGGTAAAACTATGTTGGCAGAACGATTACCAACCATTTTACCACCCCTAAGTTGGGAGGAGCGGCTAGAAACAACACGCATTCATGATGTGGCAGGATTGCTCGAAAAGAATACGCTGATTGCTAAACGGCCTTTTAGATGTCCTCACCATACAGCAACCTTGGCGAGCATCATAGGGGGCGGTAGTAATGCAAAACCGGGAGAAATTACATTAGCCCATAAAGGGGTGCTATTTATTGATGAAGCACCAGAATTTCCGCGCTATGTATTAGATGCGTTACGGCAACCATTAGAATCTCATATGATTACTGTGAATCGGTTACAAAATAGTTATGACTATCCAGCAGATTTTATATGTATACTCGCCGCTAATCCATGTCCTTGTGGATATTATGGGGACCCTCATAAGGAGTGTGTTTGTAGCTCTACAGAATTAGAAAGATATCAGCATAAAATATCTGGACCTATATTGGACCGCATAGATCTATTCATCCTTGTAGAGAGACCTAGTTTTAACGATATGTTATGTATGGATTCTGATTCTATGAGCAGTGCAGATATGAAACAACTCGTGGAGCAAGGGCGCCAGATGCAATTAGAACGTTTCCAAGACCAACCATTTAAGTCAAATGGTGCCTTGCCACATGGCGCTATTCGTGAACTTTGTAATATACGCGATGATTGCTGGGGCTTGTTAGGAGACGTATATGAACGATTTCATTTTACAGGGCGTAGCTTTGATCGATTGCTGAAGGTGAGTCGAACCATTGCAGATTTAGATGGATCCTTATATATAGAAAACGAACATATTTCAGAAGCGATGATGTATCGGCACATTCCATATCATGTGTCGAGGATAGGAGTTCATGATGGAGCAACAGTATGAAAGTAATTTTTACATTGCCGCCATGCAGAGTATTTCTTCACTAGGAGCGGCTACGATACGTGATTTAATCGAAAAGTTTGGAGATCCTTATAAGGCATGGTGTGCTTTACAAAATCGTAAGAACCTAACGACAATACTAGGCATTCCGTCCACAAAATATAGGCAAATCGAGAAAGAGGCGACCGACGAACGATTACGGACTATCTATAAGGCTCTTAAGAACTGGCATATAGAATATATTACGTACCTTGACGTATTATTCCCTGGGCATTTGCAAGAGATATACAATCCGCCAGCCGTCATATTTGTGAGAGGAAATGTATCGTTGTTAGATGATGAAACGATGAAAATTGCCATGGTAGGAGCTCGAAAATGTTCCGATTATGGTCGTAATGTGGCACTGCGGATAGGTAAGGAACTAGCTGCGTATAATGTAGCCATAGTCAGTGGTGGTGCGAGGGGGATAGATAGTCATAGCCATGAAGGTGCTTTAGCGGCAAATGGACAAGTGATCGTTGTTATGGGATGCGGTTTAGATATTGTATATCCGCCGGAGAATAAACGGTTATTTGATGCCGTTCTTAAGAACAATGGTTTATTAGTATCAGAATATCCTCCCGGTACACCGCCGTCAGGTGTCCATTTTCCCGCAAGGAATCGCATTATTAGTGGGCTTTCACAAATCATTATCGTAGTAGAGGCCAAGGCGAGCAGTGGGTCTCTGATAACGGCTGATATGGCCGCCAATGAAGGCCGTGAAATCTATGTGGTGCCTGGCAGTATTTTAAGCAATGTAGCGGAGGGCAATCACTGGCTCATGCGCCAAGGGGCTAATATATTAACGAAAGCACAAGATATAATCGAGGATTATGAGTTAAAGCCCCGTGTAGTTGATACGCAAGGGTCCGATGTGTTAAGCTTTAAGGTGGAATGGGAGGTCGTGTTGAGTACAATTCCTACCGATCAATGTATTAGTGTAGGCGATTTAATCAAGAAAACACACATTCCATTACAACGATTACAAAGTATTTTATTAGACCTTGAAATGAAACATATGATTGAGAAGGTTCATTCTAAGGGCTATATTAACATAATCGGGAGTGATGTACTTGTCCATTAAACGATCTATCGTTATTGGGGAACCGAAAGAACCAAAACAAGAAACAAAAAAGAAAAAGACTACGATCAATAAAAAGGTAGCAAAAGAAGCGTTGACACCAGTTGGTATTGTACGCGACAAATCGATTGTTGCTACATCGATGCCGCCAGAGCAACGAAAACCTCGCGTATATAATCCGGATGGTAAAATCCTTGTCATTGTGGAATCACCGGCTAAATCTAAGACTATCGAGAAATTTTTAGGCCCTAATTATATTGTGAAAGCCAGTATGGGCCATCTTCGGGATTTGCCTAAATCTCAAATGGGTATCGACATTGATCATGACTTTACCCCACGATATAGTAATCTGGTAGCGCGTAAAAAGGTGATTGACGATTTGGTAGCCCATGCTGATGAAAGTAGCGCCGTATTGCTCGCAACTGACCCGGACCGCGAAGGAGAAGCTATTTCCTGGCATTTAGCATATATTCTAAACGTAGATATCACATCTAATTGTCGTATTACTTTTAATGAAATTACGAAAACTGCTGTTGCAGAGGCCTTAGAGCATCCACGTACTGTGGATATGAACATGGTTGACGCACAGCAAGCACGTCGTGTACTAGACCGCATTGTAGGGTATAAATTAAGCCCTCTATTATGGAAAAAGGTTTGCAAAGGTTTGAGCGCTGGTCGTGTTCAATCCGTAGCTGTACGTCTCATTTGTGAACGAGAACGTGAAATACAAGCTTTTGTACCTCAAGAATATTGGTCTATTGAAGGACAATTTAAGACGAAAACTAATGAAGAGTTTTCCGCAGAACTAACTCATGTAAAGGGCGACAAACTAGATATTACATGTGAAGCAGATGCAGTAGCAATCCAAAAGGCTATTGCGGACCATACGGCTACTGTTACATCTGTTAAGAAAAGTAAACGAAGCCGTAAACCAGCTCCGCCTTTCACCACATCTACATTGCAACAAGATGGTGTTCGTAAGCTTAATTTTGGGGCTAAACGGACCATGATGATTGCTCAACATTTATATGAAGGTTTGGAAATCGGTTCTTATGGTCACGTAGGTTTAATTACCTATATGCGTACAGACTCTACACGTATATCCAAAGATATGCAAGAACAGGCAAGAGACTATATTAAGAGAACCTATGGCGATGACTATTGCCCTGCTAAACCGAATGTATATGGTAAGAAGGAATCAGCTCAAGATGCGCATGAAGCCATTCGTCCTACATCTCTTGAATTGACACCTAAAATGGTAGAACCATTTGTAAATCGCGATGAACTAAAGTTATATACACTGATTTGGAATCGTTTTATGGCTAGCCAAATGGCACCACAACAAAATGAGTCCACTACCATTGAACTAGATATTGATGATACTTATACCTTTAAGGCAACTGGTTCTCGTGTGTTATTCCCTGGATTTAGTGCAGTCTATGAAGATAGTAAGAAAGAAGATACGCCACAATTACCAGCGTTGAAGAAATCTGATGTGGTGGAAACTGTACTTATCGACCCAGAACAACATTTTACGCAACCGCCTGCTAGATATTCTGAAGCAAGCCTCATCAAAACATTGGAAGAATTAGGCATTGGTCGCCCAAGTACATATGCGCCAATTATAGATACTATCGTTAGCCGTAACTATGTAGAAACAAATAATAAACAATTCATACCTACAGAACTCGGCTTTGTAGTAGTAGACTTTTTAGTGGACTATTTTGAAAAAATCATCAACACTGGGTTTACTGCAGAACTTGAAGAGGAGCTCGATGCCATCGCTAATGGTAAGGATACGTATGTGAAGGTATTGACTGATTTTTACAATATATTTAAGCAAGAATTGGATGATGCTAGCGATGTAGACAAAATTCAAATCGCATCCATGGAAAGTGATGAAACCTGTGAGCTTTGTGGTCATCCTATGGTCTATAAATTCGGTCGCTATGGTAAATTCTTAGCATGTTCTAACTTCCCAGAATGCAAGAACACTAAACCGATTACGGTTGGTACCGGTGTTGCTTGTCCTAAATGCGGTGAAGGGGAAATCGTAGAACGGAAATCTAAGCGTGGTCGTATCTTCTATGGTTGTAATCGTTATCCACAATGCGATTTTACGTTATGGGATAAGCCTACTCATGAGTTCTGCGATACATGTGGCAGCATTATCGTTGAAAAATCATATAAAAATGGTACGACGAAGAAATTCTGCTCCAATGAAACATGTCCAACTAGACCACCTAAGAAAACGAGAAAGAAAAAGTCTGATGATTCAGTAAAGAAAGAAGAGGATACAAAGAGTGAGTGAAAATAGAGTTACTGTTATAGGGGCTGGCTTAGCTGGTTCTGAAGCAGCGTGGCAACTTGCCAATCGTGGTGTTGCTGTCGATTTATATGAAATGCGTCCTGTAAAGAGTTCTCCGGCTCATCAAACGGATCAATTTGCTGAACTAGTTTGTAGCAATTCTTTGCGCGCTGGTAATATAGAGAATGCTGTTGGTCTACTAAAGGAAGAAATGCGTCGATTAGGCTCGTTAATTATGGAATGTGCAGATGCAACAGCTGTACCTGCTGGTGGTGCCTTAGCGGTTGACCGTCATCTATTCAGTGCTATGGTAACTGATAAGATAAAAAGTCACCCTAATATTACAGTGCATCATGAAGAGGTGACATCTATCCCTACAGAAGGAACCGTTATCTTTGCTTCTGGTCCATTAACATCTGAAACACTAGGTGATGCCATTAGAGAATTAACCGGTAATACGGGTTTTTATTTCTATGATGCAGCGGCCCCTATTGTGACCGCAGAGTCTCTTAACTATGATAAGGTGTTTGCTGCGTCTCGCTACGATAAAGGCGATGCTGACTATCTTAATTGCCCTATGAATGAAGAAGAGTATAAACACTTCTGGCACGAATTGACCCATGCTGAGGCCGTACAGCCTAAGGATTTTGAAAAGGAAATCTACTTTGAAGGTTGTATGCCTGTGGAAATCATGGCATCTCGTGGAGAGGATACATTGCGTTATGGTCCATTGAAACCAGTAGGCTTAGTGGATAAGCGTACCAATGAAGAATCCTATGCGGTTGTGCAATTGCGTAAAGAAAACAAAGAGGGCACTATGTTTAACCTCGTAGGGTTCCAAACTCATTTAAAATGGGGCGAACAAAAACGCGTGTTTGGTTTAATTCCTGGCCTTGAAAATGCAGAATTTATTCGGTATGGTGTGATGCATCGTAATACGTATATCAATTCTCCAGAATTGCTCAATCATGCATTCCAATTACAGTCTGATCATCGACTATTCTTTGCTGGTCAAATGACAGGTGTAGAAGGGTATCTTGAATCAGCCGCATCAGGGCTTATGGTAGGGTTACAGGTAAAACGATACCTTGATGATAATGCATTTATCAACTTCCCTAAAACGACGGCTATCGGATCATTGAGCCACTATATATCTTCCTATGAAGGATCTAATTTCCAACCTATGAATGTTAATTTTGGTATTATGGAATCATGGCCTCAACGGATTCGTAAGAAAAAAGAGAAAAATGCTCTCATTGCCAATCGTGCATTAGAAGAACTTGACGCATTAAAGGCACAAGAACAACTGTAAATGATGCTTGTCGCTCATGGTCTATCGTTAGAATAATTGAATAGATATAAAAAATCCTTCATTCATGGATGTTGTGTATCCGTGAATGAAGGATTTTATTATTTACGTTTCTTTTGTTTTTGTGGTGCTTCTGGTACTGTTTCAGCCACATCTTGTTGCTTTTTATCTAGATAACCAAAGTAGATAAATAAACAGATACCTACAATCATAACAATGAGGCTCGTCATCTGTGCTGATTTAAGTCCCATTGTGAGGTTTACATAATCACCGCGTAAGAATTCTAAGCAGAATCGCGCTGCGGAATACAAGATAGCGTATAGAACGAACACTTGTCCTTTAGCATGTTTGAATGAGCTAAAGAGTAGTAAGATCACGAAGATTAGAATATCGATTTGGCCTTCCCAAATTTCAGCTGGCCATAATGGCTGATTACCATAGGTGCGGTATGCAAGGGTGCTTTCAGGATAGAGAATACCAAAATTTCCACCCGTAGGATGACCAAAGGCATCGCCGTTAAACAGGTTAGCCATACGCCCAACCGATTGAGCTAAAATGAGGGCTGGCGCAAAAATATCGGCAAAGGCCCAGAAATCGATATTATGTTTTCTTAGATACCAATAACCGGCTAATGTACCGAGTACGACGCCTCCTTGAATGGCCATGCCGCCTTGCCATACGAAAGGAATTTCGAGGAGATGATTGCCATAGTAATGCCAATCGAAGAAAAATACATCCCATAAGCGGGCGCCGATAAGACCTGCTATAGCGACTGTAATAGAGAAATCAACAATGTGCTCGTGCCATCCACGACCGTCTTTTTTGAGTAAGAAATAGGCTACAGAGGCACCGCTAATGATGGCTAGTGCTAACATGACACCGTAGGCCCTAATTGGAAAATCGCCTATGAAAAATAGATATTGATGCATATGAACTCCTTTATGAATAAACGTTCATGCTTTTATAAGCATAGAAATTATAAGTGTCGATATATGTATGATATAATATAGGAATTGTTATGTAAACAAAAGCTAGTCAGCATAAATTATAGGAGACATACATGTTACGTAAATTTGCTATGGTCACTACCTTGGCAGCTGCTGTATTATCTAGTATTTCTGGTAATACTGTACAGGCTGAAGTGTTGGTGCCATTACAACAATATTTAAATACGACCAACCGTAATTATGAGGCCAATCAATATAAGACATCTTATACAATCTATGTACCACAGCTAGAACTGAATGGTACAACCATTACGATGAATCCTAAAGCTGTTGGAGAGCCCGTTAAATTGCCGATTACCAAACGGGATGGTGCCGAGTATGTTGATGTAGAAAATGCAACACCGTTGATAGGCGTCACCTATACGAAGGATGGTGACCACGTTCAATTGACCGCTGCACCAGAGACGATGCAAGTATTGCAAAATAAACCTGTCCAAGGACCTCTATCTTGGGCCTTTGACCCATGGCCTAACCAAGATGCGCCGTATGCGAAAAAATTGAATGTCAGCGGAGATAACATCATCTCTCCAAGTTGGTTCAAATTGCATAGCCTTGGCTTAGAATCTAGCCCTAATATTAATGTGGACTATGTGAAAGCATACAAGGCCAACGGATATCATGTGTGGCCGCTTATTACAAATCGTTTTGATCCAGATTTTACGAGTGGTATCTTAGCCGATGAAGCAGTGTGGAAGAAATACGCTCAAAATCTCATTCAATACGCTTATATTTATGGATTTGATGGATATAATTTTGACTTTGAAAATGTAGACTATTCTGACCGTGATAAATTGACAAGATTCGTAGCATACTTAGCTGACGAATTACATAAGTATAATATTCAATCCTCTGTAGATGTAACGGGATATTCTAATAGTCCAAATTGGTCTCTTGTATATGACCGTAAGTCCTTCGCTAACAGTGTAGATTATGTCGTATTAATGGCTTATGACGAAACATGGGCCAAGAGTACTACGGCAGGACCGGTTGCAAGTTATCCTTGGGTACGCGATCATGCTGAGAAGATGTTGCAAGAGGTACCAAGTCATAAGCTTGTTCTTGGCATTCCATTCTACACTAGAATTTGGCATGAATCAGGCGGTGTGGCACGGGGTGAAACATTGGCCATTAAAAATGAATCATCTTATTTCACAAATCACGCATCGAATATTATTTGGAATGATACGTTAAAATCTTATTATGCAGCTATTCCAACAACTAGTGGTACCGATAAGATTTGGTTTGAAGATAATAAATCCTTAGGGTATAAATTAAACCTAGTGAAAGAATTACAATTGGCCGGCTTTGCTGCATGGCGTAAAGGCTTTGAAGATGATAATACGATTACAATGATTCAAGGCGTTGATTTAGGTAAAGGTGTACCTAACACAGCACCAGTTGTTGAAGCTCCTAAGCCTGTTGTTGAAAAACCATTAACAAAGGCTGAACGTAAGGCTCTTGAAAAAGCAGCTAAAGAAAAGGCGAAAGCAGAAGCTAAAGCAGCTAAGGAGAAGGCAAAAGCAGAAGCTAAAGCTGCAAAAGAAAAGGCGAAAGCCGAAGCTAAAGCATCTAAAGAACGTACAAAAGCGAATGCTAAGACTGTGAATGAAAAGCAAAAGGTTGATAATGATATAGCGTCTATCGTTCCCGCTGTTCAAGTAGTAAAAAAGTAGATAAATTGACGGTTTATGGTACGAAGTAGTACAATAATACTATTAATTAGAATCACAAACAGATTTGAGGAGGCACCTACATGAACGAAAAATATGTAGCCCAAGATATTGAGAAAAAGTGGCAAAAGTACTGGGATGAGAACCATACTTTTAAAACTGAATATGACGAAAGTAAAGAGAAATACTATGCATTAGAAATGTTCCCATATCCATCTGGCAATTTGCATATGGGCCATGTGCGCAACTATTCCATCGGCGACGTAGTAGCGCGTTTTAAGAAAATGAATGGTTTTAACGTATTGCATCCAATGGGCTGGGATTCCTTTGGTATGCCTGCAGAAAATGCAGCTATTAAACATGGTATTGCACCTAAAACATGGACTCTTGATAATATTGAGA
>OIWS01003264.1_pt1 | contig 11825 bp, 6 predicted proteins | sample 1587611 | NCBI WGS metagenome assembly OIWS01 (sample SAMEA3888919, study PRJEB22519) | human gut metagenome | biome: human gut; feature: human-associated habitat; material: faeces | place: Denmark | collected 2010 | reverse complement strand
CGGGGACACAAGGATTTTCAGTCCTTTGCTCTACCAACTGAGCTATGGCACCATCATGTCGTTTTGTATATCGTTGTTTCGATTACGGGTGCAAAGATACGGACTTTTTTTGATATATGCAATAGGTGGCGGTGGATTTTTTGAAAATATTTGAGGGTAGAGGTGAAATTAGCTGCTATAAGCAGGGTGAATAGGGGGAGCGTGTAGATAAATATGGATTTTTACTTATTTTTGGAAGCGGGTAGAGAATGATTAATAAGCTATAGATATGAAGAAAGTAATTTGGAGTATTGTTTTAAGTTGGGTATGTTTGGCATTTGCTGCTGGGATAGGAACTCGTGATGCGGTGTCTGCCTGTGATGGGAAAGTGTATAAAAAAGGGGATAAGATTATGTTTGGTGTCCCTAAGGTTTCCGGATATTTGTTTGTTAGGACGTTTACAAAGGATGGGAAGATTTCTACGATGCCGAAAGAGAATCTGGCTAGTCAAGAGGCGGTGATCGTTGATATTCCAGATTACGATAAGAAACTCTTTGAGGGTATGGGCGTTTATTCTGAGGTAGAAACGCATCCTCTTGTCGTGGTAGAGCTGGATGGACGGCGTCTTTGTATAAATATTAATGATGCGCTTAGTCAAGGGAATATTGTTTCGGAATATTTTAAAAGCGAAGTTGAAGGTATGGTCGATTTAACGTCCGATCTCTTATTTGTTTATGCGCTTAAATTAAATAATGTGACAGTTGATGACGATGTGATAGTAAGGTATATGGCTCATTGTGACAAGAATCTGGTAGAGAAAAATCAAGCCGATCCATTTACTATGGCGGATCTTAAGAAAGAATATGCCGCTAAATTGGAAAAGGCGTTAGGGGACGTTGATTTTAGTAAGGTGTTTCGTATTGAGAGTCAGTCGGAGATGTTACAATATGATATGGATAAGCAGATCTTTCCATTAAAAGGGTTGTGGTGCCCACAAATTAAGACAGACCAGCCGGATGCGTTGGCTAAGATTGGCTTTTGTAAATGGGATGATTGTGTCTTTCGATTTGTGAATATACCAGAGTTCATGAATGTCCCTTGTGAGACGGCTTGTGCGAAAGGGTTTTATGATATGAGGAAAGTCGGAAAAGTGCCTACTTATAATAAGCCGCTGGCTACTTCTTATACTTATATCCGTTTCTTGGATAAGAAGGTACAGCTTCCCGAGAAAAAGAATAAGGTCTATCATAACGGTGATATAAAGAGTATGTCTTTGGCTGATTTGTATGGGAAAATGGCTATAGAGGCGCAAATTATAAAGATGGATGTTTATCACTTACCTTTCTTGAAGATAAGTGATTTTGAACTCTTCTATAATTATTTAGGATCCATTGAAGTGAAATAATAGGAAAACGGTCCGTCCCCCAATAAAAATGAGACGGACCGCTTTGCATTCGTGAATTCAGAGCGGATATTTCTTTTTAGTTTAGTGAGTTCCAACCTTGCGCCTTAAGCTCGACTTCACCTCCGTCACGACCGACAAGATAATTGCCTAACTCCGGCTTTGTTATATGACCGATCACCTTAATACCTTTCATTTCCGACACCTTATCATGATCTGCTAAAGGAACAGTGAATAAGAGTTCATAATCCTCACCTCCATTCAATGCCGCGGTTATCAGATTCATGTTAAACTGCTCTGCCATGGCTGCGGTTTGGTAATCGATAGGAATACGATCTTCGTAAACTCGGCAACCTACATTACTTTCTTTAGATATATGAAGCAACTCCGAAGAGAGGCCGTCGGAGATATCCATCATGGAGGTCGGAACGATTCCAGCTTGGTCAAGAACCTCGACAATGTCTTTGCGGGCTTCCGGTTTTAATTGGCGTTCCAACAAATATTCTTTACCAGAGAAATCGGGCGTGAAATCTTTCTCCCCATTAAATATGCTTTTCTCCCGTTCCAGTAATTGGAGACCCATGTAGGCGGCCCCTAAATCTCCGGACACGCAAATAAGATCGGTCTCCTTGGCTCCGTTTCGATAGACAACTTTGCCTTTTTCTCCCTCGCCTAGGCAAGTGATGCTGATCGCTAACCCTGTGCGTGAGGCGGAAGTGTCGCCACCAACGAGATCTACGTCATAGATATCACAAGCGAGTTTAATGCCCTCGTAGAATTCTTCGAGATCTTCTACACAGAAACGTTTGGAAATACCCAATGATACCGTAATCTGTTTCGGGCGGCCGTTCATGGCGTAAATATCGGAGAAGTTTACGACTGCGGATTTATAGCCGAGATGTTTCAAGGGCACATACATCAAATCGAAATGAATACCTTCCAGCAAAAGGTCTGTCGTAACCAATACTTGCTTGTCTGTGTAATCTAGTACGGCTGCGTCGTCACCAACACCTTTCAACGTACTCGGATTTTTAAGTTCTATTTTATCGGTGAGATGACGGATTAACCCGAACTCTCCCAAAGTCGATATTTCTGTTCTATTGCTCATAAGATTGTTAACGTAATATAGGATGATTCTTTATTCTTGTATCAATATGTTTAACTATTAATTCTTGAAATTGTTTTTCCCGGTCCATACAGAAACCCACCGTAATAGGCAAACAATATAAATGAGAAAACCATTCCATGGGAAGCGAAGGAAGGTCACGGAGTCGGGCGGCATCTTTCTCCGTGATGATTATCAATTTACTTGTAGAAGTCAACCGCTTGAAGGCCGTTTGTATTTTCTGGATGTCATGCCGATCGAAGGCGTGATGATCCGGAAAGATCAATGAGGTGACATGCTCCGTATATTTATGGATCTCTTTTTCGAGAGGTGCCGGGGATGCGATACCGGATACCAATAAAACCTCTGTAGTAGAGGCCAGCCCTTTTAATGTGCGTCTGGGGGCTTTACCGGAAAAGACGGGTTCCAGCTCCCCGTAAAGAATACGGCTGAAATAGAGCTCTTGATAAGCTGAGAGATGTATATCCTCCTCTATGATCCGGAAGTCTATAGGTTGTATACATGACTCACATTTCGTGACAATGATCACGTCCGCACGTCGAGCGCCATCCATAGGTTCCCTTAAACGGCCTGCGGGCAAGAGCTTATCTTGCGTATAAAGACGGTGGCAATCGGTTAAAAGGATGTTCAGCGTGGGGGCGACGTATCGATGTTGAAAGGCATCGTCCAGCACGATCACTTCCGGGCGCTTATTCTCTGGCAGAGCCAATAGATTGCGGATACCCCTGCGGCGATCAGCGTCTACGGCAACGAGAATATCCGGAAACTTACGTTTCATTTGGTACGGCTCGTCACCGATATCCTTGCTGGTACTTCGCTGATCGGCCAACAAGAAACCGGAGGTTTTCCGTTTATAGCCACGGCTGAGTACAGCTACCCGGTATCGGTCTTTTATCAAACGGATGATGTATTCCGTATGAGGGGTTTTTCCGGTCCCCCCGACAGTCAGGTTCCCCACGCAAATAATAGGCAGATCATACCGCTCTGTCCGAAGGATTTTCCAGTCGAACAGCTGATTCCTGAATCTCACCCCGATTCCATAAAGGAAAGAGAATGGAGTGAGGAGTTTATTGAACTTAATCGTATGATCTGTCAGCATGGTCCAGTTATTATAACGGTTTCATATCGTAAGGCATACGAGCTTGGATTCCGCAATTCGTCTTGATATTATTCAACGTCTTGAAGTACTCGAACTCATTACCCAATACATTTTTGACGATAGAGAGTTTCACCTCTCCGAGCTGGCTTTCCAAGAACTCGTCCAAGAAATTTTTGGAACCGCTGACGGTAGTTACGCTATACTGATCCAGATCAGCCAACCCCGCCGCTGTGCTTATAGCTAATTCAATACCGCCCAGCTCATCGACCAAACCTCTTTCTTTCGCTTGCTCACCCGTCCAGACCCGTCCTTGTCCGATAGCGTTGACCGCTTCGGTAGTCATACCTCTACCTTCGGCGCAGCGGGAAAGGAACGTTTGGTAGCCTCTTTCCACGTATCCTTGTATCAGTGCTTTCTCACTCTCGGTCATGGGACGGGAGAGGTCTCCTAAGTCCGAGAATGTGTTCGTCTTTACGATGTCCGTGGTCAACGCTAGTTTCCCGAATAATCCGGAGGCGTTCGGGAACATGCCGAAGATACCGATGGAACCGGTCAACGTATTCGGTTCGGCGATGATCTTATTAGCGGCGCATGAGATATAGTAGCCTCCCGAGGCAGCTACGTTGCCCATGGAAACGACCACAGGTTTCACCTTTTTCAACTCGACAACTTGACGCCATATCTGCTCGGATATATAAGCGCTACCTCCCGGGGAATTCACACGGAATACCACGGCTTTCACGTCGTCATTGTTTTTTAGCTTGATAAGCTCATCGGCCATTTTCTCCGTGATACTTTGTTCGATATCGTAAAAGTTGCCGGGTGTTTGCGCCTTAATCTCGCCTTCGGCGTAAAGTACAGCTATCTCCGGGGCGTTTTTGGTGGGTGATGCCTTGAGGGTTTTCATTTGAGCTAAGTTGGCCGATCTCAGTTTCTCTCCATTTTGTCCGGCTAACTCTTTGACATATGCTTCTACCTCCGGCTTATACTTCAATTCGTCTATAAAGCCACATTCTACCGTTTTCACCGGGTCCGCGAAGAAAAGCCCCTCATTGGCGTAATGGTTGATATCGTTCACGCTGATGCCGCGTGATTCGGCGATGCCTTCGGTTATATTATCCCAGATGGTGGAGATATACGATTGGATTTGCTCCCGGTTCGCCTCGCTCAGCTTATCCAGCATAAAGGGCTCCACGGCACCTTTGTAGGTACCTACCTTAAAAATCTGCATCTCGATACCTACCTTATCCATCAGTCCTTTGTAGAATAGGGTTTGCGAGGCGAGTCCCGTCAACTCAAGGATGCCTTGCGGATTCAAGAATACCTTATCGGCCACGGAGCAAAGGAAGTAATTCCCTTGCGTGAAATTATCGGCGTAAGCTACCACGAACTTGCCGCTTTCCTTGAAGTCTATCAGCGATCGGCGGATTGCCTCCAAGCTGGCGCTACCCGAGGAGAGAAGCCCCGATTCGATATAAATCCCCGCGATCTTGTCATTCTGTTTCGCTATCCGGATCGTCTCGAGCAGGTCCTTCAGTGACAGCATGTTTTCCTTGTCGCCCATCAAGGCGGAGAATGGATTCTCCGCCGGGTTATCCGCTAGCGTCCCGTCTAGCTTGATCTTGAATACCGTATTGCTCTTGGGGGTGTAATCAGGTGTGCTACCTACGGTGGCGATATATCCTATAGTCATGGATATCAATACCGTCAGGATTATTCCCATTGCCAACATAACGCCTAGCGTTGAGGCAAACATCATTTTAAAGAATTGTTTCATATCTATTGAAAACTAATTAGATGACAAATGTACGAAAATTTCCTCTACGTCCCGGTCGCTGAGGCATACTTGTTGGTAAACATCTCGCAGAAGCTCCGGGTTGATCTTTTTGAAATCCTTTTCTAAAGGGGTGATGAAAAGACCTCCGATATCGGCAGCTCCCGGGCTGGACAGGAGATGGTCGTTCCCCTCAGCCTCGTATTGCCATGGGCGGTGGCGTTTACGAGGGATTACCGTGATTACCCAATTATTATCGTAATAGGAGCCGAAGATATTCATCATCGGCTCGGGCTCACCGGGAAGTATCGGTAAAGCGGCGTAGATCTTTTTGAAGAGCCGGGTGGCGGCTTCTTCGGTGGCGGCTTGGATGACGAGGCCGGGGCGGAGGTTGCCGGTGAGTGGGTATATACGGTTGTCGTATACACTCGCATACGATTGTCGTATAAATTGGGTTACCTCTTCATCCAGCGGCATGATGCCTCGTGTCACCGCTTGGAAGTGGGCATGATCCGGTGCCGAGGCTCCGCTACGGGGTCCATTGTAGAAGACGGTGAAGGGAGCGAGTCTCCTTGTCAGTTCCAAGAAGTCATTCCATTGCGGCAATATCAGTTGCGGAGTATGTTTCCGGGTAGGGATCGTGAAATGCTGGGGGAAGATCGGGTAGGGGTTGCACAATACCAGATGGCGAAAGCCGAAAGGCAGTCGCTCCTGTTCCACCGGCAGGTTCTCGGGACATAGGAAGCACTTGCGTTCTTTTAGGGATCGGGCATCTACCTTGGCCCCGGTGGAAACAATACGGGCGGGATTGAATTGCGCACGTATCGAGAACCCTCCCATATCGAAGGATTTTACTTGCACGGCCTCCAGCGCCTTATAGTTCTTCTCGGCCAATGGCCATGTCACGAGTTGCTTGGCTAATAATTCGGTCGCTTGCGATGAGCTGACCCAGTTGTTTGGTTTCATTGTCTTTCCATGTTTAAGCGGGCCTCGAGTTCCCAAGTCCTGATTTTATCCTTATATATATTATGGTTGTTCATTTTTACGACATCCAATGAGGCGTCGGAGTTATCTTCCCAACGGCGGCAAAGGTACAGCACGTCGTAGATCCGCCCGATCGGGTACTCGCGGCTGATACGTAGGCCGAGGGCGTAATCTTCTCCGTAACTGGTGTTCGGGAGGTTTAGTTTCCGTAGCAAGGGTGTATAAAAGGCTCGAGGCGCTCCAAGCCCGTTGATGCGGAGGGCGTTATTGCGGCCGTTCTCGGGAGTCCATTCTTTATGGTCGATAATTCCGGGCGGGATGGTTCGCATATCGAAATCGGTCATTCGGTAGGTTCCGACCACCATGGCGCATCGCTGCTCGTAGAAGGCTTCCACGATCTTACGCAGGGTATGCTCGTCACTGTATACATCATCGCTATCCAATTGGATGGCGAACTTGCCGCAAGCCGAATGGTGTATTCCTATATTCCAGCAACCCCCGATGCCGAGGTCGTCACGCTCCGGCTGGATATGGATAATACGAGGGTCCGTGGCGGCGATCGTTTGGATTCGCTCGGAGGTGCCATCCGTGGAATGATTATCGATAATGATTAGGTTGAAAGGGAAGGACGCCTCTTGTCGCAGTACGGAACGGATAGCGTCCTCGATCGTCCGTACACGGTTACGTACAGGGATAATAACGGAGGCTTCCGTTTGAAATGTCTGCTCGTCAAAACGGACTGGCTTGAAATGAGGGGGCAAGTAGCCGCCTATCATCTTTAAGTGATCTGTACAGGCGGCTTCCATCTCGATCTGTACAAAGCGGTTCTTGGGATCTACATAGTCGAACATCTTCTCTCCGGATTTCCGTAAATCATTCTCTACTTCTGTATATAGATATTCGTTGATATGCGTCAGCGGAGCGTTTTGGGAGACTTTCAGGCGCAAGTCGTAGAGTCCGGCGAATGTATATTCCGTATCCATGGAGGCTATGGCGTTTTGTAGCGTGGAAGAACGATAAAGTAGGAGGGAGCCGAAATTGAAATCATCCCTAAGACTTCCTTTCTGGTAATCGATCACCGGATGGGGGTTGAGTTTGCCCTCCTTCTGCTCGTAATAATCGGAGTAAACCATACCGGATCTCGTATCGTCGGCGATGGCGACAAAACGCTCTAGGGCATACATGCCTAATAGAAGCTCTTCAGTCTTCGTATAAATTAACGTATAATGGGCACTGGCATAGCCGGCTATTTCCCGGAGGGTCTTCGTGCTCCATATATTCTCCGTGCGGATTAAGTTGCAGGGATAAATAGCCTTGGCGTGGGGATCGTCCGTGATTAGATAGATCTGACTCACTAAGGACGACTCGGCCAATTGCGCTACCGTTTGTCGTGTAGCCTCTATTTTTCCATAAGGGATAAAGCAATTGATTCGTTTCATTGTATATACTGTATTTTATTTTGTTGTTGAATGGAGAAAAAGCGTAAGATGGACTCCATGAGTCGATTTCGTTCCGACGATGTTTGAAGCGCCTCAAACGGGAAACCGAGCAAACAAGTCCGATATTTCCCTTCATAAACGATTCCCGCCCCGATATTGTTCTCCGGATATCTCAAGATGGTATGGGCGAGCTTATCCGCCGGAAGTACACCGTCTACCGACTCGATCGAGTAGCAAATAGGGTTCGGACGTGTCCGGAACGTGTATCTGCCGTTTATATATCCGTAAGGGGATGCGCAACTGTTTACGATTCCCTCCTTGCTGGCATTACGGCTAGCCAACTTCCCTTTTAGTACCTCCTCGACGAACGTACGGTCTTGTGCGTTGCCCCAGCTGTCGGAGAAAAGATTCGTCCCGCTTACAAGCAAGTTGCCGCCTTGGGCAAGGTAACTGCGAAGCGTATCCTGTAAAACGGGAGTGATAACCGGTTGGCGCTGTTTTCCTAAAATCAAGTCAATAATCGGATACGTATCCGGCTTTACGACTCCCTCGGCCAAAGATTTATGGCTACATGAAACAAAGGAATAACCGGTCCCGGCCATGGCCTGCCCATGTATGAAAGGATAATCGAAGGTATTGCCCGCTATGACTTGGCCTGCGTAATTGTTGTAACTATCCCCATGCCCGTTATTATCATTGCTGTTCCATGTGGCGGAACGGCGGAATTCGAATTGATCCCCGATAAATGCGATATCATTCAGATAAGGCACTCCCCGGTCGACGGCATAAAGAAAGCCGGCTAAACTATCCGCCGTACTCTCGAAACTGGCTGGACCGCTGATCCTGTCGAATCCATTGACGATCAATACCGTCTTATCCTTTTCACCTTTAGGAGACCGGTAAACACTTACGATCTCGGAAGGGAAACTGATGCCTCCCTTATTTACGGCAGCTACCTTATAACTATGGATAATACCCGTCTCAATTGGAAGAATGATTTCTTCTCCTTTTACGAGCGTCCCGTTATCGAATCCACCGCTGTCTTTTCGACTATAAAGGATATAGGCGGTTGGTGAGGCACTCTCCTCAAGAGTATCCTGTACGGCTTTCCAGCCGATTCTCACTTTATTCGTTTCTACGAGCTCCGTATACAGACGATCGGGTGGGAGCGGTTGTACGATAGGCTCCTGTTTATTCTGGAAACAGATATAACGGAGCATCCCTTTATAGATCGCCCTACAAATAAGGAAACGGAAGCGTGGGGCTAACCCGTAACGCATATCGGCGAAGTTTTGATGGGATAGTAATTCTAATAGCATCGTTGGGACATCGGGAATACGTGCCTCTATATAAGATTGATTCCACATGCCCCGGCGGCTCCATTGAGGATTGTAAACCTTGCGGACATCGGACAGGATCTGTGTTTGGATCATGTCGGTTAGGTCTCTGGCGATCTCCCGGCTTTTCCGGTTGGTGTAGATTCCGTCGTTGCTTTTAGACATATAGATGCCGAGTGTCCCTATAATTGAGTCATCCGGGGTGGTTCCTGCGTCGGAATGGAATGCGAAGGCCATGTCGATAGGGATATGGGTCTGTTCTTTTAAATAATTAACCCATTGGGGACGTGCGTAAATGTCGTCTTGATAATCATTGCGGAAAGCGCTTTTCGAATAGATACTATCCGGTATTCCCGCCCATTGTAGCCAATATCGGGCCGCCTCGGTAAACCGTGGATACCCACTTGTCTCTGCTTCTATCGGATAGGGACTTTCTAGCGGGCTACGTGCGATGTTCCCCATGCCGCCACCGATCTTGATTGCGTCTGCCGTGATAATCTTTCCCGATTTATTGCTTTGATTCGTTAATACGATTCTCTCATGGGCTTGTTCATGTGCCGTGAATTTGAAGTTTCCCAGATAGATCCAAGTCCCACCCCCCATTGTTTGATTGACGGCGATTGTGGTTTCCCCTCCGGCATGATGGATGGTATACAGTGCCTGCTCTGTGCTGTTCGGAAAAGATTGATAGGAGGCATAGACCGCGTAATTCCCCGATTCCGGAATTTCGGGAATCCACTCGATGAGACTTTCTTTTCCTTTCCTCTGTGTGACCGTCTGCCGATAGGTACCTTGCGTAAAAGGGTTCTCCCCATTCGTATAAGTAGCTTGAATATGCCCAAATCCGGCTTTCTCCCCATCCGACCAAGCTTTCTCTCCATCCAATTCCTTATACTCGGATCCCGGAGTAGAGCGATCATTGTCTATAATGATTTCGTGTATTTGGGTATCCCTTTCCCGGGGGATAAGAATAGTCGCTCCTGCGTTTTCAAGCATCGGGGTCAGATAAGGAAGAACAAAACTCTGCGTAAATAAGTCCTCCACGGTGCCGAACATGCGAGCCCGTTGCCATTCCCAGCGATGGGCGGTCTGGGCGTAATATAAACCATGGCTTTGCCAAAGGGCGATATGACGGTTTTGTAATCCGTTTTTTATCTCATGAGGGGTGGATAGGCTACGGGTTAGCGGGTATTTACTCTCTTTAATGGAGTATAGCCTCTTTTTGTTGGGACGTCCTTTTCTGTCGTATTCGGGAATCAAGCTCTCAATGTCTGTATCTCGGGTCAAGATGACGATCTTGGAGGCATTGGGGAATAGGGGAGCTATACTTGCGTAAAGCTCAGAAACGTTATATTCCCGAAAAGGGATGTCCTCCAAAGCTTCATTGGCGAAAAGCGTGACTTTCTTCTTCTGTATGAGGATGGAGTCAATCTTAATGGTGCGTGAAGACACATATTGCCTTGCGAAAGAGTTTAGCTTTTGATCCAATTGCTTTTTTAAGCTTTCACTATCCTGCCCTTCTGCCGGAAAGCTCCAGAGAAAAATGGATAGTAAGGATATGATGATCCTAACAGGATAGGAGAGTTTTTCTCGCATATTTTTATAAATATTATTGGCTGTCTTATTTCTACAAATTTACGGAAAATCTCCGTAATAACCTTATAAAAAGCCCAGATTGGCGCAATTAAAATTGAATATGAAGAAGGTAGGGGCAAATTGTGGATATTGGGAGAAGTCAAATTTATGTGAACGGCAGCAAGGAGAAGAACGGATTTGTCCCTATCATGGGACGGGTAGCGATTAACGGGACGATGGTGCGGTTCAGTTCAGTTGCGAGCGAACTATTCGTGTTCATGGTCAAGACGCCTATCTGGGGAATGATTATCCCTTCTTGAAGTGTCGGGTTTGCGATAGTATCTCAATGGGAAACGGTGGTAAAGTCAATGGGATAGAGGTGTTATCTCAATGACTTTACGGCCGTGTCCCATAGGCTTTTTTTGTATCCCTGATAAGTTGGTAGGGGATGGTTCAGGGCGCAAAGGGCGCATCTTTGCGAGGTTTGTAAAACTTTTATATTATAAAAAAATTAGCGTCTTACTTATATATAGATGGAGTAATATATTTTTTTTTGTAAAATGTTTTTGCGAACACGTAAAGATGCGCCCTAATGCGCCCTGTGATTTTTTTGGAAGATTTTCTTGATGTCTTAAAGTATAGATAGACAGTTGTTTATGTAATACTGTTCTCTTAGCCCTTTTTTAGTCTTTGGGGCGATATAATCGGCCTAAACTCACATTGTACGTGGCCCAAAAGCACGTGTACAGAGCGATTTTCTCGTGATTCCATGAGCAGAAAGCCGTTTTTCCCGTGTGATTTCCTCTCGTCGCCAGGACCTGTTTATCGTTTTTATACGTGTAAAAGCACTCGTGAGAGCCCTGTTTTCGGTACACGTGGTGACTCGTAAGTTAAAAAAAGAGCATCACGTATTATTTTAATGTACGCAATCCCCCTCATGAAAAAAATATTGCAAAAAAATTCCGAAAAAGTTTGGAGGTTATGTTTTATAACACTACTTTTGCACCCGCATTCGAGAGAGAACGCCGGTACAAAATGATGAAACAAACTTTTAGAAAAAAGTTCCGAAATAATTTGGAGGTTTAAAATAAAAGTCCTTATCTTTGCAGC
>OIWS01003262.1_pt1 | contig 11837 bp, 12 predicted proteins | sample 1587611 | NCBI WGS metagenome assembly OIWS01 (sample SAMEA3888919, study PRJEB22519) | human gut metagenome | biome: human gut; feature: human-associated habitat; material: faeces | place: Denmark | collected 2010 | reverse complement strand
GCATCCGGCGTTTGATCCAAGAATCCTCAGCCTTTAGGCTGGGGAGTACGTCAAACGGTGTCTCTTTTAACGGCGATTCGTTTCGGCTGCGGCATAGTCCGTATCATCATCGTCTTCTTCGTCGATGATTTTGTCGGCCAACCCCAAAAACGACGGTACGACGGTTTCATCCGTCCCCGTCACTTCGCGGCCGTCGGTTTCTTCCACCGCCAAGACTTCGACGTCAAACTTCAACGTCCACCCCGCGTACGGATGGTTGGCATCTAAAACGGCCTTGCCTTCGGCCACGTCCGTCACGCGGTAGTTTCGGCCGTCGTCGGCTTCCCCCGGCACGTGATCAAACACCAACCCCGGCACAATGGTTTCGGGGTCGCCGAGTTTTTCAACGTCCACAAGATAGATCGCCTCGTCGTCAAATTCTCCGAAGGCGTCCTCGGGTTCCAACGTCACCACCGCGCGGTCGCCTTTTTTCTTCCCTTCAAGCATCGTTTCGATCTTTGGGAAAATGTCCGCATGCCCGTGCAGGTAGCTGTAGCCGCCAGTCGGCGTTTCTTCCAACAAATGCCCCTGCAGGTCATACATCTTGACGGCAATCGTCACCAATTTGTCTTTCGTAATCGTTTCCATGATGTTTTCCGTTAGTATCCGCTGAGAAGCCGCTTTTTCTGCGCCTCGTATTCTTCGTCGGTAACGGCGCCCGCGGCCTTAAGATGAGCCAATTCGTTTAAAAGCCGCACGGTATCTTCGGGCGCTGCCTGCGTCGCCCGTCCGGGCACGGGGCCGTAGCGGTTTTCGCCGTCGCTTCCCCTGAGGCACCCCAGGACGATGACGCCCAACGGCACGAAAAAGGGAACGAAGACGGAAAGCGCCCACCACCCCGTGCGGTCGATGTCGTGAAAGCGACGCACGAAAAGCGTAATGGTGAGCCAACCGACGACGAGTCCCGCCGCGGAGATAAGGCCCGTTGCGACATTAAATCCCGTTTCCGAAATCGTGATGCCGAAAAGAAAGTCCTGCAGACTTTCGAGCGCAAACCCCAGAAGCGTCAAAAGGAGCAGCGCCGCCCAATAATGGCGTCGGCTCGTCCGTCCCGACAGGCTGAAACTTACTAGATCACCCATAGCCTTCTTTCGAAAGAAAAAGCCGACGAACGCCTGCTTCGACGCTTGCCGGCTCTTCCGCGGAATCCCCTTTAGCGGGTCTGTTCGCCGATCAGGTTCACGATGCGCGGCGCCACACCGGTCGCATCCGCCTTACCGTCGGCTCCCGACACCGTAACGCGGGTCGAGTTACCTTCGGGCGTGAGACGAATCTGATACGGCACGGGATCGACGGCGCTGCCTTTACCGAACATGTTGGAGAAGAACCCTTGGGCCTTCTTAGCTTCCTTTTCGTAGTCCGGATCCAGGTACTTCACCATGATGAGCCCTTCGCGGCGGTCACGATCCGTAATGTCGAAGCCGGCACGGTCAAGAGCCACCCCCACGCGACGCCAAGCGCGGTCAAAGGGTTCGGAAATCACCACGGCTTCGGGCGTCCCATCTGCCGCCTTCACGACTTCGCTCACGGGCACGTACTTCACGGCGGCCAAAGCGTCCAAGGCTTTCTGCTCTTCCGGCTTAGCGGCAGGGTTGAATTCCGTTTCGAGTTTTTGCGCGAGGCGCGTCAGCATCTCCGCTTCCAACTGCGGATCCGAAGGTCCCGGCTGCCAAATGGTCGAATCTTCCTGTTTGCCCTTTAAGACTTCCACCATCTGCTTATGCGTGATGTAGATGTCGCAGCTACCGTCGTCGTTGCGTTCCATGCGGGCGCGGTACTGGTCGCGTTCACCGGTGTCGTAAACGACGTCGAGCACCTTGCCGATCGTGCCGCGGATGATGTCCTTGGGAAGGTTCGCCTTATTCTCGGCCCACTCGGTCTGCATGACGCCGCTGGCGGCATCCTGATCCTTCACGGTGAGACCCACCGTTCCCCAGAAGTCCTGCAACACCGGCCACACTTTTTCCGCGGGCTCGTTCACGTGCACGTAACGGATCTGCCCGTCGCGCACCACCTTGGCCACTTCGGTCGCGGGCAGAATCTGACTCGGCGCGTCCCCGTTCTTACGAGCTGCCATTTCTTCCTTGGCGGCTTCGGCGTTTGCGCTCACGATCTGCGGGCGCGTCGGTACCGTAAAGCGATCGTTCTTCGGAATCGACGTCAGATCCGGCGGAATCTCCAGCGGCGCGCGCGACGTACTCGATTCATACTGAACCTTGTCGTCGGAAAAATTGACCCCCAGCACATTGCAGCCCGTAAGAGCCACCGCTGCCGACGTAAGCGCCGCAGCACGCATCGCTGTCTTAACCATGAATCCAATTCCTCAATTCTTTCGTAATGAACACCGGTTTTTCTCACTTTCCGGCGCAAAGTGAAGCCGAGTTTAGCAAAGCGCTCCGTCCCCGGCTTCATTCTGTAGCAGACGAATACAATTCGCCGGGGCGTTTTATGCCGCAGGCGTCGCCTTTTTACCGAGAAGCGCCACGAGTTCGGCCACAACCGGCCGCAGTTCGCGACGGTCGACGATCATGTCGATCGCGCCTTTTTCAAGAAGCATTTCCGAACGCTGGAATCCTTCGGGCAGTTTTTCCCGTACGGTCTGTTCGATCACTCGGGGACCGGCAAAACCGATGAGAGCCCGGGGTTCGGCAATGACGACGTCCCCCATGAAGGCAAAGGACGCCGAGACGCCTCCCATCGTGGGATCGGTCAAAACGGAAATGTAGGGAATCTTCGCTTCGCCCAAAAGCGCCACCGCGGCGTTCGTCTTTGCCATCTGCATAAGAGAGAGCAACCCTTCCTGCATGCGGGCACCCCCTGTACTCGTAAACGTCACGAAGGGAATATGTTCCTGCAGGCTTCGCTGCACGCCGAGCGCAAACCGTTCGCCCACGACGCTTCCCATCGAGCCGCCCATGAACCCGAATTCAAACGCCGCCGCAACAATCGGTTCCTTTCTGAGTTCCCCGCGCATCACGACGAGTGCGTCCGTTTCATGCGTTTTCTTGGCGTACGTTTCCAAACGCTGCGGATAGGGCTGTGAATCCACGAAATTCAAGGTATCCACCGGCCGCACCTCGGCGCCGATTTCTTCATGCGTCCCCTTCCAATCCAAAAAGGCGTTCAACCGCGCCCGAGCTCCTAAGCGCATGTGGTAGCCGCACTTCGGGCACACCTTCAGACTGTCGTCCAATTCCGACTGATAGAGCACCTGTTCGCAGTGCGGACACTTGATCCAAAGTCCGGGCGGGATCACCGACTTACGTTTTTCAGCGTTGTCGCCGGACTTCGTGGAAATTTTGGGAAGAATTCGCGTGAGCCAACTCATAGGTTTCGAGCCGTTCAAATTAAGAATCGGGTTATTTTAAGGGGCGCAACGCCGAAAAGGCGGCGTCTTGCCGAAGTTTCTGCGAGAAGAACGCGGTCTGATCCGTCAGGTGGCGCGTCAAAAGTCGTTCGGCTTCCGCCCCGTCCCCCCGTCGGATCGCCGTCAGAATCCGTCTCAGTTCCGCCGCCGTTTCTTCAAAAAAGCGCGCATTCATGCGGCGCACTTCCACGGCAGTTTCTTCGAACCAACAGACGAGAACGCCGGAAAAAATCTGCAACAGGGGATTCCCGCAAATTTCCATCAACGTCATATGAAATTCCCGGTCGCAGGCGTCGGCCACTTCGGGCTCGGCGGCATGCGTCTCCATTCGCGCCAAGATCCCCTCAAGCTTCAACGCGTCCGAAGCCTTAATCCGAGGGACGATGAGTTTGATGAGCGACGTTTCAATCCAGATACGGGCCTCAACGAATTCATCCAGCGGGTAATTGGCGATCGCCAGCCGCGAGCGGATCTGATCCGTAAGACTCTCGCGCGTCACGGTGAGCACCTCAATGCCGTTTTTAGGCTGTCGCCTTAAGAGTCCCATCTGACTCAAGAGATCCAGCTCTTTGCGGATGCGGTAGCGCGTGACGCCGAAGTGTTCCGCCAATTCCGTTTCAGTGTCGATATGGCCGCCCGCTTCGGCCTGCGCCATCAAGCGGGCTTTGATGTCTTCAAGAAGGTTATTGTCCGGCAAAAGCATGGGGGTAACGGGAAAAGAAGCAAATACGGGGAACGACGGGATTGTAGGCCCGCCGCCGGCAAAGACAGAAAAGCCGACACCCGGCTCAGCCAAAAGAACAAGATGTCGGCTTCATCCGAGTCGCCGCTCGGTCAGTTTTCGCGAGCGATCGCGACCTTGCCGTGCATCGCCGCCCAAGTCCACGGCGTTTTGAGCCATTCGAGCACGAGCTTTTCCTCTTCGGCGTTGATTTCACCGATGGCATGCGCCTTTTTCACCACCTTATCAAAGGCGATGACGTCAAACGTCTTGATGCCGTCTTCTTCAAAAAGCTTCACGGTTTCCGGAATGGCGTAGTTCGTAATCGACATCACCTGCGTCACGGTCGCGCCTTCCTGGCGCAGCGCGTGAATGGCGTCCAGACAAGAAAGCCCCGTTGAAATGTGGTCTTCAAGTAGAAGCACATTCTTGCCCTTCACGTCTCCGCCTTCAATGCGGGACAAATTGCCGTAGGTCTTCGCCTTCTGGCGCACCATGATGGCAGGCAGCCGCAGCCGGTACGCAAGCGCTGCCGCGTGCATGCTCCCCGCTGCCTCCACGCCCGCCACCACGTCGAACTCCAGCCCGAATTCCTCAACGCGGCTTGCCATCGTTTCGATGACGTCCGACCACGCTTCCGGATCGTAGTAAAGCTTGCGGTTGTCGACGTACACCGGCGAAATCAGACCGGACTTAAGACGCATCGGTGTTTCGGTGAGAAACTCCACGGCTTTCGCGCGCAGAAGGCGTTCCGCCATAATGTCTTCGGCAATCGAACTCGTGTAGCTGGGTTTAAATTTCGTCGTCATTTTCATTACTCCGCATCCAAACCGAGCACCCGGCGCCCGTTCACCGTTGCAATCTTCACCAGCGCTTCGAAATCATCGAAGCGGCACCCCGTCGCCAAAAGCTGCAGTTCGTGCCACATGTCGCCCGCGCTCCAGGGCACCATCGCGTCACAGACGTTGTCGGTACCTAAAGCGACGGGAATTCCGGCGGGCACCAGTTCGTCCACCGGCGTCATCGAATTGTGCATGGGGCCGATCGATTCCGTACGGGCAGTGTCGATCCAGGCCGTAGGGCAACAGACGACGTAGACCTGGGCTTCCTTCAAAAGGTCATAGAGGCGCTGACGGTACATCTTGGAGTGCGCGCCGATCGAAATACCGTGAATCGCCACAACGCGTCCCTGCATGCCGTGCTCGATTGTCTTATGCGCGAGCATTTCCGTTTCGTATTCGCTCGACATGTTGAACTGATCGACGTGGCAGTGCACCATCTTGCCCTGAGCCTTGGCGGTGCCGAGGAGAATGTCAAAGGCGTCCGCGGCGCGCCCGAAGTCGCGCTCGTCGCGCTTGGGCAGCCCGCCGATGATGTCCACCAGTTCCGCGCCGATGTCGAACCACTTGCGGGCTTCGGGATCAATCACACCCTTCAAGGTCTGATTAGCGAACTTCACCGTAATCTGATCCTCGTAGTGCTCACGAGCTCGCAGGCCCGCCTTGATCGCACGGTCTCGGCTCTGCGGATCGATATCGACGAAGGTAGCGCAGGCCTTGCATCCCTGGCTGATCATGAGTTCAAAGAACATGGAAAAACGACGGTAGAAATCTTCTTCCGTGCTTTCGCTCTTTAAGCGATCCAACGCGTCCCACTTCTGCTGCAGCGTGCAGGTGCGGCGCATCTCCAGCACTTCGGGCGACAATGTGAACGCCCGATCCGCGTGTGCGTGCGTATTCACCCAACCGCCGGCCTTCATGATGGCGGGCTCCAACATTTCCCGAATGGTCTTCGGGTTTGTGTTTTCCATCTTTGAAACTCCTTCGACAATGAGTTCAGCAAAAAACTAATTAATTCTACCTGTGTTCGTCCTCGGAGCCGAATCCGTCTTCAATCATCAGACAGGTACCGAAGCTGAAGACCGGCTCTCACAAAAAAAGGAACCTCACAGCGTTCGTCACGCAGCGACCGGCTCCTTTCAACTTACGGAGCCGCATCTTAAAGCATTCGGCGGCACGGCGCACACCTTTTCCCCCTTGCCGCCGACCGGCCGCGCACGCGGTAACATAACATCTTTCCTGTTGCAGCCGAGAATCGCCTGAAACTCTCAGCGCAACCGTTCCCCGACCCCGAGGAGCAAGGAACTCATCATGTTTTCAACGACATGGCTCACAGTGCCCGCCGATCCCCTGACGGCGGTCTTCTGGGCAACAGCCTTCACCTTTTCGATGACGACCGTCGGCGCCGCTTTTGTGCTTTTTTTAAAGCGTCCGACCGGCAAAGCGGTTCAGAGCATTACGCTCGGATTTGCTGCCGGCATCATGCTCGCCGCGGGTGTCTGGTCACTTTTGATTCCGGCGATCGACTCAGCTCAAAAAGCCGGAACACCCGGTTGGATTCCTGCCGCCGGCGGTTTCGTTTTGGGGGCGCTTTTTCTCGGACTTTTGGACAAACTGCTGCCGCATCAGCATCCGGATTCAGAAACACCCGAAGGCCCCGCTACAGACCTTGACCGTACAACCCTTTTGGCGCTCGCGGTAACGCTGCACAACATCCCGGAGGGCATGAGCGTCGGCCTCACGTTTGCCGTTGCGGCTTTGTCCGGCGACCCCGGCACTTATTCCGCCGCCGCGGCTTTGGCCCTCGGAATCGGCATTCAGAATATTCCGGAAGGAACTGCCGTGGCGTTGCCGTTAAGAAGCTGCGGTTTAAGCCGCTGGAAAGCCTTCGCAGGAGGCACGCTCTCGGGGCTCGTCGAACCCGTTTTCGGACTTCTCACGGTCGCCGTCGTCGGCGTCATTACCCCCTTCATGCCGTGGCTTCTCGCCTTTGCTGCGGGCGCCATGTTCTACGTCGTCGTGGAAGAACTCATCCCGGCGGCGCACCTTGATTCGCATTCAGACTCGGGGACGCTCGCTGTTCTGGCGGGGTTCATCGTCATGATGGTGCTGGATACCGCGCTCGGCTGATCCGGGGGTGAAAAAAGGGAGCACCGTTTCAAAAAAACAGGCTCCCAAAAAATCAAGGAGAGAGAAAGAGATTCAGAGGCGTCGTTATGGCACCTTGAAATCAAACTGGTGACACTGGTTGCAGAAATTTTCGCTTTCCTGGTGCCCCATATGGCAGTTGGTGCAGTCCAACTGATCCTGGTAATGCGGTGAGAAATGAGGATTCGCGGGTTTTACGTTCTTCGTTTTCGCCACCAGCGCCTTCACGTTGTGACAGGCCGTGCAGGTTTCAGTCGTCGGTTCCTGCAGATTTTTCTGATCAGGCCCGTGACAAACGGCGCACTGCAGCCCCTTGGCAATGTGCTTATCGGCCAAAGCCGCCGCCTGAGCGGCGGTCACAGCCGCCAAACACGCCAAAACGGCGATGAGAGTGTGTTTCATGGTCGGGTTCCGTATTCGTTGAGGTCTCAAAAAGCATCGGCATCAACCGACGTTTTTCTTGCCGGGCATTCTGGAAAAAGTCTGTTTCCGACGCTACATCCCGCGGGCGGTAGACCCCATCCCGCAGGATGTAGAGAACCGCCCGTCCGGCGCTCAGAATGACGCCTCGTCAACCTAACCGGGACGCGGGTTCTGATGAACCGCCCGTCCCATTATCGATGAGGAATGTGAAATGGAAACGATCGATACCAGCCGCCGCGGCTTTTTAAAGAGTGCCGCCGTTGCCTCCGCCGCCGTCATGGCTTCTGCTGCCGCAAACGCCGGCATTCCGGCTGCCGCCGTCAAGAATTACGACGAAACCTTCGATGTCGTCATCATCGGTTCGGGCTTTGCGGGCATGGCCTGCGCCCTTAAAGCCGGCCGCGCCGGCCTCAAGGTGCTGATGCTCGAAAAAATGAGTGTGGTGGGCGGCAACTCCGCCATCTGCGGCGGCAACGTCGCCTGCCCGGTGAACCCCGTGCAGAAGGCGCAGGGAATCAAGGACAGCAAGGAACTCTTCATCGCCGACTGTATGAAGGACGGGCTCGGCCTCAACTACCCCGACCTTTTGGGCACCATTGCCGACCGCTGCAACGACACGATGAAGATGGTGATGGACTGCGGCTGCGAATTCGTGCCGAACCACATGCTCTTTGAAGGCGGTCACTCCGTTCCCCGTTCCTACGAAATTAAGGCGGGCACGGGTTCGGGCTACATCCGCCCGATGCACGCGGAACTTAAGAAATTGAAGAACGTCGACATCCGTACCCGCGCCAAGTTCGACGACTTCATTATGAATGAAGACGGTTCCGTCGCCGGCATCACCTACCGTCGCAACTACCGCTTCAACGCAAAGCTCGTGAGCGACGATCTGGAAAATACGACGGGTCAGAAAAAGACCGTGCGCGCCCGCCTGGGCGTGATGCTTGCCGCAGGCGGCTTCTCCCGCGACATTTGGTTCCGTCAGGCGCAGGATCCGCGCGTCGTGCCGACCACGGACTCCACCAACCAGCCCGGTGCCACCGCGGGCGTGCTCGTGAAAGCCCTCGGCATCGGCGCCGCCCCTGTGCAGCTCTGCTGGCTGCAGTTCCTGCCGTACTGTAACCCGCGCGAAAAGGGGTTCGGCGTATCCGTCAATTTCACCAACCACGCCTGCATGGACATCGGCATGGTCGTCGACCGCAAGACCGGCAAGCGTTTCATGGACGAACACGCCGGGCGCAAGATCAAGGCCGACGCCCTCTTTAAGGTGATCGGTACGGATGAAAACTACCCGATCGCCCTCTGCGACGACGCGACGGTGCACGCGATCAATCCGTCCTTTGTGAAACTCCCCTTGGAAATGGGGACGGTGAAAAAATTCAACACCCTTGAAGAACTCGCCGACTACTTCAAGATCAACAAGGCCCCCTTCCTTGAAGAAGTGCAGAAATTCAACGGCTACGTGAAAGCGGAGGACGACAAAGACTTCCACCGCATTCTGAAGTTCAACAAGGGCCTCGACGTTTCCAAGGCGCCCTTCTACGGCATCGAATGCTGCCCGAAGATCCATCACACGATGGGCGGCGTGCGCATCAACACCAAGGCGCAGGTGATCTCCGCCGTGACGCATCAGCCGATTAAGGGACTCTTTGCGGGCGGCGAAGTCGCGGGCGGCGTGCACGGCGCTTCGCGTCTCGGCACGGTGGCCGTCATCGACGCCCTCACCTTCGGCATGATCGCGGGCGAAGAGTTCGCCGCGATGGCTAAGAAGGCTTAACTGCTTCCTCATCGGTCGACTCCTTGCGGAGTCGGCACTGAAGCCGCCGCACTTTCGGGTTCGGCGGTTTCTTTTACTTTACGAGAGCCCGCCGCGCGGCAAACCGACCGGCTTCACGCCCCATCACCAGGGCCGACGTCAGCGCCATACCGCCCAGACGGTCACGGCCGAATATACCGCCCGTCGTTTCACCGGCAGCAAACAGCCCGTCGATCACCGTCCCGTCTTTCCTTAACACCGCCCCTTCCTTGTTGATGACGAGTCCCCCCAGTGAGTTGTGAACATTAAGGGTTTCCATTCCCCAATAAAAAGGCGGTTTTTCAATGGACTGAAGAAAAATCGATTTCCCGAACAACGGGTCGTCCCCCTTTTTTGCGTGACGGTTGTAGTTTTCCAACGTCGACTGCAGTTGGGAGGTCGTAATCCCCATACCGCGCGCCATCTCAGCGATCGAATCGGATTTCTTCACATAACCGTTTGCGAGCTTTAGCCCCAAAGACGCCCCCTTCACAGAACGGCTGTCCGTCACCACCCACATGGCTTTTTCCGGCAACGCAAAAAGCGTTTCCGCGATTTCGCCGGTACTCGCCGCTTCGTTCACGAACCTCTCGCCCTGCATCGTGAGATACACCTCGGCACCCGCGTATTCCAAGAGGCGCCCGCCGGAATACGCTAAGAGCAGAAATTTATCCATATCCGCCGTCGCAGCGCCCAAGCGCTCAGCCAAGCGAATGCCGTCCCCCGTTGCTCCGTCAAAATAAAGGCCGTGGGGATTCGCCGTCGTCTGCATGTCGGCGTCCAACCGCGCGTCAAACTGCATCCGCATACCGACGTTCGCGGTAAATCCGCCCGTTGCCAACACCACGGTCTTCGCAGAAAGCGACCGCTCTTTTCCGGTCACGGTATGCCGTACCGTGACCCGCCAACGATCCGAGAACCTTTCCAACCCGGCCACGGTCGACGCAAACTGCAGCTGCATCCCCCGTACCCTCGCGTAGCGATTCACCGCTTCCACATAGATTCGACCGGCCGCCCCGCCCGATACGCTGATGCAGCGGGGACGTAAGCCTCCGGCCGCCTGAAAAATCACGTCGGAAAATGGAACCCCCATGGCTTCGAGCCAATCGGCTGCGGCTTCGGATTTTTCACCGATGGTGCGGATCAACGCTTCGTTGATGCGCCCGCCCACTCGCCGACTATCTTTCACCAATTGCTCCACGGAATCCCCGACGGGCTGCAGAACCTGACGCCGGGGACTCACCACTGCGAGCGCCCCGCTGCTCATGGCGCTGTGCCCGCCGATCACCGGGCCTTTTTCCAGTACCAACACTCGCTCAGCCCCCGATTCCAACGCAGAAGCCGCCGCCGAAAGTCCCGCCAAACCGCTCCCCGCGACAATGACGTCCCACACCGCGTCGGCAGCCGCTGCCAGACCGGGGCAGACCGCGAACCCCAGAGCCCCCGTTAATAAAATCCGCCGCTGCACGACTAAGCCCCGTTTTTCGGCAGAAGCCCCGCGCCGTCAAGGAGCCGATACGCTTCCAACACGCTGTTCACGCCCAATTTGGCAAAGGCGTTGGCCCGATGCATCTTGACGGTCGGTTCCCCGATGCCGAGCTCCCGCGCAATCACTTTATTGGGCGTATCCAGCGCCGCCCGCGCGACGACTTCCCGTTCCCGCGGCGTCAATTCCGCATAAAGCGCTTCAACGTGAGCTTTCTCCCGTCCTGCCTGCCATGCCTTCACGGACGCTTCCACGGCCTTTGTCACCACGGCGATGAGTACGTCGGGCTTCACTGGTTTTTCCAAAAAATCCGCAGCCCCGTGGCGCATCGTATGCACCGCCATCGACACGTCGCCGTGTCCCGTCAGGAATATGAGCGGCAGCGTCGAACGGCGGCTCTCAAGAATGGTCTGCATCTCCAGTCCCGTCAGTCCCGGCATTCGGATATCCGCCACCGCGCATCCCGGGCGCGAGAGTTGATCGTTTTCCAAAAAGGCCTTGGCAGACGAATACGTCTCGACGGAAAATCCCCGTGTTTCCAAAAGAAGCTTCTGCGACATCAAAAAGATTTCATCATCGTCAATGAGACGCACGAGCGGCTGTTCGTTCATACTTTTTTCTCCGTCATGTTTTCTTCAAAAGCATCCGTCGTAAAACGCACCGTCAGTCCCCCTTCGGGATTGCGTTCAAAACTGAGTCCGGCCCCGTGACTGTCGGCGATGCCGCGCACAATAGATAGTCCAAGTCCCAACCCCTCGGGCTTGACGCTCGACATCAAATCCTGCAAATGCCGGAAATCCGCATCCGACAGCACCGGCCCGTTATCCTCCACCGTCAGACACCAGCGGTGATTTTCCGGCTTTAATCGGACGACGATCCGCGCCCTCTTTTGCCCCGCCAATGCTTCGGAGGCGTTTTTCAGGAGGTTAAATACCAAGAGTTCCAATTCCAAGGCGTCGCCCAGTACCGGCGCTGCCGAAGGAAGTTGCAGCACCACCGGTACTGTCGCCGCCGAAGAG
>OIWS01003260.1_pt1 | contig 11851 bp, 7 predicted proteins | sample 1587611 | NCBI WGS metagenome assembly OIWS01 (sample SAMEA3888919, study PRJEB22519) | human gut metagenome | biome: human gut; feature: human-associated habitat; material: faeces | place: Denmark | collected 2010 | reverse complement strand
CCTGGCCGGCCGGGCGGAGATGCGGTCAGGGCAGTGCGGGAATTCTCCGATCCGGATCCGATCGGAAGGGATAAGCGGGCAGTCCGGCTTGATTCTGCAGATTGCAGTCCCCGCGGAAGTCCGCATAGGCGTACCGGACAAACTCCGGCTCCGGCACCTCCGGCGCCGAAACGAGAACCGTTTCTCCATCGAGCGCCGCCCGGGCGGAAAAGAAGCGCCCGTCACGCCCGGCGACGGCAAAACCGTTCGGAGCTTTCCCGTCGCCGGTCTTCAATCCGCCCTTCGCGTTATCGAACCGGATCCGGAGGGAATTCCCTTCGCGGGAGGCGGAGCGGAACAGCGGACCGCGGCTGACCACCGCCCGGCCGTACACCATGCGCAGCGCCTCCAGAGCCAGCCGCCGGCCGACCTCACGTTTTTCGGGCGGATGAATGTTGTCCGCTTCACCGATGTCCACGGCGGTGGCGACTCCCACGCGGGGAAGTTCCATCATTCTCTGCTGAATATCGCGGGTCAGCGCCAGCCGGGAAGGACGATTCGGATCCAGCGTCTGCCAGTCCCGCACGTGAGCAGGAGCATACCCGGCAAGCTGAACCAGCAGGAACGGCAGTTCCGGCTCCTTCCAGCGGCGCCGCCAGTCCGCGATCAACGCCCGGTGCTGCAGAAGATACCGGGGATCCCCGGCGTTGGATTCCCCCTGATACCAGACGATGCCGCGAATCGGCAGCCGTGTCCACGGGGCGACCATGCCGTTGTAGAGCAGGCCGGGGAAACTCCTCGCATTGCGGTAGGGCAGTTGCGGGAAGGACGGCGGAACGGATTTCCCCGCCTCCCGGCGGGCGAGGGCGAACTCATCCTTCTGTTTCCAGCCGGTCGGAATCAGGAGCTGCCGGCCCAGCACCAGCCGGGTTTGGCGCAGATTGCTCATATTGGCCGGATTCTGCGCGGGGAAGAGCTGTTCGGTGCGAATCGCCAGCACGTTGTCGCGTTCCCGCAGGAGTCCGGTCGGAATCCGGCAGGCCAGCCCCTTTTTCTCCTCCCGCTCGAACGGTTCCCAGCCGCCGACCCGCTGTCCGTTCAGGAAAACGGCGGCGGATTCCCCCACTTTCAGAACTTTCAGCAGCGGACTCTTCTGCCGCATGGCGGAGGGGAGATCGAACTTCACCCGGTAGCGGCGCACCAGCAGATGGGTGTGACAGAGCTTCTGATTCCAGTTTTCCCATCCGGTCTCGTCGTAACCCGGCTCCAGCCAGCCGGTGAACTTCGCCTCACCGTCGCCGGTTCTCTGCCGGAACGAAGGAAGCCACGCCTCCAGATCGCGACGGAACCGGGCGAAGGTTTCCTGTTCATACTCCTCCTGTTTCCGGGGCGGCCAGTCGAACTGCCGCAACAGCTGAAGCTCCTTCTTCAGCCCGGCGCGCTCCACGCCGTCCGGGGAGATCCACGGCTCGATCCGGGTCCCTCCCCGGGCGGCGATGACCAGACCGATCGGAATCTTCAACTCTTCGCGCAACGCTTTGCCGAAAAAATAGGCCACCGCGCTGAAGTGCGGCGCCGTAGCGGGAGTACAATGGAGCCACCCCTTTCCCTGACTGTATGCGGCCGGACAGAGAAAGCCGTGAGCGGCCGCTTTCCGCTGCAGAGCGCAGCGCAGTTCCGGATCCCGGGCCGCCGCGGCCACCTCTTTGCAATCGGGCAGGCACATGCCGCGGCGGTAGGTGATTCCGATCGGCATCTCCATATTGGACTGGCCGGAACAGAACCAGACGTCGCCGATCAGCACGTCGGAGAGCTTCCGGGTGGCGGTGTTGCCGGCGAAGGTGATCTCATGACTCCGGCTTCCGGCTTCCATCGCGGGGAACTCCACTTGCCACGCGCCGCGATCGTCCGGAACCGCTTCCCGGGTGAGCGCACCGAATGTCACCCGGATCTTCTCCCCCGGATCGGCGGTTCCGAAAAAGGCGATCGGTTTCCGCTGCTGCAACACCATTCCCGAGGAAAAGACCGGGTCGAGAAGGAACTCCGCGCCCGCGTCAATCGCCATCAGCGCGGCGGCAAGCTGCGGCAGAATGTGGAACTTCATAAAAAACTCTCCTCTGATTGCGGCAGGAATTACTGTGCCGGTTGATTCTGTTCCGAGATGCCGGGAGGGAGCTGTTCCACCCGGTTGTTCTCCAGTTTGAGATCGTGGTCAGCGGTCAGACAGATGGCGTACGGATATTTCTCCAGATCCCGGCGAACCGGGCAGGATTCCCATCCGGTAAACGGCGCCTTGATCCGGTTGCCGCAGATGGTTCCGCCGGTCACGCCGGAGACGAGAATGCCGATTGCGGAGGGGGATTCCAGAAGATTCTCCTCCACCCTGATGTTCCGGATGGAGCCGCGGCCGCCCGGCGTCTGCGGCTGGAGAATCGAGATGGCGCCGCTGCCGGCGGCAAAACGTTTTCCATTGATGCTCAGATTGTTTTCCCGGAAGGTGTTCCGAAGGATGAAGACATCTTCCGGCCAGGGATTTTCCAGAAAGTAGAAGTCGGGCATGACCAGTATTCCGGCAGCGCCGGTCCGCTCCACCAGGTTGTGTTCGATTCGGCTGGCCGCCTTGATCAGAAGTCCACGGACAAATCCATCGTGCAGGTGGGAATTCCGGACGATGCTGTTTCGGCCCGAGAACTTGCCGGTGTCCGCCAGACGGTGGCCGGCAAGCGGAATGCCCCGGTCGAGCACAAGTTCGATCAGAAAACTGCGCGGATGAAGCTTTTTCAGTTTCCGCTCACTGCGGAACTTCTCATATTCCGCCAGCGCCGCCTCTCTCCCCTCGGAAAGCACGTTCGAGGATTTGACCAGACGGGATTCGGACACCTCTCCGGTCGCCGGATCGACGAAGCGGATCTGCGACCCGGTGAAATCAAACGGCCGGTACTCCACCAGCAGAATGACCGTATCCGCCTTCGGCTGGCGGTACACATAGGAGAAAAAACCGTGAATCGTCAGCAAATCATCCAGCGCATGCGAGAATTCGCAATTCTCGACGATCGGGCCGTTCTGGACGTGGGAGGAGTGAAACACATCCGCATTGCAGGCCAGAACGCGGTCGGTACCCGGCCGGGGAATCACCCGGACGCGGGTGTAGCGGTGCCCGCCTTTTCCGTAGTGCTCCGTGACCCCCATGTGGCCGGACGCATATATTGTGATGTTCTCCAGCCGGCAGGCTTCGCTCTCCCAGATGCTGACCGCATGCTGGAAGGAGCGCGGTGCACAGACAAAGCGGATCCCCTTCTTCAACGGCACCTTGTAACGGAACGGGAAGGACCAGCGGGTGGAGATCCGGTACTCGCCCGGCGTCTTCCCGGGAACGATGGAGTCCGGGTAGTCCATGCGCTGATTGGGCAGCAGACGCCCGGAGCGGTCGGCAAAGGCGAGCTTGCCGTTCCGCAGGCGGTTGAAATGTTCCGTCCAGACCGACGGCGTGGGATATCCATCGGTCAGCCGGACGGTGAAGGTTTTCGCCTCCGGATCGACCTCCTGCACCTCCCCTTGGAGGAACCCCAGCGGATCGTTGTCGAAAGAGAGGTTCTTCACCGTGACATTGGTGCAGTTCGACAACCGCATTGCCGGATGGGCCACGTTGAAAGCGCTGGTCCAGATGGTCGAACCGTTGCCGTCGAGCGTGAAATTCCGCAATTTTTTGAGCAGAAACGGCGCCTGCCCGGGGGAGAAGCGATAGTGATCCCGGGGCATCTTGTACTCCTTCGCCCCGGAAGCGACGGCGGCCTTCAGGTCGCGGAGAAGTTTTGCGGCATTCTGCTCCTGCCTCGTTTTTTCCTGAGCGTTCCAGGCGGCGATCTCCGGCGGGAACGGGCCGGCGGCCGCGCCGAGGTACAGCAGGCAGAAAGAGGAAATCAGAACGGTCTTCGAAAGCGTGCGGTTCACGGTAAAACTCCTTATTGTGAATGCTCTACAGGATCTCTTCCGGCTCGTTGGTCACCGGATTCAGGCGACAGACGGGATTCGTCAGATTGCGGACGGCCTGCACCTTTTCCTTGTAGGTCCGGGGCGGTGCGAGGTCGACATGATAGTCCGCATAGAGCAGGCCGCCCTTGTTGTTGTGGGGCGAAGTCCAGAGAAACTGCCGGTCCGGGCGGGTCAGAATCGTGTGTCCGCCGTAACCGGTCCCCAGGAAACCGCTGTCACCGATGATGATCTGCATGGCGGGGCGTTTCAGCTTTTTGTAATGATTCATGAAATAGTCGCTGCCGTAAAAGATAGTGCTGAACTCCCGCGGGAAAAGTCCGTCGCTCTGCCCCTGTGCAATTCCATAGGTATAGAACGAATCGATGGTGCGCGACAATGCCGGATTGGGGCCGCGTGACGGGCAGAAGAAGATCTTTCCATTGTCCCGGTCGGGTCGTATCCCGTTGTTGACCAGGGTCGACCAGAAAATATCGCCGGACTCCGCCCGGTATCTCTGCAGAAGCAGCCCGTTGTTGTTGTCCAGGTAGAAGGAGATCAGGATGCCGACGGATTTCAGATTGGATGTACAGGTCGTCCCTTTCGCCTGCTCCCGCGCCTTGTTCAGCGCCGGCAGCAGCATGGCGGCCAGAATGGCGATGATCGCAATAACGATCAACAACTCAATAAGAGTGAATTCAGGGGCCCGGTACAAACTTTTTTGCCGTCTCATTGCTCTTCTCCCGTTGTTTGTTATGAATCACCCCGGAGGTGAAAAATTTCAAAGCTCATGGAGCTCTTTCACGGATTCCCGTTCCATGATATACGGCTCCAGGCGTGCCGTAAAAAATTTGCACTCGTTCCGACAGACACGGAGCATTCCGTCGACCAGCTGCTGAATCATTTCTCCGATATCGGCTTGAATGCTGGTCGCAGGCGGCTGGAGATACGCATTTCCCGGCAGATGATCATGAAGGATGACGCTGATGTCGTCCGGAATGCGCAAATTGAATTCACTCAGAACTTTATAGAGCTGGAGCGCCGGCGGCGCGCTGGTCAGGAAGAGCCCGGTGAACACCGGTTTATTCCGGCTCAGGTAGTCGTGCATGACCGTATAGAGCTTGTCGCCGTTGGTATTCCAGGCGTCCACATGGCAGTCAATAACCTCGACCGAAGCGTGAGAGTAGCGGGCGAAATCGATGAATCCGCGGCAACGCATGCCTATGCTGGCGCCGCCCGGCTCCGTATTCAAAATGGCCAGACGTCGATGCCCCTTGTCGATCAAATAAGCGGCCGCCTTCAAGCCGCCGAGATAGAAATCGCTGCTGACGGTGGAGATTTCCGCATCTCCGAGCTCACAGTCCAGAAACACCGCCGGCAACGGGAAATTCTGCAACTCGTTCCAGAGAGATTTTTTGACAGTGCCGCCACTCTTGACGATGATGAGCCCATCGTAATCAGCAGGAAGCACTCCGGCCAGGTAGGACTCCCCCTGTTCCAGTGCCCGGTAGTGGATGGAAAACAGCCCGGTCTGTTCCGACAATCGGTTCAGCTGCTCTTGAAACAACCCGTAGAGCCGGCAGGGAAAGTGCGGATAGAGAAACAACAGCCGGATGGTCTGCCGCTCCGACCGGTCCCGCACGAAATATCCTTTCCCCGGTTTGTGGAACAGCAATCCTGCCGCGACCAGCCGATCCATGACCAGCTGGATGGTGTACTGGCTCGTCTTGAATTTGCGCATCATCTCCCTGACGGGGGAGATGCGTTCATTCGGCTTCATCAACGCGACATCGTCCCGCAGGCGGCAGTAGATTTTTTCCTGTAATTCCATGAAACCTCAAATGTATTTTATCGTATCAATACATAATTATACAACAAAATGAATCGAATGTCAACAGGGGAAGAAATTTTTTTTCTTTTTTTCATTTTACGGAAGATTGCAGGGGACGAGGCCTTCGACTTCCCCGGTGCGGAAACCGCTTCCTGCCTCACTTATTTTACCGGATTGCGATGTCCGTGCGGAACTCTGTCCGCGATGGTGCGGCACACGGATGAAAACAGCGTTTGCAGAAAAGGACGATTCTTCTTTGGCAGTGCAGACCTCCCGGATCGCAAAATGGAATTCCACAACACCATCATTTGTCATTTTTCTCTCCCCGGTGAAAGAAGGGGCCGGGATTGGCCCGGCGGAAGGCGGTGGGAGTGCTGCCGGTACAGCGGCGGAAGAAGTTCGAAAAATAGTACTCACTGCTGAATTCGAGCCGCTCGGCGATCTCCCGCACCGAAAGCGGAGAGCCGAGCAGATACCGCGAGGCCTGCGCCGCCAGCTCCTTCTGCAAAAACGATTTGAGCGGCATCGAAAAATCCCGCGAGAAGTTGCGCGACAACCTGCCCCGGGAAAGGCCAGCCACCTCCGCAAGCCGGTCGATCGTCAGCCGCGCGGAGAGGTGCTCCCGGATGTAGCCGAGCAACCCGCCGTAACGGCCGGCAAGCCCCGCAAGTTCGGCAAGGCGGGTACCGGCAGGAAGCGGCAGATGCCCGATCACGTTCCAGAGAAACGATTCGGTCTCGCCGAAGGCCCCCCACTCCGGCGGCGACGTGATGTTCCCGATGATCCGCTCCAGCGCCCCGGGGTCGACCGAAAACTCCCGGCAGTGCCGCTCCTGCCCGAAGAGATCCACGCCCGGCAGTACCGAAAGGTTGAAGTGACAGCTCAGAAACCGCAGTCCCGGCCGGAACTCAAACCCGAGATCCAGCCCCTCCGGCAGGAATACGCCGAATCCGGGACGCAGTGCGAGCCGTTCGCCGCCGGTGTGGTTCCGCACCTCCCCCTCTCCCGCCAGCACCAGAAAGAGCCGGTTGAAAAAGTGGGTGTTCCGCCCCTGCCAGGCGAAATCGGCGAAGGCGAGCTGGTGCAGTTCCAGACGGACCATATTGTGCATGGCGCGCCACTGCGGTTCTTCGGTCAACGGCATAAAATCATATCTTTCCGGCCTGTTTTCCCATTCCTTTTTCGGCCATTTCCGGGTATAATACTATCCGTGACGGAAGATTTCAACCAGGAAAGGATTTTTTTACCATGAAACTGCGAGGTGAAGCTCTGCGCGAAGTCTCGTTCCCCGTCGGCGGAATCGGCGCCGGATGCATCGGGCTGGCCGGCAACGGCCGGCTCATCGACTGGGAGATCTTCAACCACGCCGGGAAAGGTCTCGGCAACGGCTGTTCCCACTTCGCCGTCCGCGCCGAACGGAACGGCCGGGTCGAAGCGGCCCGCATCCTCCACGGCGACCTGCTTTCCGACCTCTCCGGCGAACGGAGAGGGAACGACGCGATGTATTACGGTTTCGGCTGGGGCTCCGGCGAGGAGACGCTCTGCGGACTCCCCCACTTCCGCGACGTGGAGTTCGACGGCGAATTTCCGGCGGCGGAGCTCACCTTCGCCGATCCCGGCTTCCCCGGCCGGGTGCGCCTCACGGCGTGGAGCCCGTTCGTCCCCGGGGAATCCGACCTCGCATCGCTCCCGGTCGCGCTCTACGAGATCACGCTTGAAAACAGTTCTGAAGCCACGTACCGTTACAGCTGCGTCGGCGCACTCGCCAACCCGTGGGAGAACCCGGAGGCGGACAACCGGGTCACGCGATCAAACGGCCTGACCCAGCTCCGGCTCAACAACAACCTCGCCCCGGACTCCTTCGATTACGGCGAACTCGCCCTCTCCACCGACGCGGAGGAGGTCTCGTTTCAGGAGTACTGGTACCGGGGGCGCTGGCGCGACTTCCTCGAGGTCTACTGGAACGACCTCAACACGCCGGGTGCGTTCCGCAACCGCAGTTACTCCGGCCGGACCAGCCCATCCCGGCGCGACTGCGGCATGCTCGGAGCCCATTTCACGCTGGCGCCGGGAGAGCGGAAAACCGTCCGCTTCCTGATCAGCTGGTACGTTCCGAACCGGCGCAACACCTGGGATTCCAACGTGGAGGAGGAGCTGCGCCGTTCCGGATTGAAGGAGAACCGCTGGAAAAACTACTACACGCGCCTCTGTTCGGGAGCGCAGGATGCTCCGGCGCGGCGGACGCGGCACAGCGCTTCTTCCCCATCTGGCAGGAGAGCCGGGAGAAGGTGTTCCTCTTCCGCCGGGCTCTGCATGAGAGCACGATTCCCGCAGCGTCGCTCGAAGGGGCGGCGGCGAACCTCTCCGTCCTGATCTCGCCGACCTGTCTGCGGGTGGAGGACGGCACCTTGTGGGGGTGGGAGGGGGTCGGTCCGGAACGCGGCTCCTGCCCCGGCACCTGCCAGCATGTCTGGAACTACGCGCAGGCACTGCCGCTGCTCTTCCCCGATCTCGAGCGGTCGATCCGGGAATCGCAGGCGAACTACGGCTTCGACGAGAACGGCGGCTGGCAGTTCCGGCTCCGGCTGCCGCTGGGCATCCGGGCCCGCGCCCGATGGATGCGCCCCTGCGTCGACGGCTCCTACGGCGAAGTGATGAAGATCTACCGCGAGTGGAAGATCTCCGGCGACACGAAGTGGCTCAATTCGATCTGGTTCGCGGTCCGGCAGGCGATCGAATACGCCTGGAGTCCGAAGAATCCCGACCGCTGGGATCCGGAACAGAGCGGCGTCATCACCGGCCGACAGCACCACACGCTCGACGTGGAGCAGTTCGGCCCCTCCGGCTGGCTCACCGGCCACTACCTCGGCGCGCTCAAGGCGGCGGCGGAGATGGCTCCGTACTGCGGCGACCCCGCGTTCGGCACGTTCTGCGCGGAACTCTTCGAAAAAGGGAAACGCTGGTGCGAGGAACACCTCTTCAACGGGGAGTACTACCAGCAGGCGGTGGACCTCCACGATCCCGCGCAGATTCTCCCCTTCCTGCAGGGGGACGAAACGGCGGAACACAACCCCTACTGGGACGCCGAGCATTGCGAAATTAAATACCAGGCCGCCGAAGGGTGCGAAATCGACGCCCACCTCGGCCAGTGGTACGCTTCGCTCTACGGCATCGGCGAAATTCTCGCGCCGGAACGGATTCTCTCCACGCTCCGGTCGATCTACCGTTACAACTTCCGCCCCTCGTTGCGGGAGTTCGCCAACACCTGGCGCACCTTCTCGGTCGACGACGAGGGCGGCTGCATCATCTGCGTCTGGCCGGAGGGCAGGGAGAAGCCGGTGATTCCGCTGCCCTACAACTCCGAGACGATGACCGGCTTCGAATGGGCCGCCGCCGCCCATCTGGTCATGACCGGCGAACCGGAGAAGGGCGAGGAGCTGGCCCGGGCGATCCGCCGCCGCTACGACGGACGGCGCCGCAATCCCTGGAACGAGATCGAATGCGGCAGCAACTACGCCCGCAGCATGGCCTCCTACGCGATGCTTCAGGCGTACAGCGGCTTCTGTTACGACATGGTGCGCGGCATGATCGGATTCCGGCCGGTCCTCTCCGGCGACTTCCGCTGTTTCTGGTCGCTCGGCACGGTCTGGGGGACGTTTGAACGCTCCGGGCAGGAGCAGACGCTCCACATTCTGCACGGCGAAGCGGAGTTCTCCGCCTTCCGGCTCCAGGCGGAATCCGCCGCCCGGAACGGAGCGGCGCTCGCCGGGGCATGGAAGGACGGCGAATGGATTCCGGCGGAACCGGTCCGGCTCCGGGCGGGCGACCGGTTGACCTTCACCGGAACCGCGGTCAGAGCTTGAAGCGGCGCAGCCGGAGCGCGTTCAGCACGACTGAAACCGAACTCGCCGCCATCGCCATCGCGCCGAAGACCGGGTTGAGGCGGGGGCCGTCGAAAAGCGCGTAAAAAAGCCCCGCCGCCAGCGGCAGGCCGACCGCGTTGTAGAAGAAGGCCCAGAAGAGGTTCTCGCGGATGATCCGCATCGTCGCCCGGCTGAGCCGGATTGCCGCCGGAACCCCGGCGAGATCCGCGTGCATGAGCACCACGTCGGCGGTCTCCATCGCCACGTCGGTGCCGGAGCCGATGGCGATGCCGACATCCGCCTGCGCGAGCGCGGGGGCGTCGTTGATGCCGTCGCCGACCATCGCCACGACCGTGCCGCCGTTCTCCTGCTGAAGCCGGCGGATGAATCCGGCCTTGTCGCCGGGCAGGAGTTCGGCGTGGAACTCATCGAGCTTGAGCGAATCAGCCAGCGACTGCGCCGCGGCGGCGTTGTCGCCGGTGAGCATCACCGTCTTGACACCGAGTCCGTGCAGTTCGTGCAGAGCTTCGGCCGCGCCGGGCTTGATCCGGTCGCCGATGCCGACCGCGCCGACGGGGCGGCGGTCACAGGCGAAATAGACCAGCGACTGCGCCTTCTGCACCGGGAAGAGCGCCGCAACATCGATCCCCACCGCCTGCATCAGCCGGGCGCTGCCGATCAGCCAGAGCCGCCCGTCCGCCTCGCAGGAGAGGCCGAAACCGGGGCGGGCGGTGAACTTCTCCACCGCCGCAGGGGCGACGCCGCGCCTCTCCGCCTCCTGCACGATGGCGCGCGCGAGCGGGTGGTTGGACCGGCTCTCGGCCCCGGCGGCAACGGCGAACAGCTCCTCCGCGGAAAACCCGGCATCGGGCAACAGAAAAAGCTCCTTCACCTCCGGGCGGCCGACGGTGAGGGTGCCGGTCTTGTCGAAGATCACGGTGCCGGTCTTCCCCGCCGTTTCGAGGGCGGCGCCGGATTTGATCAGGATGCCCGATTTCGCGCCCCGCCCGATGCCGACGATGAGCGCGATCGGCGTCGCCAGACCGAGCGCGCAGGGGCAGGCGATCACCATCACCGCCAGCGCGAAGCTGAGCGCGGCGGCGAATCCGGCCCCGGCGGCAAACCAGGCGGCAAAGGTCACGAGCGCGATGGCGATCACCGTCCAGACGAACTTCCCGGCAATCCGGTCGGCCAGCCGGGCAATCGGCGGACGCGACCCCTGCGCCTCCTCGACCAGCCGGATGATCCGGGCCAGCACCGTATCGCCGCCGATCCAGGTGGCGCGGATGATCAACGAACCGTTGCCGTTGATCGACGCACCGGTCACCGGGTCGCCCGCCTTGCGGAGCACCGGCATCGCTTCGCCGGTCAGCATCGACTCATCGACATCGCTTTCGCCGGACTCCACCACGCCGTCGGCCGGAATCCGGTCCCCCGGCCGGACCCGCAGACGATCCCCGACCCGGATTCCGGTCGCGGGGATCTCCCGCTCGCCCCCCTCCTCCAGCCGGATTGCCGTCGCGGGGGCGAGGTTCATCAGCTCCCGGATGGCTCCGGAGGCGCGGCGGCGGGCGCGCCCCTCCAGAAATTTCCCGAGCATGATCAGCGCGACGATCATCCCCGCCGTATCGAAGTAGAGCGGGTGAAACTCGCCGCGGAAACAGAGCCACAAACTGTAGACCGTCGCGGCGGCGGTGCCGCAGGCGATCAGGGAGTCCATGTTCGGCTCCCCCCGGAACAGCGAACGGAATCCGCCGGTGTAAAAGCGGAATCCCGCCGCAACCACCGGAATCAGCAGCACGATCTCCAGCAGTGCCCGCCAACCCGGCGCCAGCGGAAAGAACGGCAGATGAAGCATTTCGTGCATCGCCACGTAGCAGAGCAGCAGCGCGAACACCGCGGCGACGATGAACCGGCGCGTCTCGGAGCGCTCCGCCGCGACATCCTCTTCGAAAGCGGCAGGCGCGGCGGTATCGCTCCTCTCGGTGCCCTCGAATCCGGCGGCGCGGATGGTTTCGAGAACCCGTTCGGGGGAAAGCCGCCCGGGTTCCGCCCGGAGCGTCAGCCGGTTCGCCGCGAAATTCACGTAGACATCCGACGCGCCGTCGAGCGCGGCGACCGCCTTCTCCAGCGACGCGGCACAGCCCGCGCAGTGCATCCCGCGCACGTCGAATTCGAGCCGCGCCGGGTCGCCGCCCGCGCTGCGGCG
>OIWS01003254.1_pt1 | contig 11874 bp, 10 predicted proteins | sample 1587611 | NCBI WGS metagenome assembly OIWS01 (sample SAMEA3888919, study PRJEB22519) | human gut metagenome | biome: human gut; feature: human-associated habitat; material: faeces | place: Denmark | collected 2010 | reverse complement strand
CCATTTTCTCCGTTGTATAATACTTCTCATCGAACCAGTTTCAGGAAAACTTTAGCAATATGATATCTTGAGGGGAACGATGATATCTATTTCGAAAAAAAGACGAGAACGACTTCTCTCTCCGGGGAAATTGGTTGAAGAAGAAGGTAGGCTGACTTTGGCCCCTCAGCAATTCAATTCTTCTTTGAAATTATTTTTTCTGGAACTTCACAGTTGTACTCTGCTGGTGTAGTCCGAAAAAATAAAGATTTTTTCCTGTAATATAATTTTGAATACAGCTGACTGCTCAATTTTATTTAGAATAATTATGATTACAATTACTCATCAGGGAAAAATACTGGCCATGATCATCCCGGCAGATTATCATGCAGAAGGAATTCAATTTTTTACTCCGGACGATTTTTCTCAACAGATGGCTTACATGCACCATCCGGCAGGCCATTTGATCGAACCTCATTTTCACAATAAGATATCCAGAAAAGTATTTTACACACAGGAAGTTCTTTTCATCAAGAAAGGGAAACTTGAAGTTGATTTTTACGATGATATCCAGAACTATCTGGAGAGTCACATATTAAATGCCGGAGATGTGATACTACTGGCATCCGGCGGCCATGGTTTTACCGTGCTTGATGAGCTGGAAATGATTGAAATCAAGCAGGGACCGTATACAGGGAAACAGGACAAGACAAGATTCATCGGCACAAAGGAGAAAAAATGATCCCAGTCAATGAACCCGTCTTGAACGGCAATGAAAAAAAATATCTTTGCGAATGTATCGACTCCGGTTGGATATCCAGTGAAGGACCTTTTGTCAAACGCTTTGAGGAAGAGTTTGCAGCATATCACGGACGGAAATTCGGAATTGCCACTGCGAATGGCTCCGGGGCACTGGATGTTGCGATAGCAGCCCTGGACCTTTCTCCGGGAGATGAAGTTATCATGCCGGCTCTGACAATCATATCCTGTGCACTGTCAATCGTTCGTTCGGGCGGCGTTCCAGTCCTCGTTGATTCTGATCCGAGGACATGGAATATCAGAACAGATTTGATCGAAGAAAAGATTACTCCCAGGACAAAAGCCATCATGGTGGTCCATCTCTACGGACTGCCTGTCGACATGGATCCAATTCTGACGCTTGCAGAGAAGTATGGCTTAAAAATATTGGAGGACTCTGCTGAAGCCATTGGCTTAACTTACCGGAGCCGTCTCTGCGGGAGTTTCGGCACAATCAGCGTATTCAGCTTCTATCCGAATAAACATGTCATAACGGGAGAAGGAGGAATGCTTCTGACCGATGATGAAAAACTAGCCAGACGTTGCCGTTCTTTACGCAATCTCTGCTTCCCGGAAAAACGCCAATATGTCCATGAGGAGATGGGCTGGAATTATCGAATGAGCAATTTACAGGCAGCTGTTGGCGTTGCTCAGTTGGAAAAACTCCCAGAAACCATTAAAAAGAAACGTCATATAGGCCAATACTACACCTCATTGCTGCAAGATGTCAGCGGCATAACGCTACCACTCCCGGAAACAGAGTACGCAAAAAATATTTACTGGATCTATGGAATTGTACTTCAAGAAGGAAATGGCTGGAATAATCTGGATTTCTGCAACCGGCTGGCAGAATATAAAATCGGCAGCCGTTATTTCTTCACCCCCATGCACAAACAGCCGGTCTGGCAGAAACGTGGTCTGTTCAAAGGAGAATCCTACCCGGTCTCCGAATATCTAAGCCAAATGGGATTTTATGTTCCGACCGGCCTCGCCCTTACTGACGCGCAAATCGAAGAAGTTGCAAATGCTATCAGGGAAATATTGAATCATGGCTAATTTCAGCTCCGCTTATACCGCTTACTACAATCTATTCTATCATGATAAAAATTATGCGGAAGAAGCTGCATATGTCACTTCAAAAATCAGAGAAGTTTTGCCTGAAGCAAAGAATATTTTGGATCTTGGCTGCGGCACAGGCATGCATGATGTGGAGTTCGCTAAACACGGATTCTCAATTCTGGGAATAGACCGTTCAGAAAATATGATAGCGATTGCAAAGAAAAATGAGTCCGATCAACTTCGTTTTTGCTGTTGTGACGCCGTGGAGTTGTCCACCGAAGAGCAATTTGATTCCGTGGTTTCCTTGTTTCATGTAATCAGTTATTTCACAGAAACAGAAGCTCTTGCGCAATGCATCAGAAATGTCAGTAACGTTCTAGTTCCCGGCGGAATTTTTCTGTTCGATTTCTGGTATGGACCGGCCGTCCTGAAACAGCGTCCGGAGAGACGTGTTCGTTTGATGCAGGATGACCTTTTTCAGATTGAACGGATCGCCACTCCAGCCATAGACTGTACACGGCATGTGGTGGAAGTTACGTATGATATCACTTCAAAAGATTGCAGAACTGGAGAAAAACACTCTTTTCGAGAAGTGCACCCGATGCGTTACTTTTTTGAGGCAGAACTCATAAAGCTTCTTACCGATGCAGGGTTCCAAAAAATCACTTTTGAACAGTTTCTGACCGGAAACACAATCAGCGAAAATACATGGGGAGTCTGCTGCATTGCACAACAGGGAAGAAAAAAATGAAAATAGGCATTGTCGTGGATTCTGTTAATGTCAGTTCGGGAGGAGCTTATTCTTTTTTCGAGAAATTGCTGCATGATCTGAAATCAGTAGAGACGGAACATGAATTCATTATTTTTCACCGGGCAGGGAAACCTGAATTCAACAATGGTATTCTGAATAGCTTCACTTGGGTGCCAATACGTAGCTTCACTCTTTTTGACCGGATTATCCGCAAAATGCTTCGTATTGTCAATCATATTCGTATTCTGTTTAATTTACCTTCTCCTCTGGATTTGACACTGCAGAAATATCCCGTTGATCTGATGGTCTATCCACCGGGAATCCAGCCTGCGGAAAAAATTCCTTTTATCATGCTCGTCTGGGATGTCGGACACCGTCTTTTCCCCTATCTGCCGGAAGAACAGCTTCATCATGCTTACGTGGAATATATTTTTATTCCATTTCTGCCCAAAGCATTCCGCATCATAATAGGAAATGAAGCCGGGAAGCAACAGCTTCTACGCTTCTATCCAATTCAACCGGAAATAATCAGAACGATTCCTCTGCCGGTTTACGACTTACCTGATACTGAGCCCGCTGAATCTCGAAGTGATTTTCCATTGCCGGAACGTCCTTTCGTATTTTACCCTGCCCAATTCTGGCCACATAAAAACCATATTACCCTAATTAAAGCCATTCATATTTTGCGACAGAGAAATCATCTGAAGATCGATGTTGTACTAACCGGGAGCGACAAAGGAAACCGGGAAAATGTAATACGGCAAATCGCCGACCATGACTTGAAAGACCAATTTCATCTTCCGGGTATTGTCTCTCGGGCAACAATGCGGTTGCTGTATACGAAAACACTGGCGCTGACTTATACAAGTATACTGGGACCGGACAACATGCCTCCATTGGAAGCGATGAATCTGAAATGTCCCGTCATCTGCGCCCGATACGACGGTGCAAATGAACAACTGGGCAACGCAGCATTATTTTTTGAACCATTCGATGCAGAAAAACTTGCCAATCATATTCTCACTTTGTATCAGAATTCTGAGCTGAAAAATACGTTGATCCGGGAAGGCTGCGCTTTGGCTGAACAACGCAAATTCAATTATGCAGAAAAATTGTTGCGCATTGCCGAAGAATTCATACCATATCTTTCTTTCTGGAAATAAGGCTCCCTTCCGTAAAATTTTCCTATTTCCCCATGCATCAATGAAATGAGGAAAGTTTTCTGCTGATTGATGGAAAAAATTTATCTCTTACAGTATATTATTAAAAAATTTCTTTTCAGGAAATATCTGATCTGACATCTGCGGCAAAAACCCATGATCAGGCAGCCGAAATATAATGAACTATTATAATTTCATGATTTCAGTTTTTGAGATCAACAAGTGAAAAATATCAGGAGACAATCTGATCCATTGACACAAAATCGTCCTTCGCCAACTCTTTGGAACATGGTACATCCAGTGGCAGCTATCTGTCAAATGTCAAACAAAACAGAAGAACGTTCACGTCAAAAGAAATTACATCTGTAACCAGTGCCGGACAATTCCCGTTTTTTCGCCACATCTGTTTCCCGGGAAAAAAACATGCCGAAAGTATCCATTCTGCTGCCCAATCTGAACACCTTTCCCTTTCTGAAAGAGCGGATGCGCTCCATTCTGTCGCAGACCCTTTCCGACTGGGAACTCATCATCGCCGACAGTTTCTCCTCCGACGGCTCCTGGGAGTTTCTGAAACAATTCGCCGACCGCGATCCACGCATCCGCGCATGGCAGGTTCCTCCCGGCCTCTATCAGAGCTGGAACTTCTGTCTGGAACAGATCCGGGGCGAATATGTCTACATCGCCACCAGCGACGACTCCATGACCGATGACTGTCTGGAAAAAATGGTCGATGCGCTGGAACGGTTTCCGCAATGTTCCCTCTGCCACTCCGCGTTGGGCTTCATCGACGAATCCGGAAAGGAGGTCGCCGCTGACGCCTCCCACACCTCTCTTTTCATCGATTATCCGGAGGACCGGCTGCATCTGCGCATGGCTCCATACGACGGCCTCCGCGCTCTGGCCGGAGATACCGTTTATCCCTCCATCACCCAGGTCCTCTTCCGCAGTTCTCTGCTCAGAGAGACCGGTAATTTCCCCTGCAACTTCGGCCCGATGGGAGACTTTTTGTGGGACATGAAAGCAGGACTCTTCTCCAACGTGGTCTACCTGCCGGAAATACTCTCTTTCTGGAGAATCCGTTCCGGTCAGGCCACGTTGTCCGATGCAGAATTCCGGAGGAGAAAGCTGTATTTCACCCGATTCGAAACCCATCTGGCCATGGCGGAAACCGCCCTCGCGGAAACAAAAGGGCAATGCGCTCTGCCCTGCTCCCGGCATGCCGGACTCAAACCGATGCGGTTCCGCCTCTTTTTGATGCTGCTGACCGGCAACGGGAACTCCCCCCGTCGATTCCGCAAGCTGACCGGTTACCTGCTGAAATATCCGGAGGAGATTTTCCTCTACCCGTTGCTGTTTCTGTACAAACGGCTCACCGGAATCCCCGATCTCAGCGTCTGGCGAACCCGCCGATTCCTCCACCGCCTCTCCAGCCTCATCCACATTCCGGAAAAATAACTGCAGCGAAAAACACCGACGGCCTCCGGAACTCATTCCGAAAGCCGTCGCTCAGAAAAATCATTCAATTTGTGAGAGCTACTGCGCGGCCGGCTCCTCCCCGACCGTGATGGTGCCCTGCTTTTTCTCCGGTGCCGCGGCGGGATCCTCCCCGACCGTGATGGTGCCTTCCACCGGAACCAGCTCCTTCAATTTCGAGACGTCCGGCACGTCGAGGCTCTTCATCTGCGGCGTGCTGTCCACCGCCTCCTTCGCGATGAAACGGCCGCCGGCCAGCTTGTCCAGCAATGTCCGCGGACGCTCTCCGGCATAGGTGAAACGGCGCAGCTCCTGCTGCCCCCCCTCCTTCGGCTCCGCCACCAGAAAGACGGCAAACCGGTCCACCGCATAACGCTTGATCAACTCATCGCAGAACGCCTTCTCGCGCGCCGACATCTTCGAGGTATCCTGCGGATAGTCCACCAGCAGCAGCACGTAGTTGTTTTCCACAACCTTGAAGCCGGGATCAGGAAAGATCGATCTCTTGAGCCGGTCACTGTCCGCATGTCCCTCTTTGAGAAAGGCGATCATGATCTGCTTCTTCTCGCGGCGCGCCTTGTCGCCGGCGGTGCTGATGTCGGTCTTCCAGTTCAGCCCGTAGGCCTGCCGGTCGTACTGACGTTGCGCCTTGTAGATCAGCCAGTCGCGATTCTGCCAGCACCACCATGCTCCGATCGCCAGAATCACCAGAACCACCAGCGTCACGATTCGACGCATCAGGACCCGCGCACCGGTAATCTTCACCAATCCCATGATTTTGCTCCTTTCACGCTTGCTGAACTCTCCGCCGGCGGAAAAAGAGTTCCGCCGCCCCATTTCCAATGGTAATATAACCTGTCCTTTTTTCCTTGTCAAGTCGCGGAAAAAGCGGCTCCGACACTGGTATTTGCACCCCTTTGGTGCTATTGTATGACATGATGAATACCAGTGACAACATCGCGGCGCCCGCGACCGGAATCGGCGGAGCGATTTCCATCCTCCGCATCTCCGGCCCCGACGCCCTCGCCATCGGCAACCGGGTGTGGCACGGCAAAACGCCGCTCTCCGCGGCGAATGCCAGGAAGATGCTGCTCGGCCGCGCCGGCAGCGACAGCGCGCTCGCCGTCTATATGAAGGCCCCCGCCAGTTACACCGGCGACGATGTGGTGGAGCTTCACTGTCACGGCGGAGCAGCCGTGGCGGATGCACTGCTCCGGCTGCTGCTCGCCTCCGGCTGCCGGATGGCGGAGCCGGGGGAGTTCACTTTCCGCGCCTTCGTCAACGGCAAGATGGATCTTGTTCAGGCCGAAGCGGTCGCCGATGTGATCGGCGCCGGCAGCGAGCAGGCGTTGAACGTCGCCGAACGCCAGCTGGCCGGCTCGCTCAGCCATCGCCTCGACGCGGTCTGGGAGAAATTGAACGAACTTCGGGCCGAGTGTGAATCCCATCTCGATTTCCCGGAAGAGGAGCTGGCGTGGGATCCGGATGTCGCGGCGAAGATCAACGCCGTCGCCGCCGAACTCCAGGCTCTTCTGGAAACCCGCGAGCTCGGCACGACGCTCCGCGACGGCGTCAGTCTGGTCCTCGCCGGGCGGCCCAATGCCGGGAAGTCCAGTCTGCTCAACCGGCTGGTCGGCTACGACCGGGCGATCGTCACGGCGATTCCGGGGACGACCCGGGACACCGTCGAAGTTTCGACCGTGCTCCGCGGCCTGCCGGTGCGGCTCACCGACACCGCCGGACTGCGCTGGAGCGATGACCCGATCGAACGGGAGGGGGTCGAGCGAAGCCGCCGCTCCATCGCCGCGGCCCGCATCACCTTCTGGCTGCTCGATGCCTCGGCGGAACAACTCGACGAGGAACTCGCCGAAATGGAACGCTCCGCGCCCCCCGGGAGAATCGCCGTCTGGAACAAGATCGACCTCGTTCCGGAGCGGGAACTCCCGGAACTTCCGGGCCCGGTGGTGAAGCTCTCGGCGAAAACCGGCGCCGGATTGAATGCCCTGCTTGACGCCTTCGCCGCCGCGGCGGTGCACGACCCGCATCCGGCGGAACCGGAAGTGGCGGTCAACGCCCGCCACGCGGCCCTGCTCCGGGAGGCGCTCGCACAGCTTCCGGAAGCGGTCCGCAACGTTGAATCCGGCGATTTTGAGATCGCCTCCGCCCAGCTGAGGGAGGCGCGCCGCCTGGTCGGCGCCATCACCGGCCGGAGTGTGGAGCCGGATATTCTCGATCATATTTTCAGCCGTTTCTGCATAGGGAAATAGTGTTATGGGTAAAAAAGCCAGACTGTTCCGGAGAATTCTGCTGATTCTCCTGTTTCTTATCGTACTTCTCCTGCTCGCCGGCACCGCGGCCGGGCTGATCGCCTGGCACTGGTATCTGCCGGACTGGCTCGCCACCCGGCTCGTTCCGCAGCTTGGCCGCAGCTTCGGCCAGGAGAAGGTCGAGCTCAAAATCCGCCGGATCGGCCTCACCGGTGCCGACCTGGAGGGATTCCGGCTCACCGATGCCGAAGGCGGCATTCTCTCGGTCGATTCAATTCGGGCGGACTACGCGCCCCGCCTGCCCCGCGATGGAAAAGAGATGCTCCGCGTCGAGAACCTGACGCTGAGCGGCGCCGAAATCGGCGTGCGCTGGAGCAACGGCAAATTCGCACTCTCCGGCGTCAGCCTCGACCGCCTGCAGCAGGCCCTCGCCCAATCGGCAGAGAAGCCGGAAGCGGCCGCCGTTCCGCAGGAGGAAAAATCCGCCGGGCAGGTCATCATCCGGCGCATCACGCTCCGTGAAATGCGGCTCCGGCTCGACTATGAAGGGCGCGTACTGCTGATCCCGATTGAAGCGGTCATCACCCCGCAGGATCCCGCCTGGAACAAGATCGAAGCCCAGCTCACCCTCTCGCCGCGCGGCCAGAATCTCTATCTGCAGCTCGATTTCGACCGCACCACCGGCAAACTCACGGCCAAAACCCGTACGAAACTGCGCCTCGAAGCGCTCACCGGATTGACCGGAATCCATCCGGAAGGCACGTTGAAATTCGACCTCGACCTCTCCGCCGGAATCTCGAGCGACCAGATCGAACTTGCCGGATTCAGCCACTTCATGCTTGATTTGACGAAGGACACCACGCTCCCGCTCCGTTTTGAACGGCCGATCACCGGAGAACAGCGGTTCAGTCTGCGCTGGAACAAGCAGGACAATCTCGTCAGCGCGGTCGCATCCGGCTCGCTCCCCTTCCCCGCATTCACCGCCTCCGGAGTCAACGTGGCCGCCGAAGCGCCGATCGAGTGGAAACTTTCGCTCGCCGGTTCCGCCGACGCCATCCGTATCGCCGACGCGGAACTCACCACCGGGAAAATCATCGCCGAAGCCTACGGATGCACGCTCAAGGCTCCGCTGCTGCGCCTCTATCGCGCCGGCGGCCTCTTCCTGCTCTCCGGCAGCGGCATCACCATCGACAATGCGGCGCAGAAGCTGGCCATGCGGGAGATCGCCTTCACCCTGCCGTTGCCGCCGACCGAAACCAATCCCGGCACGCTGACCGCGGGGAGCATCCAGCTGGACCGCTCGAAAATCGGTTCGGTTTCGAGCACCATCCAGCTCAGAGGGCGCGACTTCCTGCTCGCGGGGACCTGCCGTTCACCGCTCGCGCCGAAGGCGCAGCTCAACTTCCGCGGCACCTTCGAGCCCAAGAGCGGAGCGACGCCCGAAATGCTCTTCGAATTCAATCTGCCGACCTACACGCCCGACAAGCCGCTCCGGCTGGGGGATTACGTTCCCTCGCTCGGCGACGCCGCGGCCAATGCTTCGCTCTCTCTCGGCGGTGCCGTGCGGCTGGAGAACGGCAAACTCACCACCGGCTTGCAGGTCATGCTCCGGAACGGCTTCTTCCGGATGCCGGATTCCGATCTGGAACTCTCCGGTCTCTCGCTCGACCTCCGGTTCGACGATCTCTTCAAGCTGACCACTCCGCCGGCGCAGAGGCTCAAAATTGCCAAAATCCGGGCAGGCAAGATCAACATCACTGATCTTGAGGTACATTTTGAAATTGAATCCACCTCGCAGGTGACCATCGAAAACGCCGGATTCCACTGGTGCGGCGGCGAACTCTACATGCGACCACTCCGGCTCCGCACCAATCAGCAGGTGTGGAACACCACCTTCTACTGCGAAAACATCAACCTCGCCACCATGCTGCTCGAACTCGGCATCGCCCCCGCCGGAACGGTCGGAGACGGCACCGTCTTCGGGAAACTCCCGGTGCGGTTCGACCGGAAACGGGGCTTCTTCTTCGACCGCAGTTATCTCTATTCGCGTCCGGGCACCGAGAGCCACATCGCAGTCTCCGAGCCGGATAAACTGCTCGCCGGCGGCGGCGCGGTCCTGAAACAGACCCAGCTTGAATTCGCGTCGGAAGCGCTCCGCGACTTCAACTACAACTGGGTGAAATTCCACCTGCAGACCGAGGCGGACCAGCTGGTGATTTCGCTTCAGTTCGATGGCCAGCCCGTCGGCCCCCTCCCCTTCGGCTACGACGAGGAGAGCGGCGAGCTCCGGCGCGACCCCACAGTCAAAGCCCATTTTCAGGGAATCCAGCTCAACATCAATACGAGGGTTCCATTGAACCTTCTGCTCAATTTAAACAAACGGCTGCAATCCATCATCTAAAGGAGAAAAGGACATGAAATTTTATCGGACCATCCCCCTGTTCGTTCTCGCCGCCGCGGCGGGATGCACCCCCACGATCAAAACGCAGAATGAGATCACCGTCAAGCCGGTTCAGGTCACCGTCGACGTCAATCTGAACGTCAAGGTGGATCAGGCGATCGCCGAAGAGATCGCCGCCCCCGCTCCGGCGCAGAAGAGCACCGCCAACGACGAGCGCACTCTCCGTCGCAAGCGGTTCGCCGAGCGCCGCGCCGCGCTCAATTCGGCCCTCAAGGAGAAGCTGATCGGCGAAAACAACCGCGGCTTCCTCGAACTGCGCGCCGATGACACAAAAGTCAGCGCCGAGCTGAAGACGCTGGTCGAGGCGGAAAACGCCGACCGCACCACCATCTTCACCAACATCGCCCGCCGGCAGAACAGCACGCCGGAATTCGTCGGCGAACGGTTCGCCGCCCGCATGGGCGAGCGCGCCCCCTCCGGCATTCTGATTCAGAACGCTCAGGGCGAATGGAACGTCAAACCCTGACCATGACCGACCGTTCCGTCGCTCTCAATCCGGAGCAGACCGCCCACTGCCTCAACTGCGAAACCGGCTGCTGCACCCTCTTTGAGGTGCAGGCCACGCAGGAGGAGGCGGAAGCGATCATGCGCCTCGCCGTGCCGGGGGCTCCGAAGACGTTCGAGGAGTGTTTCACCCCCTCGAATGACCGCCCCGGCGAATTCGTCATGCGCAAGGGGAGCGACGGGCGGTGCGTCTTCGCCGACGGCCGCCTCTGCGCCATTCACAAGCGGCACGGCATGGCGGCCAAACCGCTGAGCTGCCGGATTTTTCCGCTCCACATCCAGCCGTGGGCGGATGGCGGGCTTTCGGCGGAACTCCGCTTCATCTGCCCTTCGGTCGGGCTCCCCGGCGGAACTCCGCTCGGGGAACGGACCGACGAGATCCTCCGTTTCGCCCGTCAGCTCGGGTTCCGGCGCGGCATCAACGACTGTGTTTACTCCCGCGCCAACCCGGCGCCGCTGGGAAAGGTGCGGCTGGTGCACGCCGGATTCCGGCAATTGCTCCGCAACCGGGAACTGCCGCTCAAACTGCGGCTCTACGCCGCCGCCAGAATCCTCGATTTCCACGACCGCAAGGAGATGTTCGGCGCCATTCAGAATGCAGATGAAGAGTTCGCCGCCGACCTCGCCGCATTCGTGGAGAAAGCGCGGCCGGAGCTGGAGCGGGAACTCGGGAGCGGCCGGTGCGACGCGCTCGTCCGCTCCGAATTCCGCAGTCTGCTCTGCGGCTACCTGCGCGACGACCGCCCGGAAGACGCGGCGCTCTCGCGGCGCCTGCGGCGTGCCCTGAGCCATCTGCGCGTCTTCTCCGGCGTCGGGGCGCTCACTGAACTCAATCCGGCGGCCCCGCCGGTGTCGATGCTGCTCTTCCCCGCCGTCGGGCGCGTTCCGGAATTCTCCCCGGAAGCGGTTGCGGTCTTTGAGATGTTCTTCTTCGGCAAGCTCGATTCGATGCACTTCTGCGGGACGAAGATCCAGCGCTTCGACTACGTGACCGGCTTGCGCCATCTGCTGCACAGCGCGCCGTGCGCCTTCGCGATGGCCGCCGCCTTCGCCGTCGCCCGCGACCGGAAACGGGTCGAATTTGCCGACATGCACCGGGCGGTCCGGCTGCTCGACTTCACCTTCGGGCGCTCGCCGTTCTTCCGGATGCGCCTCGCCCGCAAATGGATCGACAATCTCGCCCGGCCGCGGCGGTTCGCCGGACTCCTGAACCAGGTCTTCCGGTAAATCCCGCCGCGCCGGACAACGCGGCCTCTAGCCGCGGGTGCAGACCTTGCCGGGGTTGAGGATCCCGGTCGGGTCGAACACCTTCTTGATTCCGGCCATGAGTTCGATGAGGTCATCGCCGAGCGACTCGACCAGGTAGGGCTGTTTGACGTAGCCGATGCCGTGTTCGCCCGAAACCTGCCCGCCGAATTCGCG
>OIWS01003251.1_pt1 | contig 11882 bp, 10 predicted proteins | sample 1587611 | NCBI WGS metagenome assembly OIWS01 (sample SAMEA3888919, study PRJEB22519) | human gut metagenome | biome: human gut; feature: human-associated habitat; material: faeces | place: Denmark | collected 2010 | reverse complement strand
CAGGTTCCGGCTCGTCGCCGAGTCAACGTTTTTCTCTTATTTCGCACGAGTCATTGGCTTTTCACAAAAATGTGAAAAAAAATCGTGCAAAAGGCGGAAAAGAATTTGAATTTTTCATCAATGTATTATACCGTATAGAAGTAAAGGCAGATCAGGTTATATGCCTTGACGAAAAACAATAAAAAAAGGGGTTCGATAATGGTATTCGTATATGGAGCATTGATGTTCCTGGCGCTGGCCGGCATGATCGTGTGCAGTAAGAAACAGAAGACCAATCCGGCCATGCAGCCGATCGCCTTCGTGCTCTTCATCGTGGTCGTGATCGGTGCGATCATGTTGCTCAAGGAGATGGAGATCTTCGGCAACAGCAACAGCAGCCTGCTCAGCAATGAGCTGAAGTTCTACTCTTCGCAGGGGTACAAGGTCGGCAAGTATTTCGCGAAGAACGACGCCGGCAAGAAGGTCCTGTTCGTGGTCGAGCCCGAGCTGGTCAACAGCGAGAACATCAAGGGGCTGGTCGAAGCGTTCTCCGAGGGGTACGGCTCGAACAATGTGGTGATCGATACCGTTGTCCTGCCCGGCAATCAGGCCGAGGCGCCGATGCCGCTCTACATGATGATGAAGGCGAAGGACTTCGATGCTCTGCTTGAGAAGCATCCCGATGTTCAGATTGTGGTCAACACGATCGGTCTGCCGAGCGACCTGCACAAGATGAAGTATTGGAAGGCCAAGAAGGATGCCCGTCCGGCGCTCTTCCTGCTCGGCATGCCCTCCGGCCGCATCGACGGTCTTGCCGAGGCGATTGCCAGCGGCGACATCGCCGGAATCGTGACCTCCAATCCGCAGGCGAAGTATGATGTCAAGGCTCCGAGCGATCCGGAAGAGGCGTTCGACATCCGCTACATCCTGATCAACAAGGACAATGTCGAACAGAACAAGGGCAATCTCCTGAACTGATTCGATATCGCTCGATCTGCGAAAGCGTCGTCGCAAATGCGGCGGCGCTTTTTTGCTTTTCCCGCCTTAGAAAAATATGGAAATAGGGTGGTGTTTCTCTTTTTTGCGGTTGAATTTTCGCTTTCTGCTTGTAATCGGAGCGAGTTAGATGTATATTTTAGAGATTATACCGAGAGATTACCCAACCCCAAAACATAGTTCGGAGGATTTCAAAATCATGACGAAACAACTTAACGCGATCCCGACCGCGAATGAAAAGCTGGTCAAGTGGGTCCAGAGCTGGGTCGAGCTGTGCAAGCCCGACGCCGTTTACTGGTGTGACGGTTCCCGCGAGGAGTACGACCGTCTCTGCAACGAGCTGGTTGAGTCCGGGCTCGCCATCCGTCTGAATCCGGCCAAGCGCCCGAACAGCCTGCTGTTCCGCTCCGACCCGTCCGACGTGGCGCGTGTCGAGGCCCGTACCTTCATCGCCTCCAAGAAGCAGGAAGATGCCGGCCCGACCAACAACTGGATCGACCCCGTCGAACTCAAGAAAACCATGACCGCGCTCTATGACGGCTGCATGAAGGGCCGCACGATGTACGTGATCCCCTTCTCGATGGGCCCGGTCGGTTCGAACATCGCCAAGATCGGCGTCGAGATCACCGACTCCGCGTACGTTGTGATCAACATGGAAATTATGACCCGCGTCGGCACCAAGGTTCTTGAAGTGCTCGGCAAGGATGGCGAATTTGTTCCCTGCGTCCACTCCGTCGGCAAGCCGCTCGCCCCCGGCGAGAGCGATCACGGCATCTGGCCGTGCGCGCCGATGGACAAAAAGTACATCGCCCACTTCCCCGAAACCCGCGAAATCTGGTCCTACGGCTCCGGTTACGGCGGCAACGCTCTGCTCGGCAAGAAGTGCCTGGCGCTGCGTATCGCGACGGTTCAGGCCCGCGACGAGGGCTGGATGGCGGAGCACATGCTCATCCTCAAGCTGACCAATCCGAAGGGCGAAGTCAAGTATGTCACCGGCGCGTTCCCGTCGGCCTGCGGCAAGACCAACCTGGCCATGCTGATCCCGACCATTCCGGGCTGGAAGGTCGAGACCGTCGGCGACGATATCGCCTGGATGAAGTTCGACGACAAGGGCTATCTGCGTGCGATCAACCCGGAAGCCGGTTTCTTCGGCGTCGCGCCCGGCACCAGCATGAAGTCCAACAAGAACGCCATGCTCTCCTGCGCGAAGGACACCATCTTCACCAACGTCGCGCTCACCGATGACGGCGATGTCTGGTGGGAAGGCATCGGCTACGATGCACCGGATCACCTGATCGACTGGAAGGGCAACGACTGGAAGCCCGGTATGGTCGATGCCGACGGCAAGCCGGTGAAGGCCGCTCACCCGAACGCCCGTTTCACCGCCCGCGCCTGCAACTGCCCGGCGATCGCTCCGGAGTGGGAAGATCCTGCCGGTGTGCCGATCTCCGCGTTCCTCTTCGGCGGCCGTCGTCCTTCGACCCTGCCGCTGATCTACCAGGCCAAGAGCTGGGAACACGGCGTCTTCATCGGTTCGACGGTCGGTTCCGAAGTGACCGCCGCCGCGCTCGACGTCAAGGCCGGCACTGTCCGCCGCGACCCGTTCGCCATGCTGCCGTTCTGCGGCTACAACATGGGGGACTACTTCAAGCACTGGCTCGATATCGGCAAGGCCGGCGCCGCCAAGGGCAACCTGCCGAAGATTTTCTGCGTGAACTGGTTCCGCAAGAATGCCGAAGGCAAGTTCATGTGGCCGGGCTTCGGTGACAACAGCCGCGTGCTCGCGTGGGTCTTCGACCGCTGCGACAACGCCGGAAAATACAAGGATACTCCGATCGGCATCATGCCGACCGAGGACGCCATCGATCTTACCGGAATCGAGGATGAGGTCAGCAAGGCCGATCTCGCCGAACTGCTCAAGGTCGATGTCGAGGGCTGGAAGAACGAGCTGGCGATGATCAAGGAACACTACAAGAAGTTCGCCGGTCATCTGCCTGCTGAGCTCACGGAACAGCTCGAAGAGCTCGAGGCGCGTCTGAAGTAACATTCAGCATACGCAAAGAGGCAAATACCCCGGATGGCATCAACGCCTTCCGGGGTATTTTTTTTGTACGAAACAAGGAGGCGTGGAGCCCTCCCGGTGTCTTTGAACGTCCCGATGGTATTCCCCTTGCGAAAATCGGCCCACTGCTTTGAGAGGGCTGTTTCAAGCAAAAAAACGGAACTCTCGTTTGAGAGTTCCGCTTTTTAAAGATCGAAAGCTGTGAAGTTATTCCGCTTTCGGAGCCTCTTCGGCCTTGGGGGCCTCTTCGGCTTTCGGAGCTTCCGCCTTCGGAGCTTCGGCCTTGGGGGCCTCTTCCACCTTCGGAGCTTCCGGAGCGACGCCGGCTTCGACCAGCTGGAGAATGCACATCTCCGCCGAGTCGCCGCGGCGCTTGCCGAGCTTCAGGATGCGGGTGTAACCGCCGTTGCGCCCCTCATAGCCCGGAGCGATCTCGTCGAAGAGACGCTTGACCGCGCCCTTGTCGCGCAGTTTGGAGACCGCCAGACGACGGCGGTGCAGGTCACCCTTCTTGCCGATGGTGATCAGCTTCTCCGCGAAACGGCGCGCTTCCTTGGCCTTCACCAGCGTGGTTTCAATCTTCCCGCTGAGGAAGAGGCTGCTGACCATGTTCGCCAGCATCGCGCGGCGATGGGCGCTGGACCGACCGACTTTAAACGTAGCTACTCTATGACGCATGATTACTTGGTCTCCTCAACTTCGGACCGGACCCGGACCGATTCCGCTTCGAGGGCGGACATCAGACGGTCGCTGAGGCTCATGCCCAGCTCCAACCCGAGCTTTTCAATTTTTTCCTTGATTTCATCCAGCGACTTCTTGCCGAAGTTCCGGTATTTGAGCATCCGGCTCTCCGTCTTGGTGCAGAGTTCGCCGATCAGCTTGATATTGGCGCTGTTCAGGCAGTTCATCGCCCGGACCGAAAGATCCAGAATTTCGACGTCATGCGACAGCAGCTTGAACATCTTGGTCTCTTCCTCGGTGAGAACCACATCCTTCTCCACCACCTGGTTGCCCATGAAGGGCTGCAGGTGATCGCGCAGAATCCGGGCCGCCTCTTCCAGAGCATTCTGGGGGCTGATCCGCCCGTCGGTCCAGATTTCGAGCTCGAGGCTGTCCATTTCGGTCTCTTCGCCGACGCGGGCGGCACCCACCTGGTAGTTCACCCGGGTCACCGGGCTGAACAGGCAGTCGACCGGAATCGTCCCGATCGAACGGGGCGCGGTATTCTTTTCCGCCGGGAGATATCCTTTGCCGCTGATCACTTCGATCTCGGCGCGGAACGGCAGCGACTTATCCAGCGTGCAGATCACCTGGTCGGGGTTGAGCACCTCGACCGTGCTGTCGCAGACGATGTCCGCCGCGGTGACCTTGCCTGCCTTGTCCTTGCGGATCTCCAGGGTTTTCGGCCCGTCGGCATGCAGATTCAGACGCACACACTTGAGATTGAGCACGATCTCAGTGATGTCTTCCACCACATTGTCCAGAGAGTCGAACTCGTGCTTCGCTCCGTCAATACGGACCGAACAGATCGCCGCACCTTCCAGCGAGGAGAGCAATACCCGGCGCAGCGAATTTCCCAGCGTATGACCGAATCCGCTCTGGAACGGAGCCGCGATGAATTTCGCGTAATTTTCAGTCGCACTCGCATCGTCCACAACGATCGACTTGGGCATCGGAAAACCGATTGCAGCAGTCATATTTATCCTCCAAATTCATTATGCTTTTCAGCACATTTTCCAACAAGCACTTCCGGCTCTCCCGGCAGAACTGAAACAACCTGTGCGGCTGAACCGCAACCGGCCGTTCCGCCCGGGAGGCCGCCCCTACCGGCCCCTCGTCAGACCCGGCGACGCTTCGGAGGACGGCAGCCGTTGTGCGGAACCGGCGTGATGTCCTTGATCGTGCTGATTTCCAGCCCCGCGGCGGCAATCCCGCGGACGGCGGATTCGCGGCCGGCACCCGGCCCTTTGATGCGGACTTCCACTTCCTTCATGCCGAGGAGCTGCGCCTTCTTGGCCGCATCTCCGGCAATCACCTGAGCCGCATACGCGGTGCTCTTGCGGGAGCCCTTGAAACCGTTCTTGCCGCCGGTGGACCAGCACAGAACATTGCCGTGCAGGTCGGTGAAGGTCACCTTCGTATTGTTGAACGTCGCCAGGACGTAGGCAATGCCGGACGGAACATAACGGCCGCTTTTGCCGCGCTGTTTCGGAGCTGCGGCGGGAGTGCTTTCCGCAGCCGGAGCCTCCGCAACCGCCTCATTATTCTTCACTTCTTCAGCCATGATATTGTATTTCCTACATTAAAACAATCTGGTCATTCTCATTCCCGGCAGCGAAATTTCATGCTGCCGACGGATTCCGGAGGGCCTCAGCCCTTGGCGGCCAGACGACGCTGGGTTTTGTCGCGGATGGCGCCGATCGTAATCTTCTTGCCCTTGCGGGTACGAGCATTGGTTTTGGTGCGCTGACCGCGAACCGGCAGGTTCCGGCGGTGACGCACGCCGCGGTAGCAGTTGATCTGCTGCAGCCGGCGGATGTCGGCGGAGATCTGGCGGCGGAGGTCGCCTTCCACCGTCAGGTCATCCTGAAGAATCTTGGTGATTTTGGCAATCTGATCCGGAGTGAGATCCTTTGCCTTGAGGTTGCGGTCGATACCGACCTTCTCAATGATTTCCAGCGCCAGCGCCGGACCGATGCCGTAGAGATAGCGCAGCGAAAATTCGACACGCTTGTTGCCCGGGATGTCAACACCAATGATACGAGGCATAACTCTCTTCCCTCAGTTAACGTTTATCTTTGTTCAAACCTGTGTCAGCCCTGCCGCTGCTTGTGGCGCGCATCCCGGGAACAGATGACCCGGATCGTGCCGTTACGCTTGATGATCTGGCAAAATTCGCATCTGCGCTTTACCGATGCCCTCACTTTCATGATTCTACCTCACTCTCGCTTGAAAGCTTTTTTCTCTCCGCGGAATCCGCAGAAACAAACACAAGCCGAGCGCCATTCCGCCCCTCCCGCGAAAAACGCGGAAACAGCTAGAAAACAACACTAAGCTTGAGACCTTTTGCGAGCCACGCCGTCACGAGCGGTGGAAAGTCGATATGAAAGCGCTCCCGCATAATTTTTGACTTTCTAAAATAGTGCGTCCGGCGCGAAAATGCAAATAAAATTCCTTCTTTTTTTGCAAAATCTTCACTTTTCCGGGAATTGCATGGCACCGTCAGCGCCGGCTCCTTCGTCAGCGTGCCGGAATCCAGCTCCAGAATCAGTCCCGCGGAAGATCGTGTCTATGCCCCGGCTTACTCTGACCGGAGAGGAGGCGTCTCCGCAAAAAAAAATCCCCCGTCCGGCGTTCGGAACGGGGGCTTGCTCTGACCGGGGAGGGGCCTCCTGTGGTCAGAGCTTGTCGGGGTTGAGCCGGCTTGCGCCGGCGCATCTCCCGGAAGTCCGGAAGCGGACGCCGGGAACATGGTCTCCAGTTACCTTGCGTATAATACTTTGATGTTGCGAATCAGATACGTGATTTCCGCCGCATTGGTATTCACCCCGATCCGGAGCTGCTGGACCTTATCCGGATCGAACTGATTCGCAAACAGAACAAACCGCTCCTCCCACTGCTCCGTCGGTTTCGGGACGGAAAGGTACACCGACTCCCCTTCCTCCTTTTGCGTGCCCATAACCGCCATGACCAGCATCTGTTTGACTTGTGCGGCCGGATGCGCTTTGACTTCGAAACTCAAGCCGAGGGCCCCTTTCAGAGATTCCTGCGGCAGCTGGAGCAGATATTCCGGGTAGACCCAGCAGTCCACGCCGGGAGAAAACTTCGCCTGGAACCGGAGCGCCTTCTCTTTGTGGTCGAAGGTGATGGTCATCGCGCCGGAACTGTTGACGCGCCAGCTCCCCGGATCCTCCATGTCCGGCATATCGACTTTGCGGCTCATCCGGGGAAGCATGCAGCAGGGGATGACCGACCGGGTCGCCGGTTTCCCGTTGAAGGTACCGGTGATCCTGATTTCCCCCCGGAGATCTTCATTCAGGTCCGGCGTAATTTTCAGCGGCAGTTCGATCTTGCCGAAGGGGGGGATCGTCACCGTGCCGGGCAGCCCGGAGACCTTGCCGCCGGCAATGGCGACTTTGCCGCTCTTCGTTTCATCCGACAGGTTGAAGACCTGCAGGCGGAAGGCGGCGTCCTCACGCTTGATGTCTACGCCGGATTTGTCGCCGAGCAGTTTGAAATCGTCCGAAAGTTCCGTACGGAAAACGATGGTGCGGTCATACTCGCCGCTTTCAGCCATTTTTCTGGGGCGGATCTTCCGGGGAGTGGTCGGCTCCAGCGCGGGAAGCCCGGTGAGGATGGAGGGCATCCGCGTCGCGGTGAGCTCAAGCCGGTGGTTGGCCGATTGCACCGTAAAGGGGGTGCCGAAGGCGTCGACGCCGGTGAATTTCCCCTCGAGCGGCAAGGAGAATTTTTTCGCCTTGGAATCTTTGAGATTGACCGCCGGGATCCCTTTTTCCGTGTCAATTTCAGACAGGCTCCAGTAAACGAGGGTGCCGCTGCCATCCGGCTGACGGTAGACAAAACCGCGCAGTCCGGGACCCAGTTCCCGACTGCCCAGAAAGGTCGCATTGCCGAGCTTGTCCGTCAACGTCGCGAAGACGGCAAATGCCGGCTTCACCGTATAATCGCGCCGCATGAGCCCCCAGTCTTTGAATCCGTTCCGCTCATTGTAAGGCGGCAGCACGAAGACGAAGTCGCGGTCCACGCCGAGAAACTGCATGGTGACCATCATCTTCGGCAGAAATTCGGCGATGATCATCTCCTGTTCCGGAGAGTGTGCCTTGAGACCGGCCATGTAGCTGTCGGTCTTGCCCACCCCCTCCATGTAGCAGCCGTTTTCGGTAAACCAGATCGGGCGGTCCTCAACTTTGTGCTGCTTCAGAAACCGGTGAAGGTTTGCCAGCAGCTCCGGGCATTCGCACAGCCGGGCGTAGGTGTGAATGTTGAAGATGTCAAAGTAACGCTCCACACCATTTTCCATGACGACATCCGCATAGGGCGGCAGGTGGGTATGAGCGAACGCTCCGATGGCGACGGGGAGGTCGGGATCTCCGGCCTTGAAGCCGAGGTAGGCGGCCTTGAGGGCCGATGCATAATCCCATGCCCCTTCCGGCGCGAAGCCGATATCCTGCTCGTTCCAGAATTCCCATACCGCCATTTTGCCGCGAAATGTTTCCGCCAGTTTCTTGGCGAAACGGTAGGTCGCCACCAGGTCGCCGGGCAGATGGGTCGTGTTCGTCTTCGCCCATTTCGGCGCGTCGTGGTACATGCCGGAAAGCTGTATCCCGCGTTCCGAGAGCAACGTGGCGTTGGTCATGTACTGGCGCCAGTTGAACTTGCCGGGCGCAGGTTCGCATTCTCCCCAGCTCAGGCGGTCCCGAACCATCTTCAGGCCGGCCCGGCGGGCCACCTCCGACACGACCGCATATCCGTCGCCGGGATGGCGGCTGTTGGCCGGATTGGGACGCGCCAGCCAGCTCTGCGCACTGTCCAGCGCAAAGAACATCTCCGGATTGCGCGGCTGGACGGAGGGGTCCGCGACGATCGCAAAGCTGCGGAACCCTTGAAATGGCTGCTGCGGCGAGGAGAGCTCCAGCGTATAATAGCCGTTGGGCAGCGACTCCAGAAGAAGTTCCCGTTTTCCGGGCCAGCTTCCGCTGCGCAGCACCTCGCCCTTCCAGTTTTTCAACGTCCATTCCGGCAGGAGCCGGACGGACGACTTCAAGGTGAACCGGACAGGTTCTCCCTGAAGGAAGGCCGCTCCGGGAGCCTCTGCCGTAACCACCTCTGCAACGTCACAGGACGCCGGTCCGGTCGGTTTCCCGATGACCTCGATGTTGCGGAGATAGAAGGTCAGCTCTTCCGAGCGGGGATTCATGCCGATCCGCAGTTGGCGCACGGCCGCGGGATTTTTCACTGCGCGCGCCAGCGGGATGGTTACCTGCTGGTATTCCGGTTTGGGGGGCGGCAGCGGGAAATACGGCATTCCGTTTTCAAACATCACCAGAGCGTGCAGATAGCCCGCCGCGGGATCCTTCTGCACCGCGCGGAATTCAAACCGGATGGCCGTTGCCCCGGCAAGCGTTTCGTGGGGGTGCAGCCGGAGTCTGGGATAACACCAGTAGTCGGAATTGCGCGAAAACTTCGCGTCAAACCGGATGGCGTTTTCCCGGGTGTCGCGGCGGATGGTCATGGCCCCGGAGCAGTTTTTCTCGAACCGTTCCGGCTGGTTCAGCCCGGCAGACCAGGGCAGGATTGTCTCCGCCCCGGAAAGCAGGGAGCATGCGAAAAGAAATGTTGTAGCAAGAGCGATGATTTTCATTGGGTTCCAAATCCGGAAGTTTTCTTACTGGAGAATTTTCGATATCTCAGTATGCGTCGATCAACTTCCACCTGTTCAGTTTGTCTGTTTCGTTGCGATACACATGATAGGGACAGGTCTTGACCGAACCGTCTGCACGCAGAACAACCGCGTTCTGACCATGACCGGGGACGGTACTGAGTGATATTCCTGCGGTAATGCAGTACGTCAGCATTTCATGCTTTAATCTGCTGAATTTCTTGCCGAAGCTGGGGATGCTCCATTGAGTCAGCGTCCCGGAGTCGCGGTAATATGGATAATCGCACCAGGTTTTCCCCGCATTCCATCCATCATTCTGGGTGTTGGACGGGCAATGCAGAATCGCCGGTCGCAACCATTTGGGGGCATGGGCAGGGTATTCGATGTTTTCCTTGTTGCTGCCCGGTCCCAGATACCCCTGGGCTGCGACAAGTCCAAGACCCACCGCGGAAATCCCGTTGAAGTATTCTGAAATGGAGCGCGGCTCCTCGGTCGGCTTCATGATGGTCGTGATCGTGGCCGGCAGCTGATCGTTGAAGTCCCCTGTATACATGTTGATTCCGGACCCGATCTGCTTGGAGTTGTTGATGCAAGTGGTGGTGCGCGCCCTTTCCCGCGCCTTGTTCAAGGCGGGCAGCAGCATGGCCGCCAGTATGGCTATGATTGCAATAACAATCAAAAGTTCAATTAGTGTAAATGAACGTATGGTTCTTCTCTCCCGGGACCTGCTGAATTGGTTGTTTCTCTTCCTTCTCATGATTTCCTCCTGTCGATAAAATCGTTGCTCAAATGATCCGGTGCTGAATTCCCGGCAGAGTGTCTGTACGTTCTGCCGGAATCCGCCCGGAGGATACTGCTTTTCTTCTGTTCCTTCATTCCGCTCTCTGTTTTCGAAGGGCCGCCATGAGTCAGTGATGCGGCACGGTCGCAAGGGTTTCTCCCGGAATCCATTCCGTTTTGATTCTGGCGGAACGGGCGGGAGCATCGGGATTCTGTTCCCGCCACCGTACCAGCTCGAGCGTTTTGAATGCCTGGTCCCGCAGGCGGATTGAAAGCGTGGCGGGGCGGGGCTGGTAAAACTCCGCCTCCTGCCGGTCTCCCACCGTCAGCACGGAGATATCCTCGGGCACGCGCAACCCGGCCTGATGAATCCCCGCCATGACCCCCCAGAAGAAACTCAGCGAACAGATGATCGTCGTGTATTGCCGGAGCAGATCGCGGTGAGCGGCAAGTTCGCGTCGAATTGTGTAGTGTGCCAGTTCAAAACGCGGGATTTCAAGCAGAAATGTCGTCTGATTGAACTCTACATCCGGGTGCTCATCGTGAAAATACTCCCGAAATCCGTCGATTCCAGTGTGAAACCGGTCGCCGGGATTCGCCTTCTGCTCCACCCGGAGAATTCTGCGGTGCCCCATTTGGTAGAGCTGTTCCGCCGCCTCTTCCAGTCTGCTGTCCGGCTGATAATAGACGGAATCGGCATTGAACGCGGAGGCGTCGAGCCCGCAGAAGACCATCGGCTTGAGCCGGGAACGGATCCGCTTGATCAACGGCTCCGAGAGCGTGTGCAGATCGGTCAGCGACGTGCAGGCCAGCGCATCACAGTTCTGCCAGAGATCAAGGATGGAGCGCTCCTCCCAGCTGCGCACGTAGATGATTTTCACCAGCCAGTTCGCTTTGGCACAGGCCTCCGAAATGTGCATGATGAAGTCCAGATTTTCCGGCGCGGCCCATGCCGGCATGACCAGGCCCAGCAGTTTCTGCAACTTTGTTTCCGCGATGTCTTCGCAGACGTAGGTGCCGCTGCCCCGGCTTCGCTCCAGAATGCCGTCGCTGACGAGCCCTCCCACGGCCTTGCGCATCGTCATGTAGCTTACGCCGAACTGTTCCGCCAGATCGCGCTCGGAGGGCAGAGATGCGCCCCGGGCAAAATTGCCGATCTTAATCTCTTTGCGGAGACGCTCTTTGGCGATTTGAACTTTTGTCAATCGTTCCCGCTGCAATTCCATATCCAGAAGTGGTGTCCTGTGTTTTGAAATATATCAAAGCTATATATATTATAGCAAAGTTCAATAAAATGTCAAGAGGAATCGCCTCTTTCCATGATTTTTTTTATAAATATTATAGAAGGGAAGGAAAAATTCCACCGGAGCATCCCGCCCGCAGGAGCGCGGCAGGAGAAGTGCGCCGTCCTGCCGGAAACGATTGTTTCTGTCAGGAAATCCTGATAAAATCTCCTCCCCGCAGTTGCATTGAGGCACTCGGCACGGTACATTATACTGCGGGGCTTTCGGAAGCGGCCCTCCCGGCCGCACCCTGACGGCAACATCTTTTTTCAGGAGCAATTCTATGGGCGGCTTTTTCGGCGTCGTCGCGGATCATGACTGCGTCTGCGACATCTTCTACGGTACGGATTATCACTCGCATCTCGGAACCAAACGCGGAGGC
>OIWS01003247.1_pt1 | contig 11898 bp, 11 predicted proteins | sample 1587611 | NCBI WGS metagenome assembly OIWS01 (sample SAMEA3888919, study PRJEB22519) | human gut metagenome | biome: human gut; feature: human-associated habitat; material: faeces | place: Denmark | collected 2010 | reverse complement strand
CCTTCAAGAACAAATCTTTTCTTTCTGGTACACTTGCATCGAGAATAAAGTTTACGCCACCCGTAATAAGCTTAGCCATTGTAAGTGGAGAGCCACCTACAAATCCGCTAAAATCAAAGCCATGCAATAAATCTTTGCAAACTTGTAGCTTTTCCTGAAACTTCGGATATGCCATCTTTGCAATGTTCATATCACCATATTTAGTCTGATCGCGTTTCGTATATTCCTTCATTGCAACCTTTAAAGCTGATGCAATTCCAACATAGTCTACGATCAATCCGCCCTCTTTATCCTTGAATACACGGTTAACACGGGCAATAGCCTGCATCAAGTTATAACCATGCATCGGCTTATACACATACATGGTAGCCAAAGAAGGTACATCAAAACCGGTGAGCCACATATCAACTACAATGGCAATCTTCATCGGGTCATTGTTATCTTTAAACTTCCTTGCGAGCTCTTCTTTGTGCGATTTGGTTCCGATGATCTCTTTCCAATCTTCCGGATCGTTGTTGCCGCCAGTCATGACTACACCGACTTTATCCGTCCATGCAGGTCTAATTTTCAAGATTCGGCGATAGATTTTCATTGCAATCGGACGAGAATACGCCACAATCATGGCTTTACCCGTCAGAAGGTTTGCTCTATATTTTTCGTAATGTTCAACGATATCATCGCAAAGAGATTCTATTGTTGAATCAGCTCCCAGTACACTTTCCATCTGACCAAGCATTTTTTTACTCTTCTCGATTGTTTGTGCGTCGGATTGTTGCTCCAAGACATCATAAGCGGAATCAATTAACGCTAATGTGTTCTCATCCAACTTCAGATGAACAACTCGGCTTTCATAATAAACCGGACGAGTAGCACCATCTTCCACGGCCTGTGTCATATCATAAACATCGATATAATCACCAAAAACTTCACGAGTATTTCTATCTTTGGCTGAAATCGGTGTACCGGTAAATCCGATAAATGTAGCATTTGGCAATGCGTCATGGATAATACGAGCATTACCAATTACAGTATGCGCTTCCTTTTCACCGTTTTCATTCTCTGACATAACGATTTTTTCATCAAAACCATACTGCCCACGATGTGCTTCATCTGCCATAACAACAATGTTTCTGCGTTCTGACAAAGCTTTTTCTCCACGTTCAAACTTGAACATTGTTGTAAATATAATTCCATTTGCACTTCTGCCATCAAGAAGTGACTTCAAATGTTCCTTACTCTCTGCCTGTACCGGTGTCTGACGCAAGAAATCTGCGCATTGTGAGAACTGTGCATAAAGCTGATCATCCAGATCAATACGGTCTGTCATAACTACGATAGTTGGACTATCTAATGCATCTTGCAATAAATGTGCATAGAATACCATCGACAATGACTTACCAGAGCCCTGTGTATGCCAGAACACACCACCCTTACCATCGGTCTTCGTTGCTACCTTTGCTTTCTCTATCGCTTTGCGAACAGCAAAATACTGATGATATCCGGCTAACACTTTGAAACGACTATTGCTGACACCTGAAAAAAGAATAAAATTCTTCAAGATATCCAACAGACGTTCCTTTTGGAACATACCCTCATAGAAGGTTTCAAAGGAAGCATACGCAGTATCTTCGTAATTACCGTCTTTGGTTTTCCATTCCATAAAACGATCTAATCCGGAGGTAATAGTTCCAGCCTTATTCGTAGACAAGTCGCTAATTACACAGATTGCATTGTAATAAAAGATAGATGGAATATCCTGCATGTAGTTTCTGATTTGATGGTAGCCATTCTCTGCACCAACTTCATCTTTAGCCGGACTCTTCAATTCCATCAAAACAAGCGGCAATCCATTAATAAATAGAATAATGTCCGGGCGACGGTTATTTCCGTTTTCTAAAAACGTAAACTGATTTACCACGTAGAAAGAGTTGTTCCTTACATTTGCGTAATCAATCAAACGTACAATCGATGATTGCTCCTCGCCCTTTACAAAGAACTTAACCGTGATGCCATTTTGCAGATAATCCATGAAAATGATATTCTTCTGCAACAGACTTCCGGTATCAAAATTCTTCAATTTGGCTAGTGCCTCATCTATAGCTTCTACAGGCAGACCACGGTTGATACGCACCAAGCTATCTCTCAGAATAGAGTCCAGAAGCGGACTGGTATAATCTCTATCAAAATCCGGAGCGTAGAGGTGGTCATAGCCCATGTTTTCAAACAATTCAATGATTGCTTGTTCGTATGTATCTTCTGTAAATAAACTCGGCATATTCAACCTCCTGTATTTTTCGTTATGTTTCTATGGTAAACAAGAATTTAGCGGCTTAGAGGTCGATGTTGGAGACATCAAGCTCACCGGACATCAGTTTTTGCAAAAGTGTATTTCGGAGTTGCTCTAAACGACAAATTTCATCGTAATTGTTGCGAATAGCGGCATCTATTGGAGCAACTAATATCTCAAATTCATCAAGCATTTTACTTGATGGTATAAGGAGAGGCATTTCATTCAATGAATTTCTGTTAATCGAGCCAAACACAGTACCCTCTCCATTAAAAACATCTAACTGCTTTTTGAGAGAAAGCATTGTGTATAGCACGAAAGATTGATGATTATTTTTTGAATGAATAGCTGCAAGTCCTCGACCGATACAACAATCGGTATGAGCCACATTCAGATCACCGACAGGTGCTCGAACACTCATTAAAGTGTCATTAGCACAAGCTATTCGCTTTGGTTCAGTTGTATAAAGGCGAACAGTTGGAAATCTGAAACCAAATTCGGCTCGACCTTGGAAGAAAATCGTGCCATTACCATCTTCATTATAGCTACTGCCACTTGGGGACTGTCCCATTGTAATATCAGCTATGTCGCTCAATGTACCTTCTGCCCAGTCTGAGCTTGCATTATCAACAAACATCTGCTGATATATTGTCTGAGCTTGCTGCTCTAAATTCTTGTTTATTTCTTTATTTGTCTTGATCTTCTCATCGATATTCGCTAAGAAGCTTCCTATATTCTTCTGAACCAATTTATCACTTGGATACCTGATAATTACTTCATCTTGCAAACGTCTTCTATTAATTTCAGTTTGACCAGTAGAGCCTTCTGCCAATCCCTCTATTTGGGATTGAAATGACTTTACAGCATACCCATAGTAAATAGGATCCAATTCTTCCGAAGGTCTAATAAGAATCATGTGCCCATCAATAGTCGTAGGCACTGTGACTTCTACCATCTGTGCAACTCTACCAGCAGTTCCAGTTCCTGTCGAATTTATCAGAACATCTCCTGCTCTCAGCATTTTATCTACAGGAACCTTCTTTTTTTCACAATCATGAATTCTTGATTCATTGTACGAAATCTCAAAATTTCTATTACACTTTTGATTTAGAACTCGTATCGTATTTTCATTTTCTTCTTCTGTATACTTAGGCGGTATACCTTTTGCTATGAACGCTGTTACCTCTCCTAAAGTCTTTTCAAGCCACTTTACCATATTGTCACCTTTCTAACCAATATATTTCTTGTGAGCCAACTTAACATTGCTCTGCTTGACCATTGCATACTGCAAGGTCGTATCTATTCTTTTATGCCCCAAAAGCTGCTGTAACTGCTCTATAGGCATTCCCTTATCAATCGCCATCGTTGCAAGTGTTCTTCGGAACTTATGCGGATGGACTTTTTGTATATCTAACTGCTTACCCATTTCACGCAGACGAGATTCGATACCGCCGATTTTAATTCTCTCATGTGGAGAACGTAAAGTGACGAACAATGCCGGATTATCATCCGTTCTACTATCAATGTAGTTTTGCAAATGAATCTTTGTCCGAGCATCAAAGTAAACAATGCGTTCCTTATCACCCTTACCGAATACTACACATTCACGCTCGTTAAAATTGATGTCTGCTTTGTTCAGCAAAACCATTTCACCAATACGCATTCCAGTAGAAGCAAGCATATCAACTATCGCTAAATCCCTAAGTTCTGTGCAACTATCCCGCATTTTCTCCAAATCCTCATCTGTATAAGTTTCCTTGATGTTAGTCGCCGTTTTCACCTTATGGATACGGCGAACAGGACTTTTCAAAATGTAATCTTCATCCTCCAACCAAGAGAAAAAACTGGATAGAATCCTACGGATATTGTCAATCGTCACACGGCTAGACTGATTCCTGCTCTGATAGTCTGTCAAATATGAACGCAGGTCTTCCGTCTGAATATGACGAATACCTTTGTCTGTAGAAGCTACCATCGTTTCAATGGTTGTGCGATAATATTTTAGCGTTTTTTCTGAACAGCCTTCAATCCGCTTTGCTGAAACAAAAGCATCTATCAGCTTTGGATTGTCGTCTGCATCCTTCTTTTCTGTCTGTGCTGTAATCTCGCAGCCAAACAGTGTGTTTTCAAGCACCTTTTGCAACTGCTGCAATTGGGCATTGTCGAGGTGTGGTAGCATTTGCTGCATCACCTCTGAAATAATTTGTTGTTTCATAGGTCATTCTCCTTCAAATTTATTTTCCAGAGAACGACTCAACGGCAGTTCCGTTGGATTTATCTCCCGCCGTTGGTGGGAGTATTTAGGTTAAACAAGAATTTAGAGCAGCAAGCTCAGGCTATCTTTTCAAATGAGTTTTTATCTCTTGAAACGCTGCCTGACGGTTGGAAGCAAGCCAGTTTGATAGATATTGCAGACTATCTAAATGGTCTTGCTATGCAAAAATATCGTCCAACTGCTAGCGAAACAGGCATTCCGGTTCTTAAAATCAAAGAACTTCGTCAAGGCTGTTGTGATGATAACAGTGAACTGTGTTCTCCAAACATTAAAAGTGAGTACATCATTCACGATGGCGATGTTATCTTCTCTTGGTCAGGCAGTCTGTTAGTTGATTTTTGGTGTGGCGGTATCTGTGGCTTAAATCAGCATTTGTTCAAAGTAACATCAAACAAGCATGACAAGTGGTTCTATTATGCTTGGACAAAACACCATCTTGATCGCTTTATTGCCGTTGCTGCCGATAAAGCTACAACAATGGGACACATCAAGCGTGATGAACTTTCAAAAGCAGAGGTTCTCATACCCAACAAAGCAGACTACAAGCGAATTGGAGACTTGCTTCAGCCAATTTATGATTTGATTATCGCAAACCGAATAGAGAACAAAAAACTTGCTGAAACAAGAGACACGCTTCTTCCAAAACTTATGAGTGGAGAGATTGATATATCGGAGGTGGATTATGAATAAGAAAGACCTCTCAATACCTTTTAATGCACCACTACATTCACAAGACACAGAATTACAAACATACGGTTGCAGAGCTAATAACCCAGATATATGTGGGAATAACGGATTACCGAATGTCTGTGCCTTTTCCTCGGAAGATTGCCTTTGCAAAAAGCCGTCACGAGCTTGGAAAAAGCAATATGCCAAGCTTAAAGGCTAAGCCACTAAATTCTTGTTTATCCTATCATTGAGTGCAATTTTATCATCAAACGCCTTCAGGAATGAGCCAATTTTTTCTTGTTCAACTAATGGTGGAACATCAATTTCAAGATTCTTTACCACATCCGTCTGCACACGCTGTCGTCCAGATGAACCGACCATAGATTTTATTGCCGGTTCTCTTACTTCCGGGCTGCAAACGAGATAGTACAAATAGTCCTTATCAGCGATTCCTTCTTTTGCTCGGAATACGATATACTCCGTTGAGCCAAAGCCAACTTCTCCATCATTTAAGATTGAGACCTGAGCTGTTTTTCCGTTTTCTAAACACGGCGTAATTCGTGCCATAATTGTATCTCCATTACGGAACTTCGTACCACCAGAAAAACATTCTTCAACATAATATGGAATATCGCGATAAAATGGGCGGAGCACATCCATAGGGATTTTCTTAGCTATAGCACCTTTTTTTATTGTTTCTCTCGGATTGAAATCTGCAATATCAGAGAGCTTCTTTTTTGTCCATTCAGATTTCATACCCAATCGCCTCCAGTTTTTCACGAATTACAAATTCGTTTATTCTTTTTTGTCCTGTATTCATAAGCTAACTCTCACTTTCAGTTTCATCTTCATCCGTTCTATAAGCATCTTCAACCGAATAAGTAGCATCATCCAGCATCTTAACATCTATTCCTACGTTGATTGTGTCCTGTGTTTTTCCTCCATCCTTCAATTCGTATATAAACTGCAAAGCTGCTTCAATATAATATTCAATTCCATTCTCGTCCGAATTCAAAGATTCAATATTATCAATGCTAATCAAATGAGCTGTAGTTGAAGTAATCAACCGTCCTTTTTCAACAAGACCAAAGTCTCGCTCTATTATCTGCACAGAAAAATCCCCAGAATTTAACCAATCAACAATTTCCTTATTTTCATCATAATCTTCAATTGGTTGATACGAATATTTGTCAATTTCCTTCTTATATTCCTCAATCTTAGTTTTTATGTATTTCGAATAATTTATTTCCGGATTCTCATATATAGAATACTCAGGAAACCGTTTCTTCGATATCGTGCTTTTATAGGTTACAAGTAATTCATCATGCTTTTCTATAATGTGCTTTTCCATTTCACTCCAGACAACTGATGGAATTGCTATGGCTACCTGATTATATATATCAAGCTGATTAATCATATCAATTACATTTTCAAATGTTGCATTGAAGCTAAAATTTGTGAAATCTGCCTTCTTTTCGTATGCTTGAAACAACGCATTCGTATCAAAAATCAAACAATACGTTATTTCACTGCTTGAGCTCATATCCGATCGCCCCCAGCTTCTTCCTAATTTCGTCCTCCAGTTCATGCGACTTTGCAAACATTTCCGCAAGTTCAGATGTTAACCGATCCATCTTTTCTTCAAAGGGTTCATCGTCATCTTCCTGCTCTTCAATACCCACATAGCGTCCAGGTGTAAGGATAAAGTCTTGCTTTTCAATTTCCTGCAAATCGGCAACGGCACAGAAGCCTTTAACATCTTCAAGTGTTCCATCAACAAAAGCTTCATAGGTATCTGAAATCTTCTTGATATCATCATCTGTCAACTCTCGAAGCTTACGGCTCACCATCGTTCCCATTTTGCGAGCGTCAATAAATAAAGTCTTTCCTGGTTGTTTCTTCTGCTTATTGATAAACCAGAGCGAAACTGGAATCTGCGTTGTATAGAAAAGCTGAGTAGGCATTGCAACAATGCACTCAACTAAATCAGCATTGATAATATTCTTGCGAATATCACCCTCTCCACCTGACTGAGAAGAAAGTGAACCGTTCGCTAATACCATACCAATACGGCCTGCTGGTGCAAGATGAAAAATCATATGCTGAAGCCATGCAAAATTGGCATTTCCTGCTGGTGGTGTTCCGTATTTCCATCGCTGATCTTCTTTTAGTTTATCCAACCCCCAATCGGAAAGGTTAAACGGTGGATTCGCCATAATATAATCTGCTCTCAACGTTGGATGACGATCATCAAGAAATGTATCTGCTGCATAGGTTCCAAGATCAGGCTCAATTCCACGGATTGCAAGATTCATCTGCGCCATTTTCCATGTAGTAGGGTTTGAGTCCTGACCATAGATAGAAATATTGCTAATATTACCACTGTGATTCTCAACAAACTTCGCAGACTGAACAAACATACCACCTGAACCACAACAAGGGTCATATACTCGTCCCTTGAAAGGTTTCAATACTTCTACCAAGGTGCGTACTACGCAAGATGGTGTAAAGAATTCGCCGCCACGTTTGCCTTCTTGTTCAGCAAACATAGAAAGGCAATATTCATAGGTACGCCCCAAGATATCTTTTTCACTACCGTGTTCAATCATCTGGATGTTGGTGAACAGGTCCACAACATCACCAAGTCTACGCTTGTCCAGCTCCGGACGTGCAAAGTTCTTAGGCAAAATATCCTTCAAACGCTTATTTTCTTTTTCGATGGCACGCATGGCATCATCGATCACCGTTCCGATTTCCGGAGTATGTGCTTTTGCTGCAATCTCACTCCAACGTGCACCAGCTGGTACAAAGAAGATACCCTCAGAAGTATATTCGTCGATATCCTCCTCGAATCCATCGCCTTCTTCAACAAGTTCCTGATACTTATCATCAAATCTATCTGAGATATACTTCAAAAAAATCAATCCCAGAACAACGTTCTTATATTCTGATGCATCCATATTGCCACGAAGCACACAAGCTGCATCCCATATCTGTTTTTCAAATCCAATCGCGGTCGTGTTTTTATCTGCCATCTTCGCTTTCCTCCTCTATTAATTTATCCGGAACGAATTCCATAATATCGGAAACATCACATTTTAATTCATTACAAATTCTTACCAGAATATCTGTAGTCACATTTTCATCGTTGGTAAGTTTTGCCAATGTCGAAGAACTAATTTTAGCCTTCTTCCGCAAATTTGATTTTTTCATTTTCTTATCAATCAGCAATTTCCAAAGTTTGTTATAACTCATCTTCATTTTGTTTGTTCTCCTCTTTATTCCATGACCTTCCATAGAGTTCACAATTATCCGTTGACAATCTAAGCCTTGTATTTTTCTCTAAAATTTCTCTAGTCTCTGGTCTACAGTCTCCTTGCTTATCGTAGGCAATAAATACTTGCTTATTTGTGCTGTCATAAATACGAATAATACCATCTTCCACGTTTTTCTCCAAATTCTTGAAAAGCAAGGAATCATGTGCAATGGCTGGAAGTACAGTACATAATAACACTGCCAAATCATACACAATCATTCCTTTGAAATTTGAGCCTGTCCCTGTATCATCAGGTGTTTCAAACTTATAGCTATCATATTTGTTAAAATGAATATGTGGTGGTTTCCTTGGTGTATTAAACAAGGAATCATTTATTTCTTTCATCTTGGTATTGAGCTCATTTTCTATTTCCATAAGAATGTTTTCAATACTCTTTTTTAATATTTCATCTGCTTTTGCTTTTGCTTCTTGCAGTTCTTTAAGCGTGAGGTATGCCTGATTCTGTGTTTTCAACGCGACAATCTCGCTCTTTAGTTCAGAATGTCTATCTAAAAATTCTTTTGAAAGATTTCCAACAAATCCGAGTTCTTTAATCTGCAATTTTATTGACTGTAGTTTTTCCTGCAACATTGAAATCTCAGCTTCAATAGCTGTCTTTTCATCACTAAATTGTGCATCAAGAATCTTTGCAAGCTTCTGATGATAGCATTCTACCTCATAAAGTTTTCTCAAATTCACATTAGGGAAAAATTCCTGTAAGGCCGCCATATCTGCTTCTGTAGGATATAATCCATACTCAAGACTCATATTCACAAGTCTTAGTCTCATTTCTCTTTCATGAATCTTTGACTCAATATTGAGTCTTGCAGTTGTAAGTGCAGCCTTCTGTTTATTCTTCTCAATTTCCTCATCAGAATGACCTTTATCGGCTTCTTCAACCAAGGTAGCTAACTGAAGCTCCAGAGAATGAATAGTAGCCAAGTTTTCTTCATATTTCTTATTTCCGCCTACAAGATTAGAAATAAAGTGGTATTTTCTAGCATCCTTGTATGCCCCAAGTCTCTTCTTGCGTTCTATGACACTATCCTTGAATTCCTCAATTTCTTTATACTTATCAAACAACGTTAGAATTGATGTGATAGATTTCTCCATATTCTGTCCCGGAATTCCGCGTAAAGGATTAAGTTCATCTGTATTCTTTTTGCCGTAAATTCTAAAGAAACTGCTTAATGCAGTACGAAATGATAGACCCACAAAATCCATCTGATATTGTTGCTTTAACCAATATGTATATTCCGTTTTTGTATAGCATGTACCGGTAGATTCATATGAGCTATCGCAAATACAGATAGAGTCTGCTTCTCCCGTATTTCTTGCAAAATAATATCTATCTCTATTAAATTCAAAAGCAAAATATATTGTGTGGCGTCCTTCTTTCTTTACTCCATCGCTTTCAATGTATGTATTTCTACCAAAAACAAAATCTATGGCTAATAATGTGGATGATTTTCCGATGGACATAGCACCGTCTTCTTTTCCCAATATGACATTCAAGCCTCTCTTGAAGGTAATAGGTGGACGCTCTACACCTTTTTCTTTAAAGGCTGGTGATTTCATTTCGACAAGCATATATACACTTCTCCTTCTTCATTAATGTCTGCTGCTCTTAATGCATAAAGACAATCCATAACAGACATAAAATCTGTCGGGTCATCAAGACCCGGTCTTACTTTCCTATACAAATCCTTTACAGAAACCGGTCCATTCTTTATTTCTGTTAGCACTACAGGTATTAAAGCCAATGTACTGTTCTTATATGAATATAATTTATTAGGTAATTGCATCAAACACCTCACAACTCTGAATGAAGTAAGAAACAACAATCTGGCAGTAAATGTCCTCCATTAAGCTGACATTATGGATTTTCTGCGTTATCTCGTTGAATATTTCTACATTCGATCTCCTAGCTTTCTTTAATCTTTTATATATCGCATGCATCTGGTCTTGCACTTCATCGTAATCAATATCTCCACGTTTGTCTGCATTCATCATAATCTCACGAAGTTTGACGTAATATGTAGTGACGTACATATTCACTGTCATGTAAAGAGCCATGTTATCCGTCGGTTTCAACTTCTGCTTTATTTTCTTTGGGTCAAGACTCGCATTCGACAAGTCTTTTTCTTTCAGCTTCTTCACTTTTGAGATGACACCTACAATTCCTTTCTCTAAAGGAAGGTCACCTAACAACTGTAGATTTTGTTGATGCCCCATCAGTACTTTCTTTACACCAGATAGTTCTTTACAAACTTTTGGGTTATCATCTATTGAATATGTCGCATAACAATACGGACACAGCGCCAACAGGTTTTCAACCTCTGGTGCTTTTTTCTTATCTATTATTCCAACATTGAATAAATATGTAACTTTCCCTGCCTTAGAAACAATAAGAGAACGACCACATCCTGGAAAAGGACATATATGACTAGCCTCATTCAGCAGATAATCTCCATACTTCCGTCTAAGGTCTAGTTCATTCTGCTGCATTTGCTGCTTCTCAAATTCAGTTTGTTGGACCAATCCTGCTGCTCTGCGAATGATTTCTACAAAACAATCAGCTAATTTCGCTGAAATATTTTCTGCAGTAGCCGATGCATCTATCACTCTATAATCATCTGCCAAAATAACTCGTGTTTCTTCAGGACGAGTATTCAGAGCTTCAATAAACAACTCAGGTTTTAATCTATAAACAATACTCTGTGCAAATTTCTGAGATACTCCTCTTTTTGCATATGAACGGAGTGTGCTTTCTTTTGACAGCTTTGTTGCTGGGTCTTTTGGAGTGCCCCATTCATCTTCCGTTACATCCGTAATCATGGATACCAAATCTCTAAAGAAGTATAGAATATCCGTACCATCTGATATTCGTTTTTTCAACATCGAAAAGAAATCTTTAAATTCCACGAACATTTCTCCCTTCATCAAATTCGTGCCATGATGTACCACGTTGCACCATTTCATCCCCAAACTCATATAACCCATTTTCTATAATGAATTTGTTACTTGGGACGCGAATCGTTATATATAACGAATTAATTTATATTATATCACTTTAGTGTCCATTTATCAAACTAATAGTTCGCGTTAAGGACATTTTTAAATTACATAGGACTTTCTTATTGCAAAGCGAATGTCCCGGACAAGACGTTAAACTGTCTACCCCAACCATCAACTCACCTCCTGTGGCCACAGGGTGCGTTCGTAGTTGATGTAAGGATCTCACATGTAAATAGAGTGTCAGCTGCGAACGGCTAGTCACTAGAATTGAATAATACCAAAAATGATCTCTCGGAATCTTGAGAGAGCATGCCAGCAAAACTCTGGCATTGA
>OIWS01003243.1_pt1 | contig 11904 bp, 9 predicted proteins | sample 1587611 | NCBI WGS metagenome assembly OIWS01 (sample SAMEA3888919, study PRJEB22519) | human gut metagenome | biome: human gut; feature: human-associated habitat; material: faeces | place: Denmark | collected 2010 | reverse complement strand
GTGCGGCAGGCAGGGATACGCGCCAGCAGGGAGGCGAGATCCACCTCGCGCACGACTTGAAGAAAATTATCCGACGCATTGTCTTTCAGCCGGATGACTTCGACCGCCGTGTCGTAGAGTGCGATCCCGCGGCAGCGGCAGAAGGCCTCGATGCGCTCCTTGTCGAATTTCCGGCCGCCGGGCATCAGGAAATGCGACTTGTCGCCCGTGGCAAGGTAGCCCACGATCCGCCACATGTCGTTTTGCAGGTTGGGATAGAAGAACTCCATCGACCAGCGGATGCGCTTGGGCGGGAAGCTGCCCAGCATCAGCAGGCGGGCATTTTCGGGCAGGAAAGGTTCGAGGGGATGCTGTTCGCTATTCATAGAATTGATCGTCGAAATTTACAAGATACAATTTATCGGTGGCGCGCGTCAGCGCCGTGTAGAGCCAGCGGAGCATGTCGCGCGTCATCGGTTCGTCGCCGAACAGGCAGCGGTCGATGAAGACCGCCCGCCATTGGCCGCCCTGCGCCTTGTGGCACGTGACGGCGTAGGAGAACTTCACCTGAACGGCGTTGAAATGCGGATTCTCACGGATTTCCTTGAAGCGCTTGAGCTTGCTCTTGATGTCGAGGTAGTCCTTCTCGACCTCGTAGAAAAGGCGCGTGGACTCTTCGCGCGTGAGCGACGGGGATTCCGAAGCGATCGTGTCCAGAAGTATCTTGCATTCGATCTCCGCGCCGTCGTAGTCGGGAAATTCGAGCACGGCGTTGGCGAAGCGGAAGCCATAGAAATCCTCGAAGCGGCGCAGGCGCTTCAGCCGCGCGATGTCGCCGTTGGCGATGAAGTTCATCGCCCCCTGGGCATCCGCCGTCGCATAGTGGTAGTTGTTTTTCACGACCATCAGCATGTCGCCGCTCTCGATCTCCTCTTCGGCACTGAGAATATAACGGCGAATCCCTTCGTTGTAACGATTCGCCCGCTTGTTCGACCGGGTGATGACGATCACCTCGTCGCGGCCGTAACGGTCGAAGGCATCCTGCAACTTTTCCATGAAATCACCGCCCTCTACCGACTCGAAATCAGGGTAGTCCATTTCGAATTTCGGTATTTCGTAGATACGGTTTTCGAGCATGCAGCGCACCAGCGTAGCATTGAACAGAATACCCGACTGCATCTGCTGGCGCACCACCTCGTCCATCAGCCCGTAGACGACTTCGCCGTAGCGCGAAACCGTCGCCGGATCGAGCGCCGGACTGAAATCGCACCCGACGGGAGGCAGCTGCGCGCTGTCGCCGACCAGAATCAACCGGCAACCGCGTCCGCTGCGCACGTAGCTCACCAGGTCTTCCAACAGCGATCCGCTGCCGAACAGTGCACCGTCGCCCGTCGAATCGGAGAGCATCGAGGCTTCGTCCACGATGAAGACGGCACCTTGTTCCCTGTTGAAGTCGAGCGAGAATTTCGATTCGTAATCGGCGTTGGTGCGCTGGCGGTAGATGCGTTTGTGGATCGTAAGCGCCTGCTCCCCGCAGTAGCGGGCGAGCACTTTGGCCGCCCGTCCGGTTGGAGCGAGCAGCACGGGCTTTATTCTTAACTCTTTGAGCGCGGCAACTACCGCGGCGATCAACGTCGTCTTGCCCGTACCGGCAAAACCGTTCAGTACGAAAATCCGCGAAAAATCGTCGTCCGAGAGGTATTCCGATAAATTTTCTATGATTTTTTTTTGACTATTTGTTGCTTCGAAACAAATTTTGGCGTAAATTTGGGTCGCGATTGTCGTGTTAAACATTGCAGCGTTACCTTTTTAAACGGGATACAAACTTAAACAAATAATTGAAATGAAAAAAATCGTTCAACTGATTCTTGCCTTGGTGATCGTAGGTCTGGTATATGTCATCTACGATCAGATTTCGACACCCATCCGTTTTGAAAACGTGAAAAAAGCGAAGGAAGAGGCCGTTATCGAGCGCATCAAGGACATTCGTACCGCCGAACGTGCGTTCAAGTCCAAATACCAGCATTTTACGGGCGATTTCGATACGCTGATCAATTTCGTTCTCAACGATTCGATCGAGGGTCAGCGCCGTATCGTCGACGAGGACGACTCGGTGGCCATGGCACAGCTGAAAAAAGCCGGCAAGAAAAATATCGAAACCTTCACGGTAGCCGTTATCGACACGATCTTCGCACCGAAGAAGCTTTCGCCCGATCAGGTGAAGAATTTCCGCTACATACCGGGAACGAACAAGCAGGCCGAATTCACGATCGCAGCCGGCATGGTTACGACCGAGTCGAAGGTCGTCGTTCCGGTCGTCGAGGTCAAGGCCCCCTACGTGAAGTTCCTCGATACGGTTACGTTCCGTCAGGAAGTGATCAACCTCATCAAGGCTCCGGAGGTCGTCGCCTACGACAAGTATCCCGGAATCAAGTTCGGTTCGATGGAGGGTGCGAACAATGAAGCAGGCAACTGGGAGTAATTCCGCGACTCCTTCGAAAGAGATGTCCATCCGGCTTCGGTCGGGTGGACATTCTTTTCCGAAAGAGCTGCCGGCAGAGTATGCAGCTGCCGACCGCGTCGTATGTTCGGTACTGACGCACAAAACGCTGTTGGTACCGGCCGAGGTCTTCGAACGGGAATCGGCTCCGAACTACCTTGCGCTGGCGGGGCTCGGCTGTGCGGAGACGGAGTGTGCGGTATACAGCGATCCGCAACGGCAGCAGATCGCCGTAATGGCCGTCGACAAGGAGTGCCGCCGTCAATTGGCCGAGACGGCGGGCGATCGGGTGACCTTTACCTCTCCGCTGCTGTTTCAGCCGAAATTTGCGGGACAGGGCGCATGGCTGATCCATACCGACGGGCTGCTCTACATAAAGATTTACGACAACGTGCTGCGGCTGGCCGAAGTGGTGCGGGCGCAGGGGACGGCCGACGTCCTCTATTACCTCGGCCGGCTCGACCGGACGTTTCCGCTCAAAACCTATCCGCTCTGCCTGTCGGGAAGCGACACGCTGGCCCGCCAGTTGCGGAAGTATTTCAGGGATGTACGATGCGAATAATCAGCGGCAGATACAAGGGCAGGGCGATCAACCCTCCGAAGAATTTGCGGGCGCGTCCCACGACGGACTTCGCCAAGGAGAACCTTTTCAACGTCCTGACCAATCTAGTCGATTTCGAACAGTGCGACGTACTCGACCTCTTCTCTGGCACGGGATCGATCAGCTACGAATTCGCTTCGCGCGGCGCTCGCAGCGTCACGGCGGTCGAAATCAACGCCGTGCATTACAACTTCATCCGGCAGACGGCGCGGGAGCTGGGATGCGAAACGATCTATCCGGTCAAGGCCAACGCCTTTCTCTACCTGAAAAGCTGCCCGAAACAGTTCGACATCGTCTTCTCCGACGCCCCGTACGATTTGGAAGGCAGCGGGGAAATCGTCCGGCTGGTGCTGGACAACGGGTTGTTGCGCGAAGGCGGTCTGCTGATCTTCGAACACTCCCGTAACATGGATTTTTCGGATCGAGACGCTTTCTGGCAATTAAGAAGTTACGGCAGCGTGCAATTTTCTTTCTTCAAAAAATAAAGGGAAGTATTGTATTTTCGAAAATTTGTACTACCTTTGCATTCGCAATCAGCAAAAGGTGTGTTAGTTCAGCTGGTTAGAATACGTGCCTGTCACGCACGGGGTCAGGGGTTCGAGTCCCCTACACACCGCTTGAAAAGATACCCTGATCTATTCGATCGGGGTATTTTTATACCTGTCAATCAAAATTCCGCATCTTCCCGTATCGAAATTCGACATCGCACAGCGCCGGCATCCCCGATACGCCATGTGTGGCGGGGCACGACGGTTCCGCCGCCGGAAAATAGCAATACCGTTAGAAACGGACATCGATGTATCAAGGGATTTCGGCGGACAGACTTTCGTCCGATCCCGAACCGGTCAAGCGGAGCGGAATGTTTTTTCATGCCGCATCCATTCTCTCGACGCAAAAACTTTCTATCTTTGCAATGTGACAAATTTCCGGAAACTGATATTTTTCGCTGTCCTCGCGATTGTCCGTAACGGTATGGCGGCGCCACCCGACACGAACATCGATTCTTTGATCGAATACGCCGCTGCCCAAAGCCGAAAGGGGAACTTCGAAGAAGTGGTCGCTGCCGCCGGCCGCCTGCGCGCCCTCGGACGAATGGGAGACGACAAAGCCCGTTTGTACGGCCTGATCTACACCGGACACGTATTGGCGCGCGAAGTGAACGATTCCGTAAAACTCTATTACGGCAGAGCACGTGATCTGGCCCTCGCAGCGAAGGATTATCGGGCGCTGACCGCGATCGACAACGCGTTGGCCATCTACACTTCGGAGATGGAGATGAACTATCTCGGCGGGATTTCCTATTTCATGGAAGCGCTCAAATACGCCGAACTGAGTCCCGACAAACAGGCCTATCCGGTCGTGCTCAATAACATCGCGATGGCGCACTACCTGCGCAATGACCCCAATGGGTTGAAGTATTCGCTTCAAGTCGTCGACATCGGAACTGCGAACGGCGATCCGCTGCTCCTCTATTCAGGATCTTTCGTAACGGCTTATATGTACTACTTGCAGGGCGATCCGGCGACGGCTCTCCGGTACATCGAAACGGCGCTCGCCGTCGGCGGAAACTACATCGAGTATGCCGAAGCATACAGCCTCTACGCGAATATACTGGCTGGACTCGGTCGTAAAAGCGAGGCGGAACGCTATTACAAACGTGCCGTCGCCCACGTAGGAAGTGAAAAAAGCAATACGCTGGCTTACCTCAATTATGGAAGTTACCTGATGGCGAACGGTTCGGTCGGTCGGGCCACGTCGGTTCTGGAAAAGGGGCTCGAATTCGTCAACAAGCGCAACAATGCGTTTTACCGCTACCAGCTCTACGAAAAGCTGTCGGAGGCATACGAATTGGCGGGCAGGCCGCAGAGAGCCCTCGACTACTATAAAAAATATCATGCCGAATTCGACAGCATCTTCAATATCGGCCGCGAGCGGGCGATCAACGAACTTCGCGTGCAATATGAATCCGAAAAACAGGAAAAGGAGTTGCGCGGAAAGGAACTAGACCTGCTGCGTGAAAGACAGAAACTGAACATCACGATTTTCACCGTAGCGGTTCTCGTCGGACTGCTCGCTGCGTTGTTCATCGCCTACCGTCGTAAAAATCAGCGCTACCGGCAAATCGTCAGACAGCAACACGAACTTATTCAGAAAGAAAAAACGATCAAGGAGCTGTACAGCCAATCGGAGGGAGGCAGGAAATATACCGTCTCCTCGCTTTCGGACGAAAAGGGGCAAGCGCTGTTTTCGGAATTCGAGAAACTGATGCGAACGGAAAAAATCTATCGGAGATCCGATATCACCGTCGATAAGATCGCCGACCGACTCGAAACGAACCGCACCTATTTGTCGAGAGCGATCAACGAGAACAGCGGAATGTCGTTTTCGCAATACATCAACTCGTGCCGCATCGACGAAGCCCGCCACATCCTCTCTGAAACCGATAACGACATACAGATAAAGGCGCTCGCTTACGAGCTGGGGTTCGCAACGCCGGAAACATTTTCCGCGACTTTCAAAAGATCGATTGGGATGCTGCCGACCAAATTCCGGAAAGAGATGAGACGCATGTACAACGACGCGCGGGAGACGAATTGATCGTCGGCGGGGACGGGATTCCACGCCGCGAAACATCAATTTACGTTTCCCGACGTCGAATCCGTTTGCGCGTTTCCGCACGGCGGTCTAATTTTGCGTCGACAGCATTAAGTTATCCATAATAATTCCGTTTCTGCTATGACGACGCAACTCTTCCTCAAAAGGTTTTTCTTGCTGACAGCGCTTGTCGCTCTGACTTTGCCCCAGGGATGCGGCGACGATGATCCCGTCGATGATCCCGCTTCCAATACGAACACCGAACCGCAGCCTACGCCGGAACCGGAACCAGAACCGGAGCAACACGCCATAGAGTTTGCTCCTTCGTTCTCCGGTGCGACCGACCATTCGCAGATCGGGATATTCGCCTTCGATACGAGTACGAAGTGGGATGAATGGGCGCAGCCCGACCTCATGCACGACATACGGGTCGAAAAGGATGGGAGCGGCGTCTGGAACTACGATCCGATCGTGTATTGGCCGTCGGACGGATCCTTCGATTTCTCGTTCATGGCCTATGCTCCTTATGCAACGGCATCCAACGGACTTTCGGTCAGCGACGCATCCCATGTCGGAGCTCCCGTTCTGCGCTACGAAATGCCTTCGGCCACCGACTGTCATACCGATATTTGTCTTGCGACTCCGGTTCTGGATATCCGGAATCGCCAAGAAACGGTCGGGCTGGAGTTTCGATCCGTCATGTCGAAAATCGGATTCCGGATCAAAGGACAGGGCAACAAGGTTTCGAACATCGCGGTGCGAGGTATCCAGTGGCAGGGTGAAATCGCATTGAATGCCGACGATCAGGGATCGATGACCTGGACGCAGGTTTCGGACTTCTCGACGACCGAATACCAAGCGAAACTCAACTACGACGAAGGGCATGATTACGTGACCGCCACCGAAACCATGACAGACGTGACAGCAAAAGATGGATATCTCTATCTTATTCCTCAGAATATTACCTACAACGCCCGCATCGTTGTCACCGTCGACGGCGACAAACTCGGCTTTCCCTTCGTAGACATGGCCCAAATGCTTCCGGGCAAGGAGTATATCATCGACCTCGAAATTCCGGGAAACAAGTTGCTCGACTATACGGACAACGCCATGCCGGCATTCCTGCTCGCTCCCACGGATGCGGCCGAAGCGGCCAACATCGACTGGAACGATGCGAAAGCGGCATGTGAAGCCTCCGGATATCGGCTGCCCACTTATAACGAAGGGCTGATGACGCTCTTTTACATGAACGGCATCGAGGGCAATAATCTCCGTTTCGCTTCCTACTGGACATCGACCACCTCGCTGGAAGATCCGACCGGAGAAAGCGCAATGGGGTACAACATCATGCCTTGGATGGGGCTTTACATGCCGAAAGCAGGCATAACGGCCGCACGATGCGTCAAAGACGTGCCTGAGGGAAGCAAGAAATATCCCTATGTCGATTCAACGCTTCCCGACGGTCCTGTCATCGTATCGCGTGACAACGACGGCGGTGTGATCCCTTCGGCTTTCAATGTGCTATACGATGCTGAGCGTCCGGTATTCCACGAGAATTGGACCACGACTCCGGATCACGACGGCAACACCGATGCCGATCGGATCTCCCGAAAGCTGCAAGTCGCCAATACGGACGCAACCGCAGGAAAAGTCGTATGGAGCGGATTCTCGTGTCCCGAAGGTTGGCGGAAACCTACCATGATGGAGATGGCGCTTATCTTCACGATGGGCGGGGCGCCCGAAAGTTCCTACGGTGCCGACAATGCGCCCGTAACCGAAACGCCGTTATACAAGGTGGAAGGGTTCACTCCGTTGAATGCCGACTACTATTGGGTAGCCAGCATGTACGCCGGACGTGGCGGCCGAAATCCGGCGACATGGTCATTCGGCCCGACGCCCCGCAGCGGTCTCGGAACCATCGCAGGCCCCGATGCCAACTACGTGCGATGCGTTCGGGACATCGAATAACCGCGGTTGCCAACATACCCGCCCTGCCCGTAACTCCTTCGAGAATCGGGCGGGGCGGTTTGCAAAGCAGCGGAAAATCGACGAAGCACGGATCGGAGCACAAAAATATTTGCATTTTCGAATTTTTGTATTACCTTTGCATTCGCAATGAACAAAACGGTGCGTTAGTTCAGCTGGTTAGAATACGTGCCTGTCACGCACGGGGTCAGGGGTTCGAGTCCCCTACGCACCGCCAGAAGAGACACGGAAGAATTCCATCCAATTCTTCCGTGTCTTTCATTTAGAACGATTCCTAATCCCATCTTGTCTTCCAACACGAAATCCGCAATTCTAAAAAGATACAGCTTTTGTAAGGATTTCTGAGACACTGCTAAATCAACCGAGTCTTATCGCCGGCAGAACGGCTGCCGCCATACCGTCAGCGGGTGGGTGCGACCGACGCCTCGGCTGCATGAAAATTTCGTGCAGTAAACAATCGGCAGGCTCATCGGTTCGCCTTTGCAGGGAACAACTGCCCGTCGGCGTACCGATCAATTCCACGAACACCAACCGGCTCTTGCAGGATTCGAACGAGATCTCAGGATCGGTCAGTTGACCACATCTTTGCCCTGATAATCCGAGAAACGCTGCGAGAGATACTCCGCTTCCCGCTGGCGGCGAAGTTCCCGGTGGAACTCTTCGAGCGCCTCGTTATAACGCCGCGTATGCTCGGCCACGGAGAATTTGAGGATACGGATATAGGAATCGAAAAACTCGGCGAATTCGCTTTTCCGGCATTGCAGACATTCGATCGAGAAGAGAACGGCTTCGGGGCGCAGCAGGATTTTGACCATCCGTGTCGAACTCATCACCTCCTGCGCCATACGTGTCATCAACTCATCGTTCAGCTCCGAACGTTTGCGTCCGAACCCGATATGCAATTCGAAATAGTGCTCTTTGATATGAAGTACATACTTCATGTTGTCGAGCAGAAACAACACGTCGCCGTCGGCATCCTTCTCGGGATCGAGGTCGCGCGCTTTTAGAAACGACAGCACCCAGCGGAGGGAAAGGAGTTGCCGCTTCCGGTATTCGCGGTATCCCGACGCGGTGCCGACACCGATCAGAAGCACGATCGCCGCTCCCCCGAAAACGGCAGCGACCGGCCCCGAACCCGAACAGGCGGCCGCCAACGCCGCCGCTACCAGAAATACGACGGCGAAATGCGCCCGGTATCTTTTGAGCCGCGCACGAAATATTTGAAAACGAGATGCAACCGACTGTTCCATTACAATTCGGGGATTGCTTGCAAATATAGCAAAAAAGAGACCGATCGTGAAAGGATCGGCCCCGAATTTTCAGCCGAACGCCCGATCACTTCGCGGCGATCAGTGACCGGATATTCTGAATGAGCATGGCCACGGCCACCGAGTTGAATCCGCCTTCGGGAATGATGACGTCGGCATACTTCTTCGACGGTTCGACGAACTCCTCGTGCATCGGCTTGACGGTGGTGATATACTGATTGATGACCGACTCCATCGTCCGGCCGCGTTCACAGACGTCGCGCAGGATGCGGCGCGCCAGGCGCACGTCGGCATCCGTATCGACATAGACCTTGATGTCCATCAACTCGCGCAGGGCCTTGTTCTCGAAGATCAGGATGCCGTCGACGATGATTACTTTCGATGGCTTCACGGCGACCGTCTCGGGCAGGCGGTCATGCTCGACGAACGAATAGACCGGATGCGAAATCGGCACATTGTTTTTCAGCGCACGGATATGTTCCACCATCATGTGGGTGTCGAACGCCTGCGGGTGATCGTAATTGAGCTTCGTGCGCTCCTCGTAGGTCAGTTCGGGATGCGCCTTGTAGTAGTAGTCGTGGCACAGCGTGGCGACGTCGTCGTCCTTGAACGCCTCCTGCAACCGCTTGACGAGCGTACTCTTGCCGGAACCCGTTCCGCCGGCAACGCCGATGATCGTAACGTCCATGATAAAATCGTTTATTGAGGGTCATACAAAAGAGGAGCCGCCCCGCAGGGGCAACTCCTCCTTTCAATCGGACTACGCGTCGATATTGGCGTAGGTGGCGTGGCGTTCGATGAACTCGCGCCGGGGCGGCACGTCGTCGCCCATGAGCATCGAGAAGACGCGGTCGGCCTCGGCTGCGTTCTCGATCGATACCTGCCGCAGGATGCGCGTATCGGGATTCATCGTGGTCTCCCACAACTGCACGTCGGACATCTCGCCCAAACCTTTGTAACGCTGGATGTGCACGCCCTTGCCGAATTCGGCCGAGATCTTGTCGCGCTCCTCCTCCGTCCAGCAATAGCGTTCCTGCTTACCCTTCTTGACCAGATAGAGCGGCGGGGTAGCGATATAGACGTGGCCGTTCTCGATCAGTTCCTTCATCTTGCGGAAGAAGAACGTCAGCATCAGCGTGGCGATGTGGCTTCCGTCGACGTCGGCATCGGTCATGATGATGATCTTGTCGTAACGCAACTTTTCCAGATTGAGTGCCTTGCTGTCCTCCTCCGTCCCGATCGTGACGCCGAGCGCCTGGAACATGTTCTTGATCTCCTCGTTCTCCCACATCTTGTGCTCCTGCGCCTTCTCCACGTTGAGAATCTTACCGCGCAGCGGCATGATCGCCTGGAAGTTACGGTCGCGCCCCTGCTTGGCCGTTCCGCCTGCCGAGTCACCCTCGACGAAGAAGATCTCGGCGATCGACCGGTCGCGGCTCGAACAGTCGGCCAGCTTGCCCGGCAGACCGGCGCCCGACAGCGGCGTCTTGCGCTGCACGGCTTCGCGCGCCTTGCGCGCCGCATGGCGCGCCTGTGCCGCCAGCACCACCTTGCCCACGATCGCCTTGGCATCCTTCGGATTCTCCTCCAAGTAGTTGGCCAGCGCCTCCGAAACGGCCTGATCTACCGATGCAGCCACCTCGTCGTTGCCCAGTTTGGTCTTGGTCTGCCCCTCGAACTGCGGCTCGGCGACCTTCACCGAAATGACGGCCGTAAGCCCCTCGCGGAAGTCGTCGCCGCTGATGTCGAACTTCAACTTGGCGAGCATCCCTGAATCGTCGGCGTACTTTTTGAGCGTACGCGTCAGCGCCCGGCGGAAGCCCGTGAGGTGCGTACCGCCTTCGATCGTATTGATGTTGTTGACATACGAATGGACGTTCTCCGAGAACGAATCGTTGTACTGCATGGCCACTTCGACCGGCACGCCGTTCTTTTCGGTATCGAGATAGATGATCGATTCGATGATCGGCTCGCCGCGCGTGGCGTCGAGATACTGCACGAACTCCTTCAAACCGTCTTTCGAATGGAAGGTCTCGCTGAGGTAACCTCCCTGCTCGTCCTTCACCCGCTTGTCGGTGATCGTGAGCTGGATACCCTTGTTCAGGAACGCCAGTTCGCGCAGGCGGTTCGACAGAATTTCGTACTTGTACTCCGTCGTATGCGTGAAAATCTCGCCGTCGGGTTTGAAAGTGATCGTCGTACCGCGGTCCGAACATTCGCCGACGATCTCCAATTTGGAGGTGGGCACGCCCTTGCTGAACGTCTCGCGGTAGATCTTGCCGTCGCGATGCACTTCGGCGATCAGCAGCGTCGACAGGGCGTTGACGCACGACACGCCGACGCCGTGCAGACCGCCCGACACCTTGTAACTGCCCTTGTCGAACTTACCGCCTGCATGGAGCACGGTCAGCACGACCTCCAACGCCGACCGGCCCTCCTTTTCGTGGTAGTCGGTCGGGATGCCGCGGCCGTTGTCCCGCACGGAGACCGAACCGTCTTCGTTGATCGTCACTTCGATATCCGTGCAATAGCCGGCCAACGCCTCGTCGATCGAGTTGTCGACCACCTCGTATACCAGGTGATGGAGTCCCTTCTCGCCGATGTCGCCGATGTACATGGCCGGACGCTTGCGCACGGCCTCCAGCCCTTCCAGCACCTGGATGCTCGACGCGGAATACTCCTTTTCCGGTCTGTTCACTTCTTCACTCATTCCTATATTGTTAAATTAACGTACAAATATACGATTTTTTTGCGATACCTGCAAGCCTCCGGACAAGATCGGCGGGCTTTTCGCAGGGTCAAATCCGCCCCAGAAGCGCCTGCATGTCGACCTCCTTGACGCGCCCTTTTTCGAAGACGAGCGTGCGGGCCGGATACTCCTCGATGAGATTCGTGTTGTGCGTCGACATCACCACCGCACAACCGCTCCGCGCGATCGTGAGGAACAACCGCATGATCCCGTCGGCCGTCACGGG
>OIWS01003232.1_pt1 | contig 11937 bp, 7 predicted proteins | sample 1587611 | NCBI WGS metagenome assembly OIWS01 (sample SAMEA3888919, study PRJEB22519) | human gut metagenome | biome: human gut; feature: human-associated habitat; material: faeces | place: Denmark | collected 2010 | reverse complement strand
AGGTTTCTAAGGATGGTGTCATCACTATCGAGGAGAGCAAGAGCCGTGATACCAACATCGGTGTAGTTGAGGGTATGCAGTTTGACCGTGGTTACTTGAGCGGTTACTTCATGACTGATGCAGACAAGATGGAGTGTGTAATGGATAACCCATACATCCTTCTTTATGATAAGAAGATTTCTAACTTGAAGGAGTTCTTGCCAATTCTCCAGCCTGCTGCTGAGAGTGGTCGTCCTTTGTTGGTTATCGCTGAGGATGTTGATTCTGAGGCTTTGACTACTTTGGTAGTTAACCGTTTGCGTGGCGGTTTGAAGATTTGTGCTGTGAAGGCTCCAGGTTTCGGTGACCGTCGCAAGGCCATGTTGGAGGATATCGCAGTATTGACAGGCGGTGTTGTTATCTCTGAGGAGAAGGGCTTGAAGTTGGAGCAGGCAACTTTGGATATGCTGGGTTCTGCAGACAAGGTTACCGTCAACAAGGACAATACAACTATCGTTAATGGTCATGGCGAGAAGGCTAATATCCAGGATCGCGTAGCTCAGATCAAGAACGAAATTGAGAATACCAAGTCTTCATATGATAAGGAGAAACTTCAGGAGCGTCTGGCTAAGCTCGCCGGTGGTGTAGCTGTCCTCTATGTAGGTGCCAACTCTGAGGTTGAGATGAAGGAGAAGAAGGATCGTGTTGACGATGCACTCTGCGCTACACGTGCCGCTATCGAGGAAGGCATCGTTGCTGGTGGCGGAACTACTTATATCCGTGCTCTCGAGGCGTTGAAGGATATGAAGGGTGATAACGCTGACGAGACAACAGGTATCCGTATCGTAGAGCGTGCTATTGAGGAGCCTCTCCGTCAGATTGTTGCCAATGCCGGTGGCGAGGGTTCTGTAGTAGTAAATAAGGTACGCGAGGGCGAGGGTGACTTCGGTTACAATGCCCGCAAGGACGTTTACGAAGATATGCGTCAGGCTGGTATCGTAGATCCTGCCAAGGTAGAGCGTGTAGCTTTGGAGAATGCTGCTTCTATCGCAGGCTTGTTCCTGACAACAGAGTGTGTGTTGGTTGACAAACCAGAGCCTGCACCAGCTGCACCAGCTGCAGCACCTGGTATGGGTGGCATGATGTAATTAGATGAATAATTTGAGCAAACAAAGCACATCGTAAGACTGCGAGTTTGCAAAGCGAAAATATCAAATAGGGGTGATTCTCAGCGAATTATCCCTATTTTTTTGTTTTTTTAGTCATAAAGATGCAAAAAATAGCAAAATTATTTGGTTCGAATAATCTTTTTTTGTAACTTTGCATCGTAAATAAAAGAAAGTATCATCCTAAGGGATGGCAAAGATATTTTTTTGATTTGTTTTAGTAGATTAGTTTTTAAGTAGTTTGTTTTTGGAAATCGGTTGTCGTGAGACATCCGATTTTTTTTTGTTTTTATTTTGTTTTCTCAATTTAATTGTGTAATTTTGCAGCATAATAGAAAATTCATAGCATGAACAATATTGATTGGAAAAAAGCAGTGGTCTTTCTGATTGTTATCGGAGGACTCATTTATATTACAAAGGCAGAGTTGGGAATGACTACTACAAACTCGTTCCTTACTACGCTGGGTATCTTATTGCTTCTCTTTATCGGAGATAACTTCGCACAGAAGATTGATGATGATCGGAAACGACGTAAACTGAATAATGATGGAAAAGCTGATTGATCTTTATAAGAAATGGGCGGGTGAAGAACCGGCTGATGTCATAAAATTGGCAGGGCAGGGGAGTAACCGGCAGTATTTCCGTATCATTGGGCATGATGGTGATACGGTAATTGGTGTGATAGGAACCAGTCGTGATGAGGATCATGCCTTTGTATATCTGGCTCAGCATTTCCAGCTCAGACAGTTGCCTGTTCCCCAGATTCTGGCGGTGAGCGATGATGAACTCTGCTATCTTCAGACAGACCTTGGTGGTACTTCGCTTTTCGATGCCATCAAGGGCGGACGAGATGCGGGCGGACGTTACAATCAGAAAGAGAAGGAACTCCTTAAGAAAACCATTCGTGAACTTCCGAATATCCAGATTCGCGGTGCAAGAGGATTGGATTGGCAGAACTGCTATCCGCAGCCAGAATTCGATGTAGACAGTGTACTCTTCGACCTCAACTACTTCAAGTATTGTTTCCTGAAGCCTACCGATTTGGATTTTCATGAACTGAAGCTCGAAGCCAACTTCCGGCTTTTTGCCAAGGATCTGACATCAGAACCGATGGATTGTTTCCTTTATCGCGATTTTCAGGCGCGCAACATTATGCTGGATGATAAGGGGAATCCATACTTTATTGATTTTCAGGGTGGTAGAAAAGGACCGTTCTATTATGATCTCGCCTCATTCCTCTGGCAGGCATCTGCTAAGTATCCGTTCAAACTGCGCAGAGAACTGGTTTGGGAATACTACCAGTCATTGAAGCATTATACCGAGGTACCATCGGTGCGCCATTTTGTAAACCGGTTGAGTCTTTTTGTGCTCTTCCGTACCTTACAGGTTTTGGGCGCCTACGGATTCCGCGGCTATTTCGAACGCAAGAAGCATTTCATCGACAGTATTCCGCCAGCTATCCAGAATCTGCGAGATCTTCTGAAGATGGGTGACAAGGTATTCCCTTATCCTTATATGATGGATATGTTGAGAAGACTGACCGAATTGCCACAGTTCAAGGTGATAGAGAGTGTGGCGCTGAGTCGTGCAGACGGCTATAAGACTACCGACAACAATATCTATCGTGCGCATCCGCAGGACGGACCTGCCACCTATTCTAAATATGATGGTAAGGGACCGCTGGTGGTAAGAGTGTATAGTTTTTCTTTCCGTAAGGGCATTCCTGAGGATCCGTCGGGCAATGGTGGAGGTTATGTCTTCGACTGCAGAAGTACCCATAACCCTGGCAGATACGAGCCTTATAAGAAGTTGACGGGTCTGGATGAACCTGTTATCCGATTCCTGGAGGATGATGGTGAGATATTGAAGTTCCTGGATCATGTCTATGCACTTGCCGACCATCATGTAAACCGCTACATGCAGCGTGGTTTCACCTCTCTGATGTTCTGTTTCGGATGTACAGGCGGTCAGCATCGCAGTGTATATTCTGCGCAGCATCTTGCCGAACATATTCACCGGAAGTTTGGTGTAGAAGTGCAGATTTGTCATCGTGAACAGCATATTGAACAGGTTTTGCCGGCAAAACAATAGAAAAATAGCGTGCAAATTTGGCTATCTCGCAAAAAGTTAGTAAATTTGCACGCACATTTTAAAATAGCTATTTAGCAATGATGCAAGCAATGATATTCGCAGCAGGTTTGGGCACTCGCCTTAAGCCACTTACCGACCGCATTCCGAAGGCTCTGGTAAGTGTCGGGGGAGAACCTTTGCTCAAACGTGTCATCTTTCAGTTGAAGGATGCCGGTTTCACTCGCATTGTAGTGAACGTGCATCATTTCTCCCAACAAATTATCGATTATCTCAGAGCACATGACAACTTCGGTATGGACATCCGTATCAGTGATGAGAGTGAAAAGCTGCTCGAAACGGGTGGAGGTATCCGGAAGGCATGGCCGCTCTTCAACCAGCCCGAGCCTATTCTTATCCACAACGTGGATATTCTGAGTAATGTAGATCTGAAGAAATTCTACCAGATGGAGAGCAGGGATATGATTGCTGCCCGCCTGATGGTGAGCGAACGCAAGACCAAGCGCTATCTGCTCTTTGATGACAGCATGCGACTGGTGGGATGGACGAATATAGAAACGGGCGAGGTGAAGAGTCCTTATCCTGATCTCAATCCCAAAGATTATAAGATGTATGCTTTCTCGGGCATCCACATGGTTGCCCCATCGCTCTTTCCATTGATGGAGGAGGAACCGGACAAGTTCCCTATCATGGACTTCTATCTGAAGCATTGCGACAAGGTGCGCATAGAGGGATATGTAAAGAACGACCTCAAGCTGATGGATGTGGGAAAGCAGGAGACGCTGAAAGAGGCGGAAGCTTTCCTGAAATCGTTAGTTAATTAGTTTATAGTTAATAGCGGCTATGCCGTATAGCAAGATTACTGTAAACTATAAATTGTAAACTGTAAATTAAAATTAGATATTATGCAACAGAAGATTATTATTTTGGATTTCGGTTCACAGACCACACAGCTCATCGGCCGCCGTGTCCGTGAACTCGATACCTTCTGCGAGATCATGCCTTACAACAAGTTTCCAAAGGATGACCCATCTGTCATTGGTGTCATCTTGAGCGGTAGCCCTTATTCCGTTCATGATCCGGAAGCTTTCAAGGTAGATCTGAGCCAGTTTATTGGCCGCATTCCTGTGCTTGGCATCTGCTACGGTGCTCAGTTCCTCTCTTACGCCCAGGGTGGTAAGGTGGAAGCTGCAGACAGCCGTGAGTATGGTCGTGCTAACTTGGAGCAGTTCGACAAGGAGAATCCTTTGTTCAAGGGATTCATCGAGAACTCTCAGGTTTGGATGAGTCATGGTGATACCATCACTGCGATTCCTGAGGACTATAAGTGCATCGCTTCTACTGCCAATGTGAAGTATGCTGCTTATGCTTCTACCAAGCAGCCTGTTTGGGCTGTACAGTTCCACCCAGAGGTGTTCCACTCTTTGCAGGGTACACAGCTCCTCAAGAACTTCGTGGTAGATATCTGCGGTAGCAAGCAGGACTGGAGTGCTGACTCTTTCGTTGAGACTACGGTAGCAGAGTTGAAGGCACAGTTGGGCGACGACAAGGTTATCTTGGGTCTTTCTGGTGGTGTTGATTCCAGCGTAGCTGCTGTTCTCCTGAACAAGGCTATCGGCAAGAACCTTACCTGTATCTTCGTAGATCACGGTATGCTCAGAAAGAATGAGTTCCGTGATGTAATGGAGGATTACAAGTGCTTGGGTTTGAATGTTATCGGTGTTGATGCATCAGAGAAATTCTTTGCAGACTTGGCTGGTGTTACAGATCCAGAGGAGAAGCGTAAGATTATCGGCCGTGACTTCGTAGAGGTTTTCAATGCTGAGGCTAAGAAGCAGACTGGTGCCAAGTGGTTGGCTCAGGGTACTATCTATCCAGACCGTATCGAGAGTTTGAACATTACTGGTAAGGTAATCAAGAGCCATCACAATGTAGGTGGTCTTCCTAAGGAGATGAACCTTCAGTTGTGCGAGCCTTTGAAGTGGTTGTTCAAGGACGAGGTTCGTCGAGTAGGTCGCTCTATGGGTATGCCTGAGCACCTGATTACCCGCCATCCATTCCCTGGACCTGGTTTGGCTGTCCGTATCTTGGGTGATATCACCCCAGAGAAGGTACGCATTCTCCAGGATGCAGATGATATCTATATCCGTGGCTTGCGTGAGTACAAGGTGAAGTTGAGTGGTGAGGAAGCTCGCCGCGTCCTGGCTGCTGGTGTTCCTGCTGACATGCAGAATGGCGAGATTGAGGTTTCTCTCTACGATCAGATCTGGCAGGCTGGTACCGTATTGCTTTCTACCGTCCGTTCAGTAGGTGTGATGGGTGATGAGCGTACATACGAGCATCCTGTTGCCTTGCGTGCCGTAACAAGTACTGATGCGATGACTGCCGACTGGGCTCATCTTCCATACGATTTCATGGCTAAGGTAAGTAACGAGATCATCAACAAGGTAAAGGGTGTTAACCGCGTTTGCTATGATATCTCTTCAAAACCACCTTCGACAATCGAGTGGGAATAATAATATAAAAAAGACCACCATTTGAGTTGGATATTCAACTCAGATGGTGGTCTTTTTTATTGATGAGTACTGAGTACTTCTTGGAGTGATGTACTCAGTACTTTTTGTTTTTAATAACCGTCGTTCTGCTTCAACTGCAAGTTAGCATCACGTGCACCCTGTGGGATAGGGAGATAACGGTTGGTGGTCTTGAATACACGATCCTCAATCTTCTTGTCAGCTGCAGAAGCATTTACATTGATAGTGGCACGCATACCAGGAGCCACAGACTTATCCATGCTCACTGTACCAACCTGACGCTCCAATGTGCAGTTCAACAGAGTCTCAGCCAACATCTTTCCGCTAGCATCCTTCCAGCGCAGGATATCTGCACGGCGGATACCCTCACCTGCGAACTCAACACCACGCTCGCGACGAATCAACTCGCGAAGCTTCTCCTTGGTATTGTACTTAGCTTCATCTACATCAGGCATACCTACACGGTTACGAACCATATTCAAGTAAGTGTAAACCTGAGCAGAAGGACCATTCAATTCATTCTCTGCCTCACAGTAAGTAAGCAATACTTCTGCATAGCGGAAGACGATAGGCTGACAGGTGGTGTTCCAGATGTCAGGATATTGGTTCATAGGTGCCAAGTACTTACCCCATGTCAAACCAGTCTTTGAACTGTTGTTGGCTGCGAGATAATAGTTGGCATTGGTAGCTCCATTAATCGTCTTGTCGAGTGTGTTGAAGATAGCTTCCTGACCATTACCATTGATATAGTCACAACCCGGATAGATGACTGTCATCGCCATACGAGGGTCGCGGTTGTTGAATGGGTGAGCAGGATCATAGCCTGAACCTGGCTCGTCCTTGGTCAAACCGTTTGCCATTTCATAGGTGTCGATCAAGCCGTAGCTAGGAACGATAGAAGACCAACCGCCATCAGCATTGTTGTACATACGGCCAATCACATCGTTATAGTAGTCGTTTTCTACAGCCTGTACAGCAAGGATGATTTCCTTGGAATTCTGACCTGCTACATTGAACAGGTTAGCATAGTCTGGATCCAACTCATACTGATTCAGTGCAATGATCTTCTCTGCACGATCCTTAGCAGTAGCATAGTCTCCATAATAGAGAGCCTCTCGCATACGGAGAGCCAAAGCTGCACCCTTGGCGATGCGACCACGGGCTGCAGGAGTTACATTGATATCGTTTACCAACTCGTCGAGTTCTTTCTCGATATACTCCTTCACCTCCTGCTCGGTATTACGAGGTACCATAGCTTCCTCTGCAGTAGCATAGCTTTCGATGAGAGGCACACCACCATAGTTCCAGTTCATCAGGAAGTAGCGGTAAGCGCGGATCCAGCGAGCCTGAGCCTTGATATCCTTCTTGGCTGCTTCTGGCATGTTACACTTATCCACATTAGCCAACAACTCGTTGACGCGGCGGATGCGTGAGAAGTCGTACCAGTCTCTACCGCTGGATGCTGTCAATGTACCATTACCGATAGGTGTATAACCCTCCCAAGGGAACTGGTCGTAACCGAAGTCACTTGTACCATCCCAATACAGGAGGAAACCATCCCAACCCCAACCTGAGTTGTACTGGTCCTGCCAGTTGTTGTAACAGCCAACGAGGAACTTGTCTGCGTCTTCCTGAGTCTGCCAGGTGCTGACAGGTGAAAGGGCATCCTTTGGGGCTGTATCGAGGAAATCGGAGCATGAGGTTGCCAAGAGGGCGGTCATGCCGATGAATATATATTTCTTAAGATTTCTCATGATAATATCCTTTTTTAAGTTATTAGAATGTTACGCTCAAACCGAATGAGTGAGTGCGGAGCAATGGATAAGAGCTGAGTCGCTGACTGGTTGCCTCTGGATCCACGTTGATGTCGAGATTGTCGATTGTGAACAGATTCTCGCAAGAGTAGTAAACACGTACCTTGTTGACATGAAGGAATTCGAGTGCCGACTTAGGAAGTGTATAACCCAACTGCAAGTTCTTCAAACGGCAGTAAGATACATTCTTGAGCCAGAATGTAGAGATTACATTACGTGAAGAGCTAGGAGAGTTTGTGTCAGTAAACAATCGTGGCATCTTAGGATTTGACTTGTTGTAAGTCCAAGAGTCTCTCCAGATGGTTGCCGGGTGAGAGCTGTCGCCTACAAAGGCACCTTCTACCTCGTATGCATCGAAGTAGCGGTAAGCCTTAAACTGTCCGTTGAAGAACAGAGAGAGGTCGAAGCCCTTCCAAGCTGCGTTCAGGTTCAAACCGAAGGTCCAGCGAGGAACAGAACTACCTGCATAGAAGCGGTCGTTCTCGGCATCAATCTTGCCGTCACCATTGATATCGGCATACTTCAAGTCACCAGCCTTGAACTTGCCACCACTGAAAGGACAAGCACCCTTTGAACCGTCTGCTGGCCAGTATTTGTTCATGTATTCCTCTGCTTCAGCATCTGTCTGGATGAATCCGTCAGCCTTATATACATAGTAGCTGTTGAACTCCTGACCCGTAGCGTTGCGCTGGTTGTAGCCAGTACCTACGTATCCCTTACCAGGCATGCTCTCAATTTTGTTCTTGTTGTATGCAACATTCAAGCCTGCGCCTACTGTCACCTCACCAAACTTATCGTTGTAGTTGAGGCTCATCTCGACACCCTGGTTGCGCATCTGACCCACATTGTCAAGATAACTACCCAAAGCGAACTCGTAAGGAGCATCTACAGAGATCAAGATACCATCTGTAAGACGGTTGTAGTAATCAACAGATGCAGTAATCTTGTTATCGAGGAATCCCAGGTCAACACCTACGCCCCATGTGGTCGCCTTTTCCCAAGTGATGGTGTTGATCTTGTATGAACTCTGGTAGTATCCAGATGTTACCTTGCCGTCGAATGCATACTTGGCGTTGATACTGTATGTATTGATAGCTGGATAGTAGTCGCTCAAAGCCTCCTGGTTACCCAACTGACCCCAAGATCCGCGAATCTTGAAGTTAGAGAGCCAAGACTTGGTACCTTCCATAAAAGCTTCCTCGCTTACACGCCATCCTGCAGAGAATGATGGGAAATAACCCCAACGATGACCATCTGCGAAACGGCTGGATGCATCGGCACGGAGGTTAGCCTCGAAGAGGTAACGGCCTGCAAAGTCGTAGTTAACACGACCAAACCATGAAAGCATATTCAACTCACGGGTATTTCCCTGTGCCTGCTGGGTAGATACATCACCCGCATTGATATCGGTCACATTATTGTTAGGGAAATTCTTGCGGTAAGTGTACCAATACTTATAGTCGTAAGCCTCTGCATGCCATCCTGCCAAAGCCCCAACGGTATGCTGTCCGAAGGTCTTGTTGTAGTTCAGCAATGCTTCGAAGGTTTTACGTTCCCACTTATATACTCGTTCATCGTGGAAATTTGGATCGGTCTTCTTGTTCGCATTGTAAACGAAGAACTTCTGGAAGTAGTCGTAGTTCTGGTTGTCGTTTACATAAGATGCACTCAACTTAGCTGTCAAGCCGTCAAGAATCTTGTAATCAACACCGAAGAGACCTGTGAAGTTGGTATTGCGGCGATATACCTTCAGATCGTTGTCGAGCCATGCAATAGGGCTACCATCAGAGATAGTTCCCCATGTGCCGTCGTCATAACGAGCGGTAATCCATGGTGAAATCAAGTTGAGCTGACGGATGATCTGGTCAGAACCACCACCTGCGTATGCAGAAGAAGGGTCGGTATAATCGTTCTTGATGTAAGCGAGATTCAAGCGGGCTGTAAGGCGGCTGTTGATCTTCATCTCCAGGTTGGTACGGCCGTTTATCTGTTCACGACCAGCATGAGGCAAGATACCCGACTGCTTCAGATAACCTACAGATGCCAGATAGTTTACGCTCTCTGTTCCACCGTTTACGCTTACGTTGTGGTGCTGCAATGAACCTGTTTTGTAAGCCAGGTCGTACCAATCGGTATTAGGGAGTGCATTGATTTCCTCTTCAGAGGTAAATTTCTTAGCCTTGCCCTCGCTTTCGAGCGCATCGTTCAGCATGTGGGCATACTCGTATGAATCCAGACGGTCAACCAAACTGGTTGGATTCTGCATACTCACATAACCATTATAAGAAACTTGAGGCTTGCCGCTCTTACCACGCTTGGTAGTGATAAGGATAACGCCGTTGGCTGCCTTGGAACCATAGATGGCAGCAGAAGCAGCATCCTTCAATACAGAGATGCTCTCGATATCGTTAGGGTCGAGGCTACTCATGGTACCTGACTCTACGCCATCAATCAAAATATAAGGAGAGGAAGAGTTGAGGGTTCCCACACCACGTACGTTGATGCTACCTGAGTCCATACCAGGAGCACCATTGGTACCGCTGATGGTAACACCAGGCATCATACCCTGGAGTCCACTCTGCAAGTTCTGGATAGGGCGGCTTTCCAAAGCCTTGCTATCTACTGATGATACAGAACCGGTGAGGTTCACCTTCTTCTGTGTACCATAACCTACAACTACAACTTCATTGAGCTCCTTGTCTTCAGACTTCATGGTAATCTGCATGTTGCTTGCAGCTGTAAGAGTCTGTGGATTGAAGCCGATGTAGGAAATTGTAATCTTGCCATTAGGATTTTTCAGACTGAGGGAGAAATTTCCGTCTAGGTCGGTTACTGTTCCATTGGACGTGCCAACTTCCATCACGGTAACACCGATAAGAGGTTCACCTTGATTGTCGACAACACGTCCTGTTGCTACTTTCTTCTGCTGTTGGATGCTGGTGGTAGGGCGGTTCAAGTTGTCAGCTTTTACCATAGTACCATTTGCAAACGCAGGAGACATGGAAGTCAGCGCACAAATCAGCAACGCTGTCTTCATTTGGTCTTTAGGTTTCATGTTCTTACTCATATTGTTTATGTTAAGAGTTGATGTTTAATTAAGATTTAGTGTATCTACTTAGATCTTATTTCGGGGGCAAAGCTACAAAAAAAATATGTAATCAGCAAGGAAAAATGAAAGTATTTTCTAATAAACGTGAAAAAATGTGTGTTTTTTTCAAAAGTAGGGGAGTTATTGTGGCTCTTTTTCTTTTATACCTTATTTATATATAGTATTTTCCCCCCTTAAAGAAAAATATATTTTCCCTTAAGGAAAAAAATAAAAACCCTTAAGGGAAAATATATTTTTCTTTAAGGAGGGGCAGGAATGGTTGGGATGGAATACTTCTCAAGCCTTGATAGTGGTATTCATATCCTCTCACTCCTGTCTTCTTTTTTTATTCTAGCATGAAAAAACAGTGGTTATCCCTTCTGCTCTTTCAGTAAATCGCGGATCTCTGCCAGAAGCTTCTCTTCCTGGGTAGGCTCTGGAGCCTTAGGAGTTTCAGCAGGCTTCTCTTCCTTCTTGGCGGTAACCTTGTTCACTACCTTGATGAGCATGAATACACAGAAGGCAACGATGAGAAAGTCGAGAGTGGTCTGGAGAAAATTGCCATAGTTGATGGTTGCCGTCTGAAGCTTCTCGCCACCGATCACCTCTACTGATGGAAGAGTGACTTTGAGGTCGGAGAAGTTGACGCCACCAATGAGCCATCCGATAGGAGGCATAATAATGTCATCTACTACAGAACTTACAATCTTGCCGAAAGCACCACCGATGATTACACCGACTGCCATGTCGAGCACATTTCCACGCATGGCGAATTGCTTGAATTCATTCAAAAATTTACCCATAGTCTTTAATGTTTATAATGATTAATACTTTCCTTGAAATGATCCATTTTTTGCTTTTCAGTGTACGATGAAGCTTTTTCCCCTTAATATAATAAGGTGTAAGTTTCTGTCGCAACTTTCACTTTATCTTCTGGTGTCATATTCTACTTCCTTTTAATAATTGCATTTTGCTATATGGAGTTGTCAGTATGGCATCTTAAAGTGCTAAAAATAGGTAATATTCGAGTTCTATCACCTTTTTTTAACTTATTTAATACTCTATTCGTGTGCAAAGTTAGAAAATTTTTTGTAACTTTGCGCTCGAAAAGAAGAAAAAATGCTTGATAGGGATGAAAAAAGGTGTTATCAGCTCCTTCGGATTCGCTTGATAGCTTAAAAGATATAATTTTTAAACTTTTAATTTAAATATTAGAACAATGATTAAGATTGGTATTAACGGATTTGGCCGTATCGGTCGTTTCGTAT
>OIWS01003231.1_pt1 | contig 11940 bp, 9 predicted proteins | sample 1587611 | NCBI WGS metagenome assembly OIWS01 (sample SAMEA3888919, study PRJEB22519) | human gut metagenome | biome: human gut; feature: human-associated habitat; material: faeces | place: Denmark | collected 2010 | reverse complement strand
TTACGACTATGAAGGTAATGAAATTCGGAGGTACTTCTGTAGGCTCACCAGAGCGCATGAAGGGAGTAGCCTCTTTGGTTACAGAATCAGGTGAACCAACTTTCATCGTATTGTCTGCGATGAGCGGTACAACAAACTCTCTCGTTGAGATCTCTGACTATCTTTACAAGAAGAATCCAGAGGGCGCCAACGAGGTAATCAACAACTTGGAGAAGAAATACATGCAGCATGTAGAAGAACTCTACTCTACCGAGGAGATGAAAAATACGACTCGTGAGTTCTTGCAGGGCGAATTCAACTATCTCCGCTCATTCACCAAAGACCTCTTCACTTCTTTCGAGGAGAAGAGCATCGTGGCTCAGGGCGAGATGATGAGCACCAACATGGTTGTAAACTACTTGAAGGAACAGGGTATAAAGGCCGTATTGCTCAGCGCATTAGACTTTATGCGAACTGACAAGAACGCAGAACCGGACCCTCAGTACATCAAGGAGAAGTTGGCTGCTATCATGGAGCAGAACCAGGGCTATCAGATTTACATCACTCAGGGATTCATCTGCCGCAACGCATACGGCGAGGTTGACAATCTGCAGCGTGGCGGTAGCGACTACACCGCATCTCTTATCGGTGCAGCTCTCCCAGCTGACGAAATTCAGATCTGGACCGATATCGACGGAATGCACAACAACGACCCTCGTGTCGTAGAGCACACTGAAGCTGTCCGCCAGTTGAACTTCGAGGAGGCTGCTGAGTTGGCTTACTTCGGTGCCAAGATTCTCCACCCTACCTGTGTTCAGCCAGCTAAGTATGCAGGCATCCCTGTACGCTTGAAGAACACCATGGATCCTAAGGCCGATGGTACAATCATCGACAATGTCATCGTACGCGGCAAGATCAAGGCTGTTGCTGCCAAGGACAACATCACAGCCATCAAAATCAAGAGTAGCCGCATGTTGCTCGCTACAGGTTTCTTACGCAAGGTATTCGAAATCTTCGAGAGCTATCAGACTCCAATTGATATGATTGCCACTTCTGAGGTGGGTGTCAGCATGAGTATTGATAATGATTCTCATCTTAACGACATCGTAAACGAGCTGAAGAAATATGGTACAGTAACTGTAGATTCTGATATGTGCATCATCTGCGTTGTAGGTGATTTGGACTGGAGCAACGTTGGCTTCGAGACCATCGCTACCGATGCGATGAAGAACATTCCTGTACGCATGATTTCTTATGGTGGTTCTAACTACAACATCTCATTCCTCATCAGAGAGAAAGATAAGAAGCAGGCATTGCAGAACTTGAGCAACGTATTGTTCGAGAAGAAGTAATGCAAATGAAAACGAAGAGTGAAAAGTGAAGAATTCGTATGTAATGCTTCCTATCCACTCTTCGTTGGATATTCTGATTTACTATAAATTGGATATTCTGATTTAACTATAATAAGGTATTAATTTAAGATTAAGCGAAATGAAAGGTACATTTCCGATAGATAAGTTTCAGGAGATACAGACTCCGTTCTACTATTACGACACCAATGTGTTGCGCCAGACATTGAAGACCATCAATGAAGAGGCTGGCAAGCACGAGGGATTTGAAGTGCACTATGCCGTAAAGGCAAATGCCAACCCTAAGGTGCTCAATATCATCTGTCAGGCTGGTTTAGGAGCTGACTGTGTGAGCGGAGGAGAAATTCAGGCAGCCATCAAAGCCGGATTCCCAGCCAATAAGATTGTTTACGCTGGTGTAGGCAAAAGCGATTGGGAAATCAACCTCGGATTGGAGAAAGGCATCTTCTGCTTCAATGTAGAAAGCATTCCGGAGTTGGAAATCATCAATGAGCTGGCTGAAAAACAGAATAAGATTGCGCAGGTTTGTTTCCGCATCAATCCGGATGTCGGCGCCCATACGCATGCAAACATCACAACAGGACTGGCAGAAAACAAGTTCGGAATTGCCATGCGCGACATGGAAGCCGTAATCGAAGAGGCTGCCAAGATGAAGAACATCCAGTTCCTCGGACTGCACTTCCACATCGGAAGCCAGATTCTCGATATGGGTGATTTCGAGGCACTCTGCAACCGTATCAACGAACTTCAGAACCAACTTGAAGCGCATCACATCGTTGTGAAGAACATCAATGTGGGCGGCGGACTGGGCATTGATTACAATCACCCAAACCGCCAGCCAATCCCTAATTTCAAGGATTATTTCGATACATACGCAAAGAAACTGAAGTTGCGCGATGGTCAGAAGCTTCACTTCGAGTTGGGTCGCGCTGTAGTGGGTCAGATGGGTTCTCTCATCACCAAGACACTCTACATCAAGCAGGGCACAGCCAAGCAGTTTGCCATTGTGGATGCAGGAATGACCGACCTCATCCGTCCAGCACTCTATCAGGCTTACCATAAGATTGAGAACATCTCAAGCGATGAACCTGTAGAAACTTACGACGTAGTAGGTCCTATCTGCGAATCAAGCGATGTCTTCGGCAAGGCTGTCGACATCAACAAAGCCCATCGCGGCGACCTCATCGCCCTCCGCTCAGCCGGAGCCTATGGTGAGATCATGGCGAGCCAGTATAACTGTCGCCAGTTGCCAAAGGGTTATATTACAGAAGACTTTTAATATAGTTGAAAGTTAAAAGTTAAGAGTTTATAGGATTCTCCTTTCTCTAGCTTTCTATATTACGAGAAAAATAAAATGATGATCATTAGTACAACTACTATAATAGCAGGCGCAGTGGTGGTTTTATTGGCGGTTCTCGGATCGCTGATAAATCCATTTCTGCGCTCGTTGCGCTTTCAAAAAACAGAAACGGCAGAGAATCAACCTCCTGTCAGTATACTCATTACCGCACACGATAATCTTGCTGAATTGGAGAGGAATCTCCCTATGTTCCTGCGTCAGCAGTATGCTGCCGACTATCAGGTAATCGTAGTCTGCCAGAGTACAGATGGCGAGACACAGGATTTTCTGAAGCGAACAGCAGCCGAGAACCCTCATCTGTATTATACTTACATTCCTGAGAGTTCACGCTACATGAGCCGCAAGAAATTGCAGATTACACTGGGTGTGAAAGCAGCCAAACATGAATGGATTATTTTGACAGAACCTAATTGCCGCCCAAGCAACGACAAGTGGCTGCAAACCATGGTCCGTCAATGCCAGGACCCAAACCATCTGGTATTGGGATATGTAGCCCTTGATGAGGAAACTAAGAGCGTACGCCGTTTCGACAGCATCCGCAAGGCTTACTATGTTTTGCGTCGTGCCCAGCAGACCTATGGTTATCGCAGCCACATGCCAAACGTAGCGTTCCGCAAGAGCGACTTCATGAAGGAACAGGGCTATCAGGGCAACCTGGAATATGTTCGCGGCGAATACGATTTTCTCGTCAACAAGTATGCCCTTTATGGCGATACTGCTACAGAACTGGATTGCGATGCATGGCTCATCCGCGAAGCACCATCGAACAAGAGCTGGCACAATGCCCACCTCTATCTGCAGGCTTCACGCAAGAGTTTGGAAAGAGCCGGTTCCATGCGAACCCTCATGTTCTTTGACCATCTCATGCCACATCTCAGCCTGATAGCAACACTGGCCGTTGCAGCCTACTCTATCCTCATGAAGAATTGGATTCTTACAGGATGCGCAGGTTTCAGTTTCCTCCTGCTGTTCATCGTGAGAATGCTGATAGCCAACAAGGCCATCAAACACTTTGATGACGGAATAGCGATGTTCAAACTGCCATTCTTCGAATATGGAATTATCTGGAGAAATCTGGCTACCAAATTGCGCTATTGGCGGGCTGACAAAAACGATTTCACTTCTCATAAACTCTAAACAGGGTAAAAAGGAAGTAACAGTCTATCACAATAATAACAGTTAAAAATAACCGACAGAACGATGAAAGTATATTTGTTCATTTCCAACCATAAGAAGTTGCTGAAGATGTATCTTCCATACATCGAAGCCTTGAATAAGCAGCTCGACATCACCAACAACCTGGTTGATGCCGACATTGTGTTGATTATAGGAGCATGGACATGGCAGGGAGCCCAGATAGCCAAGAAAGCAAAGCAGATGGACATTCCCTACATCGTTTGTCCACTAGGCGATATTTCTGAGAGAAACTGCAAGAACCCTTACTTGAAGCGTTCACTGCAACAGTCTATGTATCAGAAAGCCATGTACGCCAAAGCCAACCTCATAGTAGCTACTACCCCTATGGAGAAAAACTATCTGGAAAAGAAAGGTTGGAACAAGCGCATCGCCCTGATTCGCTATGCAGGATACAGTCATCTTACCAACACTGAAGCCATGATGCAAAACTGGCAGGAGACGGATGAGGAGACGCTGGCAGTCTTCGAGCAGCAAAAGGCAGAAGCCATCGCTGCCCAGACCAAACAGGCAATCATCGCACAGATTATGCAGATAAAAAGCCGCATGCCGCATCAGAATATTCCGCAAAAATATCTTGACGATTTGCACACTCTCCTCTATGCTGATGATTATGATGAGGATGCTATCAAGCAAGAACTGGCAGAGAAGAAACTCTCTTCCTATGCCGCCTCCGTTTTCCAGACCATGACAGATAAAACAGGACTCACAGAAGGCTTCATGCCGATTCCTGCCAAAAAGGGCAGAAAGAGTAAAGAGATTCTGAAATTTGTGAAATAAAAGAAATCTGAAGTTTGTGAAATAAGAAGAAATGAACTTAGATAGAATAGAACAGCAGGCTGGTCATCTGCCAGCTTACCAGATAGCCGACTCTGTCAATGAAGCATTGATGGAGTCGGCTAACCTTGTTATTACAGCTCCTCCTGGAGCCGGTAAATCTACCCTTCTCCCACTCACCATTCTGCGGGGCATGAGTGATCAGGCATTGGAAGGCTTCAGCCATGATCATCTTAAAAGTCAGGGTAAGATTCTGATGCTCGAACCGCGTCGTCTGGCAGCGCGCCAGATTGCCGAACGGATGGCGCAGATTCTGGGAGAACCCGTGGGAAGAACCATCGGCTATCGGGTAAGATTCGAAAGCAAGGTTTCGGATGATACACGCATCGAAGTCCTTACCGAGGGCATTCTCACCCGAATGCTGGTCAATGATGCTACACTCGAAGGCGTTTCGTGCCTCATCTTTGATGAGTTTCATGAGCGCAGCATCAATTCCGATCTGGCGTTAGCGCTGGCCCGGCAAACACAGGAAATCATCCGCCCCGACCTGAAGCTCATTATCATGTCAGCAACCATCGATGCTTCCAGTATCTGTCAGGCACTTCATGCTCCGCTTATCGAGAGTAAAGGCAGAATGTTTCCGATAGAAACCATTTATGCAGACCACGACATCGACAGATATCAGGTAGCGCAGGAAATGGCAGCCACTATCTGTCAGGCTTTCAGAAACCAGGAAGGTGACATTCTTGCCTTTCTGCCGGGACAGGGAGAAATCATGAAATGCGAAGAACTGCTTCGCTCTGTCCTGCCCTCAACCACTCTTTACCCGCTATATGGTAACCTTTCGCCTGAAAAGCAGCGACTCCCCATCGCTCCTTCCAAACCGGGCGAACGGAAAATCGTACTGGCCACTCCTATCGCCGAAACTTCTCTCACCATCGAAGGAGTAAGAATCGTTGTGGATTCCGGACTCTGCCGAAAACTGGTTTATGATGCCCGTACAGGCTTGAGCCATCTCGAAACCGTTCGTATCAGTCAGGACATGGCTACGCAACGAAGGGGGCGTGCGGGCAGAATAACATCAGGCGTATGTTACCGGCTTTGGACACAGACCTCGGAACATCTGATGCCTGAACAGCGGCTGCCCGAAATACTGGATGCAGATCTCTCTTCGATGGTTCTCGACATTGCAGCTTTCGGCGAAAACAAACCGGAACTGCTGCCTTGGCTCACACTTCCTCCCAAGGGCAACCTCGTATTGGCACAGCAACTTCTTAAGTCGCTCAACGCCCTCACTCCTGATCATGATGCTCACGCTCTCAGTGGCAGCATCACCGCAGAAGGCAGCAGAATGGCTCAACTTCCTTGTCATCCGCGCATTGCCAAGATGATGATCAGCAGCGATTCTCCGGCGAGCCAAGCCCTGGCCTGCGACATTGCTGCTCTGCTGGAAGAGAAAGACCCGATGGGCGAAAATGAGGATTCTGACATGACGCTCCGCCTTTCACTCCTCCGCTCCGCGCGAAGCAAGAAGAATCTGGGGCGTTGGAACCGTATCGCTCAGATTGCCCAGGAATACAGGAAGATGCTGCGTATCAGGGAAGACAACGAGCCAATTGATGCTGAGGAAGTGGGCCATCTCATCGCCCTAGCCTACCCTGAGCGCATCGCCCATGCCACCGACCATGCGGGCAACTTCAAGATGTCGAATGGCAACACGATTTTCATCGACCCGTGCGATAGCATGGCAGCAAACGAATGGCTTGCCATCGCATCACTCAACCTCGCTTCAACCTCATCATCCAGTTCTAGGCAGGGGCGGAAAGGAAGGGTATTTCTCTCAGCCCCCGTCAACTGGAAGAACTTGCCGGCACAAACCTGCGAGAATATTTCATGGGACAGCAAAGCGCTGGCAGTAAAGATGCAGCAGGAAACACGGATAGGAGCACTCGTCATAGACAGCAAGCCGATACAGAATGCCAGCCGAGAGACAGTTTCAGACATTATCTGCGAAGCTGCCAGAAAAGACGGACTCAGCATGTTCGATTGGAACGAATCCGTTCATCGTCTGCAACAGCGCGTGGCGCAAGTAGCTGAATGGCATCCGGAACTGGAGATTCCCGACCTATCTACGGAACATCTCCTGACAACAGCCCAAGCGTGGCTCCCTTTCTATCTCGAAGAAGGTGGTAAGATGAAGACTTCTGTTACAGAGCTGAAGAAACTCAACCTGTGCGAAATCCTTTGGAACATCCTTCCTTATGAGCTTCAGCAGGAGATAGACCGCCTTGCTCCCACTCACATCCGTGTACCATCGGGCAGCAACATCCGCATCGATTATCGCCTGGGGGCCGAAGCCCCGGTTCTGAGTGTGCGGCTTCAGGAGTGTTTCGGAATGACATCAACACCAACTGTCGATGCTGGCAGACAGCCCCTTCTGCTTGAGTTGTTATCTCCCGGCTTCAAGCCCGTTCAGCTTACTCAGGATCTCGCAAGTTTTTGGCAAGGCACTTACTTCGAAGTCCGCAAGGAACTGAAGCGCCGATACCCTAAGCATTTCTGGCCGGAGAATCCGTTAGAGAGTCAGGCCGTGAGAGGTGTCAAACGATGGTGATCCAGATGCTCTCGCCTCGGTCTCTCGCCGCCGTGATGGCATTGACGAGGCGATGCAGCCAGATGCGGGAGTTTACCACCATGCCTCGGAGTTTGTTTTCGCCCGGCAGGATGCAGCCCTGCGTATCATCGGGGTAGTTGCCGGCATGGATGCGGATGCCCTCAAAGCCAGGAACGCCCTGCAGCAGGGGCAGCCACTGCTTGAATCTCGGCGACTTGGTGATGAGCAGCGGATAGGTGCCCTCGGGTATGGCAGTCTTACCCTTCATCTTCTGCGCCTTCTTCCCCGACACTCGCCCCAGGCGCACATTCTCCTCCTGGGGCAACAGGGTGATGCCCAGCAGGTTGCGCCACGTAGGCTCCAGGGTATCGCAGAAGTAGTGCTCCCCGTCCAGCTTGCCCACATCTACCACATGGCAGAAGCTGCGCTTCTGGTCCTTATTGAGCGTATAGTTCACCTTGCGCTCCACCTCCTCGTCTTTCAGGATATACATACGCCCTATGGTGTAAGTATTCTGCTTAGCTATTCTTTTGAGTACGATTTCCATAATTGTTTCTATTTAGATTCTTTTTTGAGAAAACATAGCTTGCGATAAAGTTCGCCTGCCTCCACTTTCACGATATACTTTCTGAACACCCAGGTGGCTATCATCCGTCGGGTGCCCTTGGTATCCAGCCCCAAGTCGCTTCTCAACTGCTCAGCCTGCTGATAAGAGAACTCATTTGGCAGAAGTTGCAGCATATTGGAAGGCCCTCTTTTGCTCGACTTCACTCCCTCCTGCTCCGACTTCACGATAGCATCTCGGAAGAATCTCATCTTGCAGTACAGGTCATACTGCTCGCTCCAGCGCACAAACTCCTCTATCTCGGATTCCCATTGGCAACCATTCGCCACATAGAGCACGCAAGCCTTCAGATAGGCAATGACATTGGCTCTGAACGAGAGGTTCTCGTAAACCCTGTCTTGGCTCATACGGGCAAAGTCGGCATTCTCCTCTTTCAGCTTCTGTGCCAAGGCGAAAGCCTCAGGGCAATTGATAGTACCAGAAGCCATGTTAAGATGCTCGATATAGGGTTTTAAGTTCTCTCTGAATGTGTCATCGTATGTGCCATAGACAGGCATCTCGGCTCCTATCTCACGCTCTGGGATAGTACAGAAGTTGATTCTGGAGATAGGACCATCGGTCAATACCTTGGAGAAATATCGGATACCCTTGTTGATGGTGGTCGAGGCATTCCAGTTAAATCGGATGGTTACTCGCTCCGTAACACTCTGCGTGCCCACTCGGGTTTGTCCATATTGATTACCAGGGTCGAAGGCGAGGCACATGATACGAAACTGCTGGTTGCCAATGCCCCTTAGGTTATCAAACTGGTCAATCTCGTTGAGAGCAGTATAGAGGAAATGCTCCTGCGCCTCGGCGGTACGCATCACGAAGGCAGGGTTGGTCATATCGGCGTCTATCTCCTGGATCACGAGGTTTTCAGGTCGCTTACGCTTATCCTTGTTAGCACCTTTTCTTGTCACCTCATCCTTCCACTCCTTCTCTCGTTTCAGGTTATCTTTGTCTCGTTTTCTGATGTCTTCCATAATCAGGTTGATAGGCATCTGCACGCAGTTCTTTCCTGCGCCCGTACCAGCTAAGAGACAACACATTAGCGTAGCCTCATGCTCCACATTGTCGATGTAATTAAAATAGGTGCGGCAGAGGTGGGTGGCTAGCGGAGGAAAGATGGCATGGGCTACGGCAGGCTTATAGACATCCGGTGTCTGAGACACGAGGAGCTCCACGAGCTTAGGCAGCTTCTTCGGCATCTCGGGCGGAGCGGGGTAATCATCTTCACAGTTAGGAGTTTGGAGTGAGGAATTAGGAGTTAAGAGAGTCGCTTGCTTCTCTGCTTGCGCATTGATGCGGATCACATCTCTAGAGAATGGCTTCGAACTGTCTCCATATTTCTCATAGAAGTCATGGATCAGCTGCTGGCAGTCACGCTCTTGGGCGAAGCTAGGCATCTTCATTGCCACTACTCTTCTCAGCTCCTCTTCGCTCATCACCCTGCTCGCTCCTGCGCTCATGATGGCAAGAAGTGAGGAGTGGCGAGAGCCCTCGGTATCGATATTCACATTCTTCAGTCCTGCCGACTCCGTGAAGAGGTCGAAGGCTATCAGGCTCTTCTCGCTGGCGGTACCAGAGGTTGGTAATCCGTCAGGAATATTTTGTTGAGTGTTGAATGTTGAGTGTTGAATGTTGAATGGTTGGGGTTGAGTGCCCTGTTGCCGTCTTCCGTCGATGGTGAGACCACGCTTCAGATAAGCCTCTCTGCGAGCCTTCAGCTCATCGGCAGGAAGCACGGCATACCAGTCCTTGGAGCGATAGATCTCCGAGTCCTGATCCGTGATAAAGAGGATTCTCTCTGGGGTGAAGCAACTCTCATCGCAGGGCACGCCAAGTGCCTCACAATACGCTCTCTGCGTCTCCTCGATAGTCATACCTATCGGCATTCGGATGTCGATGTGGAGCTTCTTACGAGCCGAGTATTCCAGATGCAGTAGCATTCCCTTCCAGATGGAGTCGCTGCAATTCAGCTGCCTTGCCATTTCGATGGCGATACCCACCAGTTCCTTATCGTCGATGTCGATGGTGGTCTGGAAGAGAAAACTCGTAGGGTCAGCATCCTTCTGCGAGCGATGATTCTTGAGGAATCGGCTGTAGTGGCCGCAGCGGAAGGGCATCAGCCCCTTCAGTTTGTCATTGCCCCCACGTATCTGCTCCACCATATCGTGGAGCCAAGGCTGAGCTATCAGCTTGTCATATTCAGCCAGGGGCAGGCAGCTGGCGCTGCCCTTATTGCCCCCACGCTGAGGATTCATTGCAATAAAGTGGTTCATGCTTAATTATACATTATTAATTATACATTATCTATTACTCCTTATAGTCCTCCCACTCCACATTTTCCTTGAAGGGCTTGATAGCCTTCACCATCTCCTGGTGCTCACCCTTGAGGCAGCGCAGAATCTCCGCCTTGCTCATGTCCTTGGAGAAGGCATAGTTCACCTGCACGGTTCGCTTGCTAGTGCGCACCACCCCGTGCTTGGTCTTGAGAATCTCCGTGAAGGGCTTCTCTCGCTTGCCCTGCACATAAGGCTTGAAGTCCACCCAGTCGCCTCGCCCATTCTCGCCACCCGAGAATATCATCCTGCCCCTGATCACCTGCGGCTTGTCACTGATTACCTCCGTCTCGTTCCATGGCGCCTTGCGCACTGATACGTTACCATTCTCCTCGGTGATCACTGCACCGTCTACCTTTACTGCATTGAGCAGCTTCTTGCTAGTTGCTTTCTTCATAACTTTGTAAAAAAATAATAGGTTATTAATGTCTCTTTAACTTAAAATAGAAATCGGGAACACCTGATGGTTCACCATCATCACGTCGTCATAGAAGTGGAGGTCAAACTTCTTGTCCGTTCTCTCCATGACGGGCGGCACATCCAGCTCATACTTCTTGCGCTTCACCTCGTCCTGGAAGTCAGCCACCAGCTTCTTCCCTACCCACTCCATGGCTTTCTTGCCCTTCCAGCCCACGTCGCAAGTCAAGTCCAGAAACATTCTCACGTCGCACATCGGAGCCGACACCATGCCGTCCTCCTGTAGCTTCAGGTCAAACCAGTGGAGCGTGCCCTGGGATGCCATCACTCTCGCCACCACTCGTTCGGGCTTCAGCCCAAACATGTCCACCACGTCGTTCACCAGGAAGAGCACCACTCCCTTCTCATTCACTGCGCCTCTCATATCCCCGAATATCGGGTGCTGCGCCATTAGTCTTGTAAACATATTATATGTATTAAAAGATTGAGAACCCGCAATACGCAAAGTCCCCGCAACCAGACGCGCTGTGCATCTGATTACGGGGGCAAAGGTACAAAGAAGTAAAATGTTATCTTTATAACAGTTATATAATATTATACGATTATATCAGCTATAAGTATCTGAACATCAAGAGATATATTCCAATAAAATTCTTCGAATATTTTTTGCCTCATTACACCAGGCATTATAATTACTAAACTGTGATATGTTATTGCTCACCGATGCTTTAGCCACACCTTCGATATGCGAAGCATTCAAGAATAGGGCATGAAAAGGTTTCCACATGATAGTATTGTTAGCAGGGTGCTTCACTCCCAGAATATCGGATACGATATACACCATATATCCATACTCAGCCTGCGTACGATCCCATACATACCAAGAGCCCTCAGTATGAATATACTTATGTTCTGTCAGTGTTTTCCATATCAGGGCAGCCTTCTCAGTCTTGAGTCTGGGGTCCACCTTGATTTCCTGGTCTACTTTAAGATTTTGGGTACTAGCAGCTGTATTCTGCAAAAAATCACTCACCTGCGCATTGCTACCAATGACAACAGAGCAATTCAGTATGGTTACTCCACCAGTCAGAATTGCCTGGGCAAAAATTTCTTCTAACGACATTTTCCTTTTCTTGTTAGAATGTTAATGATAAAGAGCAAGTCACGTTTACCTATCGTTGGGGAAAGGACTTCTAGTAAACGGTGTCCGTACACAACCTTGTTGCATACGGTAGTCTTTAAGGCAAATGATCTTCGCCCAATCGGAGTTGAATCTTCAT
>OIWS01003230.1_pt1 | contig 11944 bp, 9 predicted proteins | sample 1587611 | NCBI WGS metagenome assembly OIWS01 (sample SAMEA3888919, study PRJEB22519) | human gut metagenome | biome: human gut; feature: human-associated habitat; material: faeces | place: Denmark | collected 2010 | reverse complement strand
CCGCCTATCATAACGACTACAACGGCTATTTCCCTTCGCCCAGCGGGGCGGGTATTTATCCGAACTGGCTGATTCAGTTGACGATGATCTACTTCTTCAAGAACGACGCCACGCTCGCCTGGAACGCCAATGCGGAAGATAAAAATCTGATCTCCCGCTGCCCGGTGCGCACTCTCTCCAATGAGGAATATTATGCGAAATATTCCAATCGGCACACCTGGGGGATGTACGGCATCAACTACATGCACCTCGGGGCGGGTGCCAGCAATACCGCGTTGGGGAAGAAACTCTCGAAGATCTCCTATCCGTCCAGAACGCTGATGGCCACCGATGCGACGGCGGAAACCGGCTGGGGCAATCTGATCAGCTGGGGCTGGGCGGATGCTTACCCCTATGCGCGCCACTCCGGCCGATGCAACGCGATCTGGCTGGATGGGCACGTGGAGAGTATTCCAACCGCCGCGCTGATCAACAACGAGGAAAAATACTGGAAAGTGGAACGTTAAGCATAACAGAGGAGAAGATAAAATGACTCGAATTCAACTGACTGCACTGTTCTGCGGAGCCGCATTGCTTGCGAACGGAGCGGAACAAAAACTTCGGCCCGTTGCGGAAGGAATGCTGATCGACCGCAATGGCGACGGCATCGTCGACCTTGTCCAGCTTCATTCTGAAGAGAAACCGCAACTGGAACTTCTGGTCGGCAGACTCGGGAACGGCGGCCACCGCAGTGTGCTCGAATTCCGGCTGCCGAACCTGACGAAGATCTCCCGGGCGACGCTCACCGTCATGCTCAACGGTAAAACCGGTTGTCATCCGGACGCCCCCGGAACGATCGGGCCGAAAACTCTGGTGTGGAGCTTCTCCGGCGCAGAGGCCGACGGACGTGTCGAAATCTCCGATGATGGCGCGGGCGAACAATCCGGTGTTCTGCTGGAGAACAAAGCCGCCGACGTTACCCGGCCGGTCACCGTCGATGTCACCGAAGCGGTCCGTAAGGCGGTCGCGGCGAAAGCCGCATTCATCGGCTTCCGGCTGGAAGCCGCCGATGAAAAGAAGGCTCCGGCCGTCTGGCGGTTCCGGTCGTCGGAATTTGCCGGGCGCTACACGGCGTCGGCGTATCCCACTCTGACCATCGTGACGGAGTAGAATCCGGCAATGAGAAGAATTCGAAGCGCCGCGCTGTTCTGCTGCGGTATGATCGTGTCGGGCATCGCCGCAGAACTGCCGGTTTATCCCTCCGCCGGCGGCCTGAATCTGCGGGTTCCGGTGATCGCGCCGGTTGCGGGAGGTGCCGTGGGGAAGCGGGTGCCGTTTGAAATGGTCCACTTTACCTATGACCTGACTCCGCATCTTGCCGGACTGGCACAGGGGGAGGTTTCGCTATGGGTGCAGGACAGTCTGCGCCGCACCGCCAAGGAGGTGGTGTCGCTTTCCGGTCCGGCGGGAGAGCTGAAAATATCGATTCCGGCCGCACCGTCGCAGGCGCGCCGGTTCCGGCTGGAGTCCGGCAACGGGCGTTCGGATTCCCGCGGGGTACAGACTCCCGGCGAATGGAAAAAACTGTCGCTCTCCTGGGGAGGCGGTCGAGCCGGTCTTACGCTCGAAAACGGGGAAACTTTGTCGGTAAAACTGCCGGAAACGTTTACCGTTGAGCGCCTGCGCTGTCAGGCCTCTCTGGTTGACGAGCTGGTTCTCAAGGGGGGAGGCGGCAGTTTCACTCTCGACTGGGAGAAGGATTACGCCGGTAAACTGGTGCCTGCCGGTCCGGGCGGAGTCACCGCCGTTCTCCACGGCTTTGATACCTATGTCATCGGAAACGACCCGGTCAAACGGGATTTCCCGCTTGTACAGCTGTCGAACAGCACGGCGGAATCCCGGGAGGTGACACTCTCTTATGAACTGCGTACCGAGGTGAATCAACTTCGATTCGCCCGGCGGGAAAAACAGCTTCTGCCGCCCGGCGGGAACCGGTTTGTGCCGGTTCCGCTTCCGGAAGAGCTGAAGAGTGATCTCTGTCACCTGACCATTCGGATTGGCGGCCTTTCCCGGCCGTTCTGCGAGAAGAGGAATTTTCTTCGCGTCGAACGGCGTCCGGAACCGGCCGGAACTGGCCTGTTCGGGCTGCATGACTGCGATGTTAAGAGTTTCGGATTCTGGCCGGATGCCCTGCCGCTGCGTTACGCCCATAAGTATTTGCGCTGGGGCTGGGTGCAGGGACCGGCGTTCGTCGATCGCTCCAGCGCTCCGGAACACGATCCGGATGCCCCGCCGGAGGAGTGGAACTGGAATGCCGCGCTCGACTGGGAGCTGCAGGCCGGGCGCGAACTCTTCGTCTCGCTGCAGAGCTACCCTTATTCGGCATGGCACCGGAAGCGGGAGTATCCACGCGGCATGAAACAGTGGCCGAGCGCCCGGGGCGGTGGCTTCCCCGACCTGAAAAAGTATGAGAAATTCCTACGGGCAAGTGCGATGCGTTATCGGGGCAGGGTGCATCGTTACGAGATTGAAAACGAGCCGAACGCCTACGGTATGCCGGAGAATCCGGAGGATTATGCCGAGGTCTGCCGCACCGTTTTCCGTACGGTCAAGGCGGTCGATCCGAATGCCGTCATTTACGGCATCTGCGGTACCGGCAGCTTTCTGCCCTGGATGAAGCGGGCACTGCAGGCAGGAGCGGCCGGCAATTTCGATCGTCTCTCCTACCACACCTACACGACGCCGCGTCAGCCGGATCAGGCCAATCTCCGCCACTTTCTTGAAGAGGTCCGGCAGGCGGCGCCGGCGGGAATCCGGCGTTTCAACTCGGAAACCGGCGTGCTTCAGGTCTTTCGCTATGAGGCAGACCGGCCGATTCCGGCGGAAACCGTCGCGCAGGCGGTGAAGGAGCACAAGCCCGGCTTTGTCTCCCGTGGTTCGTGGCCGGGGCGGGTCAACGATGAATGGGAGGCCTCGGCTTCGATCGTCAAAAATGCGGCGATCAATCTTGCCTCCGGCTCGGAGGGCTTCATCTTCTTCGGCTGGAATCCCGAGTGGCCGAAAAGCAAAAGCGCCTGGACCGGGCGGGATCCGGACTTCTCTCTGCTCTCCATCACGCCCGCCGGAGAACGCACTCCGACGCTGCTCTGTCTGGCCATTGCGGTGCTGACCGCTCAAATGGAGGCGGTCGACATCGGCAAGCCGTATCGGTTTCTGGATTCCGGGGAGGTCCGCGGCGCCCTGTTCGGCAAACACGGCGGCGGCAATGTTGCAATCCTCTGGGCGGCCGATACGGCGGCGGATGTTCTGGTCACCGCTCCCGGTGAATGTCTGGAAGGAGTCACGCTCTTCGGCCGGCCCCGCCGTTTTCAGGCGCTCTCCCGGCGCAGCGACGGGCGCGGACTTTTTCTGCTGCCGCTCGACGGTCTGCCGCTCTATCTGCACTTCCGGAATGGCGGGCCGGAAATTCTCTCTTCGCCGGTCGGCGCCGTCTCGGTGGAAAACATCGTCGGAGATTCCGGCAGCATCGCTCTGACACTGCTCAATACGTCGGAGCAGGCGTGGAAGACCCGCGTGACGGCAGGCGAGTGCGCCGGTCTCTCGGTCTCGCCGCAGGAGATCGAACTAACCGTTCCTGCGCTTCGCCGGCGGAAGGTGCGCTTTCGCTGTGTCCCGGCGGCGGGAACTGTGCGGAATGAGTTTGAAGTACCGCTCTCGCTCCGGCTTCCGGATGGCGTGAAGCTGACCCGGCGCTGTCGGATCAGCCGTTCGCCCTCCGCCCGGGCCGGCGTCCTGCCGGCGGAGTTCACTTCGCGTGGACCGGATTCCCTGAACTCCTTCACCCGGGAGCTGAAGACGGAACGTCTCGAACAGGTAGTTTTCGGGCGCCCCTCGGAACTTGCCTCCCTTCAGGAGATGAATGTCTGGGGCGGGCCGGAGGAGCTTTCCGGCAGTTTCCGGCTCGGCTGCAATGAGGAGGCGCTCTTTCTCGTCGCCCGGGTGCGGGATCGCCACCCCCGACTGCCGAAGGTGTGGCCGGGCGTGGCCGGGAGCTGTCTTGAGCTCTTCTTCGACTTCCGCACGCCGGCGGAGGGACTGGGGCGTGCGGCTTACGGCAAACAGGTCTTTCAGCTGTTGATTCGGCCGCCCGTCGAAAAGGGGATGCCGCCGGAACTCTGGTCGCCGCAACGGCCGGAACTTTCCGGAAAACTGCTTCGGCTGGAGGGCGGCTGTCTGGCGGAAGGCGGCTACTGGATCACTCTTGCTCTGCCGTGGAAACTGGTCGTTTCCGGCGGTGTCCGGCCGGAGCGGTTCGGATTCGATGCCGGAATCAACGGTTCGTTTGCCGACCGGGCGGAGCGAAAGGCGCAGCTGATGCTCTTCGGCACCGATCAGAACTTCCGCAACGCTTCGAAATTCGGCACCGTTCTGACCGGGAAGGAGCCGACGGTAAAATGAAGGCGGCATGGTTTCCGGAAGCGCGGTTCGGCATGTTCATCCACTGGGGACTCTATTCGATTCCCGGCGGCATCTGGCAGGGGCGGGAGATGGAGTACATCGGCGAATGGCTGCAGTCCCGGTTCCGCATTCCCAACCGGGAATACGAAACGCTGGCCTCCCGGTTCAATCCGGAGCGCTTCGACGCGGATGCGTGGTGCCGGACTGCACGGGATGCCGGGATGCGTTATCTGGTGTTTTCCGCCAAGCATCACGACGGATTTGCGATGTTTCACAGCCGGGTCGATTCCTACAACGTGGTCGATGCGACGCCGTTCGGCCGCGATCCGCTGCAGGAGCTGGCCGCTTCCTGTCGCAAGTTCGGCTTGAAGCTGGGGATCTACTATTCGCAGGATCTGGACTGGCACCATCCGGATGGCGGTGATCCGGGCCCGGATGCCCCGAAGAACCACGGCATGTCGTGGGGGAACGACTGGGATTTCCCCGAATACCCGGTGAAGAATTTCCGCCGCTATCTGGATGGGAAGGTGATTCCGCAACTGAAGGAACTGCTGACCGGTTACGGGGAGATCAGCATTTTCTGGTTCGACTGTCCGCTCACCATCTCCCGCAGTGAGAGCGAAGAGATCGTAGCGTTGATTCGCAAGCTGCAGCCGGCGTGTCTCATCAACACCCGGATCGGCCATGGCTTCGGCGATTACGGCAGTTTCGGCGACAACCAGCTGCCCGACGCCTGCCGGGATGGTCTGTGGGAGACGCCGGGAACACTCAATCGCACCTGGGGATTCAAATGGAACGATCACGACTGGAAGAGTCCGCACGATGTTCTGTCTCTGCTGGCTTCTCTGGCGGAGAAGAACACCAACTATCTGCTGAACGTCGGTCCGCGGCCCGACGGCGCCTTTCCGGAGGCGGCACTTTCGGTGCTGCACTCCGCCGGAGAGTGGCTCCGGCAATACGGATTTGCCGTGTACGGGTGTGCTCCGAATCCGTTCCCGCATCCATTTGCCTGGGGGTATGTGACGGTGGAGCGCCGGGAGGGGGCAGATACCCGGCTTCACCTGATTCTCCGGAACTGGCAGCCGGAACTCCGTCTGAACGGCTTGAGGGAAAACGTGAGAGGCTGTTATACCGTTACCGGAAATGACAGGGAGGAGGTCCGGTTTGTGCAGGCGCGGGAAGAGGGCGGACTGGTCGTGTATCCGCCGGAATGGATGAAGGAACGTCTGCTCCCGGTGGTGACGCTGGAATTTGCCGGTTGTGAGATGCCGAAGATCGATGCCGCTTTGATTCCGCTGGAGGGTGTGCTGCATCTGCCGGCGGCCCGCGGAACTGTTGTTCACGGAGCGGAAGGGGAGGGCACCGCGACGACCGGACTGCGTGGTTTCGGCGCCGCCGGGGAACGGCACACGGCAGTTCCTCACAGTCGGCTGAGCCGGACCGGTTGTCTGGAGGAGTGGCACAATCCGGCTGACCGGATTGAATGGGAGGCGAATTTCCCGGAATCCGGGCGTTACCGGGTGGAGGTGGAGACGGTTTCCGCCATTCACGGCGCCGAATGGAAAACCGGACAGCTGGTGGAGCTGACGTTCCGGGGAGAACAGGATCCGGCGGAGACATTGACCGCCAAATTGAACGGAGTACCGGAATCCTCTTCTCCCTCGTGCTGTTACCGTCGGGGCAGTGCCGTTGCCGGAATTGTCACTCCCGCAGCGGGGGCGTGCCGCATCTCTCTGCGCATGCTCGCATGCCCCGACCGGGGCGCCCTGCTCATGGCATTGACGGAGGTCCGTCTGGTCCGGCTGTGATAGAATTATCGATTAGAGTGCTTTGAATTAACAGAAAAGATTGGTACGAGAAGTGGTGTATCTCGTTAAACTTTCTGCTAGATCTTTGACGATACTTCAGATTCTTTCGAAACAGGGGGGCGATTGAGAAACCGGAAAATCGCGTTATGCCCGGCGGGCGGCCGCCGCCTTCAAGGCGTCGCAGAAACGCCGGGAATCATCCACCAGCCGCTCCCGCTCTGCCGGAGTGAAGGCGGATAGACTTTCCAGATCAAACTGTTCCATCGCGTCGCATACCTCGCGTGCGAAGGTTTCCCCGGCCGGCGAAAGCCGGATGATCCGGCGCCGGTGATCCTGTTCGCTCTCGCGCCGCAGCAGAAAGCCCCGTTTCTCCAGATCGTTCAGGATGATCGTGATCAGCTGCCGCATGACGTTGATGCGGTCCGCCAGTTCCGCCGGTTCCGCCCCCTGCGGATGATTGTGCAGGTACTCGATGACCCAGTAGGCGTTGAGCGACAGATCCCACCGCTTCAGAAATCCGATGTAGGTTTTGTCGATTTCCGCCCAGAGCGCCATCCAGCGGCGCAACAATTCCTTTTCTTTATTTTCCGGCATGCAGTTCCCTTTCCCGACGTTTCCCGAACCACAGATAACAGAGCATCGCGAATAATATAACCCGCGAAACCGGCATCGCAAGCCAGACTCCATCCATTCCCAGTCGGAGCGGCAGGAGAAACAGGCAGAGCGGCAGCGCGAAGAACGCATCCCCGTAGATCAGCAGCGACGAACTGCCGATCTTGCCGGTCGATTGATAGTAGAATCCCGCCATCCGGATCACCCCCAGCAGCAGAAACGCCGGTGAACTGAGCAGAACCCCATGCGCCGCCAGCTCCGCCACGTGCCCGGTGAGGCCCCCCCAGGCCGGCATCACGTTGCGCAACGCGAAGCAGAACAGCATCAGAACCACTCCGAGAAAGAAGGCCCACCGGTACCCCCGGTTGCCCATCCGGTTCTGCCGCAGATGCTGGCGCGCCCCGTACATGTAGGCGGTCAGCGGCTGAATTCCCATCGCCAGCCCGCTCATCAGCAGGGAACCGAGCGACTCCAGCCCCGCGACCAGCGTGTAGGCCGCCAGACCGTCCACCGCGCCGTAGCGCAGCGCCTGCACATTGTGCATGAACAGCATGGCGATGATCGAAAGCATGTTCCCGAATACCGGAACTCCGGTGAGGAGAAGCTCCCGCACCGTCTGAACATGCAGTTTCAAGGTGTCGAGTGAGTAGTGAAGTTCGGTTTTCCGGGTGAGAAAGTACCCCGCACCCAGCACGGCGGACAGCGTCTGGCTGATCACCGTGGCATAGGCCGCCCCCGCCGCCCCCTGATGAAAGTGCAGGATCAACAGCCAGTCAAGGATGATGTTGCTCACCAGCCCGACCACCACCAGCATCATCGCCAGTACCGGGCGCCCGTCGTTGCGGGTCACCGAGATGAAGCTGCCCATCAGCATGGTGACCGGCGCCCCCCAGGTCATGATCGCGGCGTAACTCGCCGAGGAGGGCAGCAGCTCCGGCGTCGCGCCGAACAAGCGGAGGATCGATTCCAGAAACGGCAGGACCAGCACCCAGACCAGCAGGGCCGCGATCAGATTCAGCGTCAACATGTTCCCGAAAATCTGCCGGGCTCTCGACAGTTCGCCCGCTCCCCGGGCCTGCGCGATGAGCACCGCCGCCCCGGAGCCGATCAGCTCCCCCAGCGCTCCGTAGATCATCACCAGCGGCCAGGTCAGCGCCACTGCCGCCAGGCCGGTTTTCCCCGTCCCCTGGCCGATGAAGACCGTGTCGACGATGCTGAATGAACCGGCAATCAGCATCCCCGCCATCGACGGGCCGATATACTGAAAAAATAACTTGTCTTCTCTGCGCATGAAAATATCTCCTGTAATAATAAAATTATTTTACTATAAACCGATTTTCTTATTTGTCAAGTGCAGGCCGGAGTTTTCGGGCGGGAGAATCGGCATTGCCGGTAGCTTTCCGGGTTGCATTGCTCCGGCGGGAAGACTATATTAGAGAAAATGTTATCATAAATCTGAAACAGAGAAGTGCAATTATGCTTGCTGTCGGAATTCTTGCCGGAGTTGCCACCGCGTTGCTGCAGGCGATTTCGTACGTGTGCAGTGCGAGTTTTATGCAGAAATATCGCTCCTCACTGCGGCTGGTGATCTTTTCGCAACTGGTGATGGGGGCGTTCAGTCTGCTGTTTCTGCCGTTTTTCTTCCCGACCGGACTGGAAGGGCGGCTCTGGGAATTCTTCGGCTGGATCGTGGTGTGGGTGACCGTGTTCATGGTAGGGCAGGTGGCGTTTTTCTCCACCCTGCGTTCGATTGAGGCGAGCCGGATGTCGTCGCTGCTCGGACTCAAAATCATCGTGCTCGCCTTTCTCTATGTCGCGGTGATGCGCGAATCGCTCGCCGCCGGGCAGTGGCTGGCGGTGGTGCTGAGCGCCGCCGCCGCGGTCGGCATGAACTGGAGCGGCGGCAACCACTTTACGCTGAAGGGATTGTTCTGGCTCCTGGTGACGCTGGTCTTCTACTCGTTGACCGATATGACCGAGAACCATCTGGTCCGGATGCCGGAGGGGGTCGGGATTCTGCGCACTGCGTTCGGCGTCGGAGTGACCTGTTACGCGATCCTCGGAGTTCTGACACTGCCGATGCTGTGGAAGTTCCGCTGGACGACGCGGCAGTTTGTTCTGGCCATCCCCTTTGCGGCGAGCTGGTTTTTCTCGCAGGTGGCGCTTTTTGTCTGCTTCGGTCTGCTGGGGACGGTATTCGGTAACGTGATTCAGGCCAGCCGCGGATTGATTTCAATCGGCATCGGCATGCTGCTGCTCCACTGGGGGCTGGGGAAACTCGACGCCAGGATCAGCCGCAAAATGTGGTTGAGACGAATCGCCGCCGGCGTTCTGATGACGGCGGCGATCATTCTCTATGCCGTTTCCGGCGCGTAATGGCAGGATGCCGGGGAGCGGCCTTCGCCCTCTCCCCGGCAGGAAAGGTCAGCGGTACTTCGGCAGCATGTCGCCATGCGCCTTGATGAGATCGTCGCACAGCTTCACGATCGTGTCGATCGGCAGTTCGGCGCTGGTGTGGGGATCCAGCATGGCCGCCTGATAGATGTGCTCCTTCTTGAGCGTGAGGGCCGCTTCGATGGTGAGCAGCTGAACGTTGATGTTGGTCATGTTCAGCGCCGCGCACTGCACCGGCAGCGCACCGACGTGGGTTCCCTGCACGCCGCTGCCGTCGACCAGGCAGGGCACTTCAACCACCGCTTCCTTCGGCAGGTTGTCGATCAGGCCGTTGTTGAGGACGTTTCCGCCGATCTGGTACGGAGTGTTCGTGACGATGGCGTTCATGATGCCCGAACCGTATTCGCGCGAAAGCGTGTGCGAAAGATGCGGGTCGTTCGAGAGTTCCGCGTACTGCTTCTTCCAGCCTTCGATCTGCTTGATACAGCGGCGCGGATACTCGTCCAGCGGAATGTTCCACTCGGTGATGAGCTCCGGATAGGCGCTCTTGATCCAGTAGGGCTGATATTCGGCGTTATGTTCGCTCGATTCGGTGACGTAGTAGCCGAATTTGCGCATCATCTCGATGCGGATCATGTTGCCGGACTTGTCGGCTGGGGCGGCTTTGCGCCACTCTTTGATCTTCTTGTCGGCCAGTTTTTTGAGTTCCGGGTAGAGATCCTTGCCGTTCTCCTGAATCGACAGCAGCCACGCCATGTGGTTGATGCCGGCGATGTAGGTGCGGAGGTTCTTTTCGCGCTCTTCGTCGCACTCCAGCCCGAGGGTGGTCAGCAGGCTCTTGGCGCAGACCTGGACCGAGTGGCAGAGACCGACCGTCTTCACGCCGCTGCCGCGGAGCATCGCACCGGTGAGCATCGCCATCGGATTGGTGTAGTTGAGGAACCAGGCGTTCGGCGCGACCTCTTCGATGTCGCGGGCGAAGTCGAGCATCACCGGAATCGTCCGCAGCGCGCGGAAGATGCCGCCGATGCCGAGCGTGTCGGCGATGGTCTGGCGCAGACCGTATTTCTTGGGAATCTCGAAGTCGATGACGGTCGAAGGCTCATACCCGCCGACCTGGATGGCATTGACGACGAAGTCCGCGTTGCGGAGCGCCGCTTTGCGGGCGCGGACGCCGAGGTGGGTGGTGATCGTCGCCCGGTTGTCGTTGATGTTGGCATTCAGCGTCTTGAGGATGAATTCCGACTCTTTGAGCCGTTCGCCGTCGATGTCGTACAGCGCGAAGTGGGAATCCTTCAGCGCTTCGCGGCACATGCAGTCGCCGATGATGTTGCGGGCGAATACCGTGCTGCCTGCTCCCATGAATGTGATTTTCGCCATTTGAGCTTTCTCCGGATCCTGTGTGATGTTTCAGCGGGGGCAGGGGACCCCTTGTCCCCGCTCCTCCCGGTCGCTTCTATACAATAGTTGTTTTTATGGCGGATGTAAATATGAAAAACATGCTATTGATGGTAATTTTGTGCTTTTCTTCAACTTTGAAAATTTGAAAAGTGAGCTTGAAAATGATACATTGTAGGAAAATATCCCAGAACAGAAGGTAAATCTGAGCGTGAATCCGAAATTTTCTCCCTTCCATGAATCCTACGCCCCGTTCTATTCGGAACGGACGGTCCGGCTGCATGCGATGCTCATCAACTGCGGCCATCAGTGCGTGACCGGCGACTACTCCTGGGACGGCATGAAGCGGGGCCGCCACGACATGGTCATCTGGCAGTATACGCTCTCCGGAATGGGCCGGCTCCGCTTCGGCGAGCTGGAGTATCCGGTTCCGCCAGGGCGGGGCATGCTGCTGATCGCTCCGGAAAATCACTGCTACTTTCTGCCGGAGGATTCCCCCGGCTGGGAGTTCCTCTACGTGAGTTTTCACGGTTCCGAGGCGGTCCGGCTGGCGGGGGAGTTCCGCCGGCGGAACGGGGTGCTCGGCGATTTCTCCGCCGACTCCCGGACGGTCTCGGCCGCGTGGGAGATTCTGCGGATGTGCCGGGCCCGGCAGCTTGTTTCCCGCTATGACGCAAGTGCCGCGGCCTACCGGTTTCTGATGGCGCTTCTGGCCGACACGGACCGGGGAATGCAGGGGGAGTCCGACCGGTTCCACCGCAAGGTGCATGACTACTGCCTCGAGCACCTCGCCGAACCGCTCGACGTCGCCAAACTGGCGGAAGCTGTCGGATGCAGCCGCTCGCATTTTTCGCGCCGCTTCCGGAAAGAGGAGGGGATTTCGCCGCACGAATTCATCATCCGGCTGAAAATGCGCCTCGCAGTGCGGCTGCTGCAGACTACGACCGCGTCGGTCAAGGAGATCGCCGCCCAGTGCGGTTTCGACGATGTCAGCTACTTCTGCAAGGTGTTCCGCAAGGTGCATTCGCTCACGCCCGGCGAATATCGTTCCGGCGGAAGCGAACTGGAGAGTGGCGGAGAGGTACGGTAATTCATTTCGGCGATTTCCACACCACTCGCCAATGGCATATGGTGAGCAAGTATACCCATCTGACCATCAGTTGTTCTGATGGTCAGAATATCTACGTCTACATCCCTGTAGGTACCTTTAGGAGTGACGATATGTAAATGAAATTTACTCACTTAAAGTTTCAGCTTTCTTTACTGCTTCTACCTTAGTAGCTGTTTCCTTTACA
>OIWS01003224.1_pt1 | contig 11985 bp, 10 predicted proteins | sample 1587611 | NCBI WGS metagenome assembly OIWS01 (sample SAMEA3888919, study PRJEB22519) | human gut metagenome | biome: human gut; feature: human-associated habitat; material: faeces | place: Denmark | collected 2010 | reverse complement strand
CAGCTCGTTGTCCTTGCGGACGAGGGGCTTGCCTTTATAAGTCAGTTTCGGTGTAAATGGCATCGTGAAAGCCTCCCTATCGTTTAGATTCAGTTTAGTATACCATAATCCGCGCCCCTTGTGCAATAGATAGACGGACTCTTGCACAATTTTTCACGGCTTGCGCCTGCTGCCAGGGCGCTGTATAATAGGGCTGGAGATCACCACACGAATGGGGGAACTTTTATGGCCGATTATCAGGAATACCGCCGCCGCATCCTGCACCGCCGCTGGCGCCGGATGTTTACCGCTGTTGCCTTGCTGGTACTGCTGGTGCTGCTCATTTCCGTGGGCATGCTCTGGAAGCGCCTCCACCGCGACCAGCGCCCGAATACCGTGGAGGGCCCCACCATTTTGCAGCAGGAACTCACCGGCACCGAGTGGAACACCATCAGCTACACACCGGCCCGCCGCCTGAGCGTCCAGACCCAGGCCGACGGCACCACGGCCATGGATTTCCGGCTGGCGGCGCAGCCTGCCTCGGAGGCCGTGGACCGCAGCTGGTTTTCGGACGTGTGGTTCCTGGGCGACAGCCTGACCCAGGGGATGCAGATGTATGAAAACGGCCTGCCCAACGCGCATTTCTGTGCTTATAAAGGCGTGGGCCCCAACGCCGTGGTCAACGGCACCACCTGCAAGCGGGCCGACGGTGTGGCAGAGATCCCCATGGATGTTCTGGCCGCCCAGCAGCCCCGGGCGCTGTACATTCTGCTGGGCACCAACGTCCTCAACCGGGACGACGATTACAGCAGCTTTCTGACCTATTACCGCCTGATGCTGGATATGGTCTCCCAGTCGCTGCCCAACACCACTCTCTATGTCCAGTCCATCACCCCGGTCCGGCCCGAAGTGCGGGAAAAGCACCCCGGCCTGTACAAGGAACGGCTGTGCCAGATCAACGATGAGCTGGCGGCCATCGCGCTGGAGAAGAACTGCGTCTTCCTCAACCTGTGGGAGGTACTGGCCGATGAAAACGGCGACCTGAAAGCCGAGTACGCCCAGCCGGACGGCTACCATGTAAAGCCGGACGGTTACAGCGTCTGGGTGGAGTATCTGGCAGCCCACACCTGAGAGTGATAGTACGACTTTTTACCGTGTCTGACAAAAATTTTTTGTCGAAATATTGACATTCCCCCAAACCCATGATAAGATAACACACGATTTTGAGAGACGAAGCGTGTCAGAGTCTTTTCAAAGCAATTTACCTTGGACCGCCCATCGGGGCTAAGGCCATACGGACAGCCGGGTCCACTGCCGACCGGCGGCGCAAGCTGCCATTATTGATTGAACGTCATAGTTCAAATTTTATAAGTTGGTTCCTTTACAACCATGAAATTGCGCGGAGCGTGCGCAGACTTGTGAAACGGTCAATAAGAGTAGTAAAAGTGTAGTTGCTATATAGACTCTCGTCATCCCGTCCTTTTGAATCCTGATGAATCATGCTGCGATACGGCTCTGGCGTCTTTGCCCCGGAGGCTTTGTCCGCGCATTCAAACGGTTTTTTCAAAGCGCAAGTCTGCATTTCTGTGCAGGGCTTGTGCTTTTTTGTTTGCCCGCATGGTTTGCAGCAGGAGTCAGGGACGGAGGAAAAAACATGAGTGAGAACCGTACACGGTTCCGGCTGGACCAGCGCCGCGCACCGATCTACGAGGCTCTGGAGCAGTTCCGACAGATGCGGGTGGTCCCCTTCGATGTGCCGGGCCACAAGCGCGGCCGGGGCAACCCGGAGTTGACGGCCTTTCTGGGCCAGCAGTGTGTGGGCGTGGACGTCAACAGCATGAAACCGCTGGACAATCTCTGCCACCCGGTATCGGTCATCCGGGAGGCCGAGGAGCTGGCCGCCGACGCTTTCGGCGCAGCACACGCTTTTCTGATGGTGGGCGGAACCACCAGCTCGGTGCAGAGCATGGTGCTGACCGTTTGCAAGCGGGGCGACGAGATCATTCTCCCCCGCAATGTCCACCGCAGCGTGCTGAACGCACTGGTGCTCTGCGGCGCAGTGCCGGTCTATGTCAATCCCGAAGTGGACAAGCGCCTCGGCATCTCGCTGGGCATGAAGCGGGAGCAGGTGGCAAAAGCCATCAAGGAGCACCCCAACGCCGTAGCCGTGCTGGTGAACAACCCCACCTACTACGGCATCTGCTCTGATCTGCGTGCCATCGTCAAGATGGCCCACGACGCCGGGATGCTCTGCCTCGCCGACGAGGCCCACGGCACCCACTTCTATTTCGGCGGCGGCAGTCTGCCCGTCTCCGCCATGGCGGCAGGCGCGGACATGGCGTCCGTCTCCATGCATAAGAGCGGCGGCAGCTTAACGCAGTCGAGCCTGCTGCTCATCGGCCCCAACGTCCACCCCGGCTATGTGCGCCAGATCATCAACCTGACCCAGACTACCTCCGGCAGCTACCTGCTCATGTCCAGCCTCGACATCTCCCGGCGGAACCTCGCGCTGCGGGGCCGGCAGGTGTTCCATCAGGTGGCTGACATGGCCGAGTATGCCCGCGAAGAGATCAACGCCGTGGGCGGCTACTACGCCTTCGGCAAGGAGCTGTGCAACGGCAACTCGGTCTTCGACTTCGACACCACAAAGCTCAGCGTCCACACGCTGGACATCGGCCTCGCCGGCATCGAGGTCTACGACATCCTGCGGGATGAGTACGACATCCAGATCGAGTTCGGCGACATCGGCAACATCCTCGCCTACCTCTCCATCGGCGACCGCCCGCAGGAGATCGAGCGTCTGGTGAGCGCACTGGCCGAGATAAAGCGCCGCTACCACACCGACGGCACCGGCCTGCTGAGCCAGGAATACATCGACCCCGTCGTTGCCGCCAGCCCGCAGGAGGCGTTCTACGCCCCCAAAAAGAGCCTGCCTCTCCGGGAGACCGAGGGCATGGTGTGCAGCGAGTTCGTCATGTGCTACCCGCCGGGCATCCCCATCCTCGCCCCCGGCGAGCGCATCACCAAAGAGATACTGAACTATATCGAGTACGCCAAGGCCAAAGGCTGCAGCATGACCGGCCCGGAAGACCCGGACATCCTGCACCTGAATGTTCTGGCATAAGGAGAAGCAGATGGAGTTTTGGTTTTCGGAATTTCACACCCCGGACGTCAAGCACAGCATCCGGGTGAACAAGCAGCTCTACTCCAAGCAGAGCGACTATCAGCGCATCGACATTTTTGAGACGCCTGAGTTTGGCCGGGTGCTGACGCTGGACGGCAATGTGATGCTCACCGAGCGGGACGAGTTCATCTACGACGAGATGATCGTCCACGTCCCCATGGCCGTCCACAAGGAGGCAAAAGACATCCTCGTCATCGGTGCAGGCGACGGCGGCGTGGTGCGGGAGCTGACCCGCTACGACCGGGTCGAGCGCATCGACCTCGTGGAGATGGACCCCCAGGTCGTGGAGGCCTGCCGCGCCTATCTGCCCGGCAACGCCTGCCGGATGGACGACCGCCGGGTCCACATCTACTTCGAGAACGCTCTGAAATACATCCGCCGCTGCGAGGAGGAATATGACCTCATCATCGTGGACTCCTCCGACCCCTTCGGCCCCTCCGAGGGCCTGTTCACCCGGGAGTTCTACGGCAGCTGCTTCAACGCCCTAAAAGAGGACGGCATCATGGTCAACCAGCAGGGCAGTCCCTTCTACACCGAGGACGCCAGCGCCATGCAGCGCAGCCACAAGCGCATCGCGTCCACCTTCCCCGTCAGCCGGGTCTATCAGGCACACATCCCGACCTTCGCCGCCGGCTACTGGCTCTTCGGCTTTGCCAGCAAGAAGTACCACCCCATCGACGATCTGGACGCCGACGCATGGAAGGCGCTCAATCTGCGCACCCGCTACTATACCACCCGGCTCCACGTCGGAGCTTTCTATCTGCCGGCATTCCTCGAGGAGATGCTGCGCGAAGTGGAGGAACCCAAATGATCTCACCCAATGTTGAAACCTTTATCGGCTGCGACAGCAGCTACCGCGCCGCCGACATCGTGCTTTACGGCGCACCTTTCGACTCCACCACCAGCTACCGCCCCGGCGCACGGTTCGGCCCGTCGGCCATCCGGCACGAGAGCTTTGGCCTCGAGACTTACAGCCCCTACCAGAACGCCGATTTGACCGACTTCGACATCTTCGACAGCGGCGACCTCGAGCTCTGCTTCGGCTCCAGCGAAGCCGCCCTTGCCGACATCGAGGCCCGGGCGGCAGAGATCCTGCACGACGGCAAGCTTCCGCTCCTGCTGGGCGGTGAGCATCTGGTGACGCTGGGTGCGGTGCGGGCCGTGGCGGAGAAACACCCCGGCCTCCACATCATCCACTTCGACGCCCACGCCGACCTGCGGGACGACTACCTCGGTGCGAAGCTGAGCCACGCCTGTGTGCTGCGCCGCTGCCACGAGATCGTGGGCGACGGCCGCATCCACCAGTTCTGCATCCGCAGCGGCGAGCGGGCCGAGTTCGAATTTGCGGCCCAGCATACCGAGATGCACAAGTTCGACTTTACCGGCCTTGCCGAGCTCACCGAACAGCTCTGCGCCACCAAAGAGCCGGTCTACCTCACCATCGACCTCGACTGCCTCGACCCCTCCTGCTTCCCCGGCACCGGTACCCCCGAGGCCGGCGGCGTGAGCTTTTTGCAGCTGCTGGACGCCATCCGCACCGTGTCCAAAGCCAACATCGTGGGCGCTGACCTCAATGAGCTGGCCCCCATGCTGGACATCTCCGGCGTCTCTACGGCCACGGCCTGCAAGGTGCTGCGGGAGCTGCTGATCGCCCTCGACAAGGGCTGGCCCGGGTTTCAGGTCTAACAAAAAATAATTTGATATAAAGGAGAAACCATCATGAGCAAAGTTCTGATCATCGGCTGCGGCGGCGTGGCCTCCGTCGCCATCCACAAGTGCTGCCAGGTCCCCGAAGTGTTCACCGACATCTGCATCGCCAGCCGCACCAAGTCCAAGTGTGACAAGCTGGCCGCAGAGCTTGCCCCCAAGACCACCACCAACATCACCACCGCACAGGTGGATGCCGACCATGTGGACGAGGTCATCGCCCTCATCAAGAGCTATCAGCCCGACCTCGTGATGAACATCGCCCTGCCCTATCAGGACCTGACCATCATGGACGCCTGCCTCGCCTGCGGCGTCAACTACATGGACACCGCCAACTACGAGCCGGAGAACACCGACGACCCCGCGTGGCGTGCCATCTATGAGAAGCGCTGCAAGGAGGCAGGCTTCTCCGCCTACTTCGACTACAGCTGGCAGTGGGCCTACGCCAAAAAATTTGAGGAAGCCGGCCTCACCGCCCTGCTGGGCAGCGGCTTCGACCCGGGCGTGACCCAGGCTTACTGCGCCTACGCCAAGAAGCACGAGTTCGACACCATCGACACCATCGACATCCTCGACTGCAACGGCGGCGACCACGGCTATGCTTTCGCCACCAACTTCAACCCCGAGATCAACCTCCGCGAAGTCTCCGCCCCCGGCAGCTACTGGGAGAACGGCCATTGGGTCGAGATCCCGGCCATGAGCATCAAGCGGGAGTACGACTTCGACAAGGTGGGCCAGAAGGATATGTACCTGCTCCACCACGAGGAGATCGAGTCTCTGGCAAAGAACATCCCGGAGGCAAAGCGCATCCGCTTCTTCATGACCTTCGGCCAGAGCTATCTCGACCATATGCGCTGCCTCGAGGACGTGGGGATGCTCTCCACCACCCCCATCAACTTCAACGGGCAGGAGATCGTCCCCATCCAGTTCCTGAAAGCCCTCCTGCCTGATCCCGCCAGCCTCGGCCCCCGCACCAAGGGCAAGACCAACATCGGCTGCATCTTCACGGGCAAAAAGGACGGCAAGGAAAAGACCTACTACATTTACAACGTCTGCGACCACCAGGAGTGCTACAAGGAAGTCGGCTCTCAGGCCATCAGCTACACCACCGGCGTTCCGGCCATGTGCGGCGCACTGATGCTGCTGACCGGCAAGTGGACCACCAAGGGCGTCCACACCGTGGAAGAGTTCGACCCGGACCCGTATCTGGACGCACTGGACAAGTACGGCCTGCCCCGCTCTGAGAGCCACAGCCCGGCTCTGGTGGACTGATGCGGCTGGTCGATACGCGCCCGCCCTTCGCGGGGCTGGCAAACCTCTCGGAGGGCGCACTCGCTTCCCTGCCCACCCCCTGCTATCTGCTGGACGAAGCCCAGCTGCGCCGCAACGGCGAAATTCTGTTGGGGGTCCAGCAGCGGACGGGCTGCAAGATTTTATTAGCGCAGAAAGCTTTCTCCAACTTCGACCTTTACCCGCTTCTCGCGCCCTGCCTCGCAGGCACTGAGGCCAGCGGCCTCTACGAGAGCCGTCTGGGCAAGGAAGAGCTGCCCGAGAAGGAGAACCACGTCTTCTGCGCCGCCTATCGGGTGGACGAGTTCAACGAGCTTCTGGATTACGCCGACCACATCGTATTCAACTCCCCGGCCCAGCTGGCAAAGTTCGGCCCTGCGGCCAAGGCGGCGGGCAAGAGCGTCGGTCTGCGCATCAACCCGGAGCGCTCCACGCAGGAAGGCCATGCCATCTATGACCCCTGCGCCCCGGGCAGCCGTCTCGGCACCACCCGCGCCCAGTGGGACGCGGCTCTGGCAAAACAGCCGGGCCTCGCCGCCCTGCTGGACGGCCTGCACTTCCACACCCTCTGTGAGCAGGACGCCGACGCGCTGGCCGTGACGCTGGACGCTGTGGAAGAGAAGTTCGGCGACCTGCTGCCGGGGCTGAAATGGCTCAATTTCGGCGGCGGACACCACATCACCCGCCCGGACTATGACCTTGCCACGCTGGAAGCCTGCATCGCCCGGATGCAGGAGAAGTACGGCGGACAGGTCTATCTGGAGCCGGGCGAGGCGTGGGCGCTGAACGCGGGCTATCTCGTCACCACAGTGCTGGACACTCTGCAAAACGGTGACACCAGCCTCGCCGTCCTCGATATGTCTGCGGCCTGCCACACCCCGGACGTCATCGAGATGCCCTACCGCCCTCCCCTGCTGGACGCGGGCGAGCCGGGCGAAAAGCCCTGCACCATCCGCCTCGGCGGGCCGACCTGCCTCGCGGGCGATGTCGTGGGAGACTACAGCTTCGACGCCCCGCTTGCCGAGGGAGACCGGCTCATCTTCGGCGACATGGCCATCTACACCACCTGCAAGAACAACACCTTCAACGGGATGCCCCTGCCGCCCATCTGGGCGCTGGCTGAGGACGGCACCTGCCGGGAGCTGGTCCGCTTCGGCTACAACGACTTTAAGATGCGGCTGGGTCACCGCGCATAAAACGAAAGCCATCGGCTGTCTGGGCCGATGGCTTTTTGTTTACTTGAGTTTCTTTTTGGCTTCGTACTCCCGCAGGGCGGTCAGCGCCTCGCCCGACAGCGGGTAGAGGGCCAGCATATTGAATATGGTCATCAGGCCGATGCCCACATCGCCGAGGTCCCACACCACGGTGTAGGCCTGCATACCGCCGACGACCAGCATCACCAGCGCCAGCACCTTGTAGGCCGTCTGCCAGAACCAGCTGTCACCGAAGAGATAGGCCACGTTGCAGCGGGCGTAGTAGAGGATGCCGATAAAAGTAGAGAAGCTGAACAGTGCCAGCGTCACTGCGATGAAGACGACGCCGAAACTGCCCAGATGGTACTGCATCGCCGCCTGCAGAAGGTCCATGCCCTGCCGCCCGCCGGTGACGCTCCCGGGAGCCAGCAGCATCACGAAGGCCGTGCAGCTGCAGATGACGATGGTGTCGATGAGGACGCCCAGCGCCTGCACGAGGCCCATCTTCACGGGGTCGTCGCACTCAGCGGCAGCAGCGGCGCAGGGGGCCGAACCGGAACCGGCCTCGTTGGAGAAAAGGCCCCGCTTGATGCCGTTCATCACCACAGCGCCAAAGCCGCCGCCCACGGCCTGACGCAGGCCCAGCGCCTCCGAGAAAATGCGGACGAAGACACCGGGCAGCTGGGGCAGATGGGTGAGGATGATCCAGAGGGTCATGACGAAGTAGCAGCCCGCCATGATGGGGACGATGACGTCGAGGCTCTTGACGGTGGCCTCCTTCCGCAGGACGATGACCGCCGCAAGCGCCGTCAGCACCAGCGTCGTGACCAGCGGCGGGATGGAGAACGCATTCTGGAACGCCTCGCTCACCGAGTTGCTGACCACCTGACTGATGCCGCACCAGCAGATGAGGCCCGACACGGCGAACAGGCAGGCCGCCACCGAGCAGCGGAGCTTCCTGCCCCGTTTGCGCTCCGCGAGGGTGTGGAGATAGTAGGCCGGGCCGCCCCGCCAGCCGCCGTAAAGGTGGTCGGGCTGCTTGTATTTCTGGGCCAGCGTGGACTCCACAAAGGAGGTGGATGCGCCCAGCAGAGCCGTCACCCACATCCAGAACACCGCGCCTGCACCGCCCACAGACACCGCCGCCACGACGCCCACCAGATTGCCCATGCCCACCCGGGTGGCCGTGGACACCACCAGCGTCTGGAAGGACGAGAGGCCGCTGCCCTTGTCGTTCTTCTCGCAGACCGCCGCCAGCATATCCCGGAACAGCCGCACCGGCAGAAGCCTCGTGCGCAGGGTGAAGAACACCCCCGCCGTCAGCAGCAGGATGACCATAAACGAGAGACTGAGGGTCACATTTCCCAGATGCAGGGTGAGCAAGTCGCCCCACAACAGACGGTAGACCCCCTCGATGATTTGAATGAGCACAGCATTTCCTCCCAGTGCTTGGATTTGGCCGTTTTTGCACAAAAAACAGGCCGCCGCCCTTTATTATAGACGATTCGGCCTGTTTTGTAAATCAGGAAAGTGAAGTTCAGGAAAGAAAAGCAAAAAGCTCCCCCTTTCGGAGGAGCTTGAAGTGCGGTTTATCAGGACAAGATCATTCTGTCATTTGCAAACTCACCGCCGCTGGCGATCTGGAACTTTGCCAGCAGGTCGGAGACCTGCAGGTTCTTCTTCTCATCGCCGGAGACGTCGTAGATGATGTGACCCTCGTGCATCATGATGAGGCGGTTGCCGTACTTGATGGCGTCCTTCATGTTGTGGGTGATCATCATGGTGGTCAGGTGGTTTTCCTCAACGATCTTCGCCGAGAGGGTCAGCACCTTGAGGGCGGTCTTGGGGTCGAGGGCGGCGGTGTGCTCGTCCAGCAGCAGGAGCTTGGGCTTGTTCATGGTAGCCATCAGCAGAGTCAGCGCCTGACGCTGGCCGCCGGACAGCAGGCCCACACGGGCGGTCAGACGGTTCTCGAGGCCCAGATCGAGACTCTTGAGCAGTTCACGGTACTGCTCCCGCTCCGCCCTGGTGATGCCGATGCGGAGCGTACGGGGCTTGCCGCGGCGGGCGGCAAGGGCGAGGTTCTCTTCGATCTGCATGGTGGCGGCAGTGCCGGTCATGGGATCCTGAAAGACGCGACCAATGTAGGCGGCGCGCTGATGCTCGCTCAGACGGGTGACGTCCACGCCGTCGATGATGATCTTGCCGCAGTCCACGGGCCAGACGCCGGCGACGGCGTTCAGCATGGTAGACTTGCCTGCACCGTTGCCGCCGATGACAGTGACGAAGTCGCCCTCATTCAGCTTCAGGTTCAGGCCGTTCAGGGCCGTCTTCTCGTTGACGGTGCCTGCGTTGAAGGTCTTGGAAACATTTTGTATCTCAAGCATTGTTTGCGCCCTCCTTGTTTGCCTTTTTGGCCGCAGGCTTTGCGAAATATCTGCCCTTCCAGTACGGCACGGCGAGGAAGACAGCCACGACAGATGCGCTCAGCAGCTTTAACAGGTTTGCGTCAAAGCCGAGGGTCAGCACCAGCTGGATGACGATGTAGTAAATGATGGCACCCAGAGAGACGGAGACCATCTTGAGGGCGAAGTTGTGGAAGATGCGGCCAAACACAGCCTCACCGATGATGACAGCTGCCAGACCGATGACGATAGCGCCGCGGCCCATGCCGACATCCGCAAAGCCCTGATACTGGCTCAGCAGAGCGCCGGACAGCGCCACCAGAGCGTTGGAGACGGCCAGACCCAGCACGATGTTGAAGTTGGTGTTGATGCCCTGTGCGCGGGACATGGCAGGGTTAGAGCCGGTAGCGCGGATGCCGCAGCCCAGCTCCGTACCGAAGAACCAGTACAGCACCCCGATGACCACCACCGTAGCAAGGATAACCATGATAATGGGGTTATGCAGGGCAAATTCCTTGACCCAGCGCAGGGAGATGAGCAGGCCGTACTTATCCACGTTGATGGACTGGTTGGCCTTGCCCATGATCTTCAGGTTGATGGAATACAGCGCCAGCTGGGTCAGGATGCCTGCCAAAATGGCAGGAATGCCCATAAAGGTGTGCAACAGGCCGGTGACAAGGCCGGTAGCAAGGCCGGCCAGCACAGCCACCAGCAATGCTGCCCAGACATTCATGCCGGAAAGCAGGCACATGACGCACACCGCGCCGCCGGTACCGAAGCTGCCATCCACGGTCAGGTCGGCTACATCCAGAATACGGTAGGTCAGGTACACGCCAATGGCCATGATACCCCAGATAAGCCCCTGCGCACAGGCACCCGGTAAAGCGCCCGGCAGGTTTGCAAGTCTTGCAATGATCTCCAAAACAATTTCCTCCTAAACGTTACACTTTTTTATCTCCCGCTTTGATACGGGAAAGCGGAGAAGAGCAAGAATCCACTCTTCTCCGCTATTTTTCTATTGTTCCGGTTTTGCTGTTATCAGGCTTCAATCTCTACATAGCCTTCCGGTACGGTCAGGCCAAGGTCATCGCAGATGGCCTTGTTGTACTTCTTGGTCACATCGGTGTACTCGATGGGCATGGTGGAGATGTCGCTCTCGCCGTTCAGAATCTTGACTGCCATCTCACCGGTGGTGTAGCCCAAGTCGTAGTAGCTGATGGACAGGGTAGCTACGCCGCAGCCGGAGCAGATACCCTCCTCACCGGCGAATACAGGCTTCTTAGCCGGGCGGCAGATGCCGTCCACGATGCCGGTATTGGCGGCAACGGTGTTATCGGTGGGCACATACAGTGCGTCGTTCTCGTCGGCAGCCTTCTGGCAGACAGAGGACAGGTCGTTGGAATCAGAGAAAGCGTACTGAGTAACGGTGACGCCCTTTTCCTCCAGATACTTCTGAACCTCGTCCACCTGATACTGGCTGTTGGCCTCAGCAGAGCAGTACAGCAGGCCAACCTTCTTGGCCTCCGGCATCCACTCCACGATCATCTCAGCCTGCTGATCCAGCGGGGCCAAATCAGAGGTGCCGGAAATGTTGCCGCCCACGGTGCCGTCGAAATCGGTCAGGCCCAGAGCCACACCGTACTCGGTAACAGAGGTGCCCAGCACCGGGATGGTGTTGGTGGCAGACTGTGCAGCCTGCAGGGCAGGAGTGGCGTTTGCCATGATCAGATCCACACCAGCAGAAACAAAGCCGTTGGTGATGGTAGCGCAGGTTGCAGAATCGCCCTGTGCGTTCTGGAAATCGAAAGTAACATTCTCACCGAAGGACGCAGTCAAAGCATCTTCAAAGCCCTGAGTGGCGGCATCCAGAGCGGCATGCTGCACCAGCTGGCAGATGCCAATGGTGAACTTCTGGCCGTCAGCTGCGGCAGAGGCTGCTGCAGAAGATGCAGGGGCGGCAGAAGAAGCAGCTGCAGAAGATGCAGAAGAACCGCCGCAGGCAGTCAGGGCAGCAGCTGCGCCGCAGGCAGCGGCAGCAGCCAGAAACGAACGACGAGTGATTTTACGCATAATGATCTATCTCCTCTATCTCTTTGCTTACGCGGCCTACAGGTGCCGCGCCAGAAAGCATAGTCTTGTATGCGGGACTCGTACAGTCTCGCTTTACACTCGTGAAGTATAACACACATTTCGCGGTAAAACAACTCACTTTTGTCCAAAAACGGCC
>OIWS01003219.1_pt1 | contig 11991 bp, 12 predicted proteins | sample 1587611 | NCBI WGS metagenome assembly OIWS01 (sample SAMEA3888919, study PRJEB22519) | human gut metagenome | biome: human gut; feature: human-associated habitat; material: faeces | place: Denmark | collected 2010 | reverse complement strand
AGATATGGGCATCGTCCTGCGTGAAGCAGCGGACACGGAACAGGCCGTGCAGCGCGCCGGAGAGCTCATGGCGGTGGACCAGACCGAGCTCGCCGACTCTGAGCGGCAGGTCGCGGTAGGAATGCGGCTCACTCGCGTAGACCATCATGCCGCCCGGGCAGTTCATGGGCTTGATGGCGTAATCCTCGCCGTCGATGACAGTGGTATACATGTTCTGCTTGTAGTGGTCCCAGTGACCCGAGCGCTCCCACAGGCGGCGGTTGAGAATCATCGGGGTCGAAATTTCGACATAGCCGTAGCGCTTATGCACCTCGCGCCAATAGTCGATCAGCGTGTTCTTGAGCACCATGCCCTTCGGCAGGAAGAACGGGAAGCCGGGACCCTCCTCAGTCAGCATGAAAAGTCCGAGCTCCTTGCCGAGCTTGCGGTGGTCGCGCTTCTTGGCCTCTTCGATTCTGGCAAGATACTCGTCGAGCTGCTCTTTTTTCGGGAAGGCCACGCCGTAGATTCTCTGGAGCGTCTGGCGGTTGGAGTCGCCGCGCCAGTAGGCCGCGTTGCAGGCGGTCAGCTTGATGGCGTTGCCCTTGATGCGGCCGGTCGAGTCGAGGTGCGGGCCGGCGCAGAGATCGGTAAACTCGCCCTGCGTGTAGAACGAGATGTGCGCGTCAAGCGGAAGATCATTGATGAGCTCGACCTTGTAGGGCTCGTTCTTCTCTTCCATATACTTGATGGCTTCCTCGCGCGGCAGCTCAAAGCGCTCAAGCTTCAGCTTTTCCTTGCAGATCTTGCGCATCTCCGCCTCGAGCTCTTCCATGATCTCCGGCGTAAAGGCAAACGGCGCGTCGAAGTCATAATAGAAGCCGTTGTCGATCGAAGGGCCGATGGCCAGCTTGACCTCCGGATGCAGCCGCTTGACGGCCTGCGCCAGAACGTGCGAACAGGTGTGCCAGTAGGTTTTGCGATAGGCCTCGTTTTCAAACGAGAATTCATTGTTTTCTGCCATGGTTTTTGTCTCCTTCCAATTTCTTTGGGGTAAAGAAAAACGCTTCACCCCCGACTTAAAATTCAGGGGTGAAGCGGCAACGCTCCACGGTTCCACCCTGCTTACGGAAAAATCCGTCGCTCGTGACCTCTGTAACGGGAGGGCCCGGCGCAGCTTACTGGGGGATTTCCTTTCTGCCGCGCGGCTCAAAAGCGGTATCCCAATCCCGCAAGCCCAAGACTCTTGCACCATGTGAGCCTCTCTCTGCGAGCCGCAATGGACGGGACATTTCTTTCTCCATGCCTGTAACGTAGAGACTATAGCACGTTTTTTGGCCCGTGTCAAATGCGTTTGCTGAAAAAACGCAAATTTTACTAATTTGTCACAAAATTCACGTTTTTGTCATAAATTCTTTACTTTTTCAACAAGAATATTACTATTTCGCCATGCACGCAGCAATATATTCTATGCAAAATAATCCGGTTTATTCATGATTTTGCATATTTCTCTTGACTTTTCTCAGATTATCGGTATAATGTACAAACAAGCACCGGTTCGTAACCGGTTTGTATCTATTTTGTAATCATGTATTCTATCATGTTTCCGATTTCTGAAAGGAGTGTTGCTGCAATGATGCTGACAGCAAGGATCAAGTCCTGCGCCGCGGCCGTCTGCGTGCTGGCGGGCTGCCTGCTGCTTCCCAATGCGCAGGCAAAAGCAGAGTCCATTTCCCTGCCGGAACCCGGCGAAACTGTTCAGACGCAGTCCGCGCCCGCGGCAAAATCCGCACAGGCCGAAACCGCCGTTCTGACGCCGCTGGCACTGGAAACCGTTGCGCTTCCCGTCAAGGAAGAAGCCGTCACGGAGGAGCCTTTGGCGGAGGAAGCGTCCGTCACGGAGGAAGCGCCGGAGGAGGCCGCCGAGGAAACGCCCGCGCCCGAAGCGGATAACGCCATCGCGCGAGCCACGAAGGCAGACCATGAGCGCCCGGATGATCTCGTCAAGCTCGGGGACTTCATCGCCACCGCCTACTGCGTCACCGGCCAGACCTCGACCGGTACGCAGACGACCGTCGGCCGGACGCTGGCCGTCAACCCCTACGTCATCCCTTACGGCACGGAGGTCTGGCTTTACCTGGAGGACGGCACGTTCGCGGGCGATTTCATCGCCGAGGACACGGGCTCCAACATGTTAGCCAACCCCAACGTGATCGATATCTACATGGGGCAGGATTCCTATAACGACTGCATCCTCTGGGGCGCGCAGAACGTCGAGGTCTATATCCGCGCGACCGCCGAATCCGAGACCGCGCAATAAAGAATGCAATTGAAAAACTGCCTTTCGCCTGCTACAATAGACGAAAGGCAGTTTCCTGTATTTTAACATGTGTATCGAGGTTTCTATGGATCTTTGTAATATTAGCGACATCAAAGCGCTTTTGACCCGCCACGGCTTTCATTTTTCCAAGGCCAAGGGCCAGAACTTTCTGACGCAGAGCTGGGTCCCGCGCGAGATCGTTCTGGACGCGGGGATTGACGACACCTGCGGCGTTCTGGAGGTCGGCCCCGGCATCGGGCTCTTAACGCAGCAGCTTTGCAGAAGTGCGAAAAAGGTCGTCGCCGTCGAGGTCGACCGCAGCCTGCAGCCGGTGCTCGCCGAGACGATGGCGGGAAACGAAAACTTAACGATCATCTTCGGCGATATTCTGAAAACGGATATCAAGACTCTGGTACAGGAGGAGTTTCAGTCGCTTCGCCCGATGGCCTGCGCGAACCTTCCCTACTATATTACAACGCCCGTTCTGGCCGCGCTTCTTGAGAGCCGCGCGTTTGAGGCCGTGACGGTCATGGTGCAGAAAGAGGTCGCCCAGCGCATCTGCGCGCCCGCCGGAAAGGGAGACTACGGCGCGTTCTCGGTCTTCTGCCAGTATTACGCGGAGCCGGAGCTCCTCTTTGACGTGCCGCCCTCGTGCTTCATTCCGCAGCCGAAGGTCACCTCGAGTGTCTTAAAGCTCACGATGCGCGCCGCACCTCCCTGCGAAATTCCGGATGAAAAGCTCTTCTTCCGCGTCGTGAAGGCAAGCTTTGCCCAGCGCAGAAAGACGTTACTCAACGCCCTGTCTTCCGGCTTCGGCGAATACTCCAAGCCGCAGATTGCCGCCGCCATCGAAGACGCAGGCTTCTCCCCCACCGTTCGCGGCGAGACGCTGGACATTCCGGGCTTTGCCGCCGTCTGCGCGGCACTCTTGAAGCTTTGAGATACTATATCTATATCGTCCGCTGCAAGGATGGCTCGCGCTATACCGGCATCACGACCGACCCCCGCCGCCGCATGCGAGAGCACGTCCTGCGCCTCCCCGCCGGCGCAAAATACACGAAGAGCCACCCGGTCGAAGCCTTGGAAGCTTTATGGTCGGCGGAGACGAGAAGCGAAGCGTCCGTGCTGGAGGCCGCCATCAAACGCCTGCGCCCCATTGAGAAGCGGCAGCTCACCGCGCAGCCGGACAGTCTGGTCCTATTTCTCGGCGCAAAGCTCGACCCATCCCGCTATCAGCCGGAAGCGGTCTTTTCCCTTGATGAAATTCTGAACGAGCAATCGTAGCGTCATCCGCTTCCAAGCCATTCGCCTCGTACGGCTGCGCCTGCCTCCCAGCAAACGCATCTTTTTACGGTACACGCAAACGCGCCCCTGCGCCGATGTCAGCATCGACGCAGGGGCGCGTTTTGGTACGCTTACAGATTGTGAACACGCAGCGCGCGGATGGCGTTGAGGACCGCGAGCACCATCACGCCGACATCTGCAAAGATGGCCGCCCACATATTGGCCGCACCAAGGGCGACGAACGCAAGGCAGGCAAACTTCACCATGAGGGCAAAGACGATGTTCTGATAGACAATGCCGATGCACTTGCGGGAGATCTTGATGGCCTTTGCGATCTGCAGCGGCTCGTCATCCATGAGGACGATGTCGGCGGCTTCGATGGCCGCATCAGAGCCCATTGCGCCCATGGCGATCCCGATATCGGCACGCGAGAGGACCGGCGCGTCGTTGATGCCGTCGCCGACGAAGGCGAGCTTTGCCTTGCCGGACTGCTGGGAAAGAAGCGCTTCCACCTTCTCAACCTTATCTGCGGGCAGAAGATCGGAGTAAACCTCGTCCACACCGAGCTCCTTTGCGACGGAATCCGCAACCTTTTTCGCATCGCCCGTCAGCATGACGGTTTTTGTCACGCCCGCGCGGTGCAGCTGCTCAATGGCTTTCTTGGAGTTGGGCTTTACCACGTCGGAGATCACAATGTGCCCGGCGTACTTCCCATCGACGGCCATATGGATGATCGTTCCAGGGCTGTGGCAGTCGATAAAATCTATGCCCAGCTGCTCCATGAGCTTGTGGTTGCCGGCGGCGACCGATACGCCGTCAACCTTCGCGAGAATGCCCCGGCCGCTGATTTCTTCAATATCTGTGACGCGGCTGCGGTCGATCTCTTTTCCGTACGCCTTTTGCAGGCTCTTGCTGATGGGATGGGACGAGGCGCACTCGGCAAGCGCCGCGTACTCCAGAAGCTTCTCCTGCTCCAGCGGGCTGTGGTGGACGGCGCTGACCTCAAAGACGCCCTTGGTCAGCGTGCCGGTCTTATCAAAGACGACAGTTTTGACCTGTGAAAGCGTCTCTAAGTAATTCGAGCCCTTGATGAGAACGCCCTCCTTGCTCGCCCCGCCGATGCCTGCGAAGAAGCTCAAGGGGATGCTCACCACGAGCGCGCACGGGCAGCTTGTGACGAGGAACGTCAAGGCTCTGTACATCCACTGCTCCCACTCAGACGTAAGGCCCATCACAAGCCGGACGACAGGCGGAAGAACTGCGAGCGCCAGCGCGCTGTAACAGACGGCGGGGGTGTAGATTCTTGCAAATTTCGCGATGAAGTCCTCGGAGCGGGACTTGCGGGAGCTCGAGTTTTCAACCAGCTCGAGAATTTTGGAGACGGTCGACTCGCCGAATTCCTTCGTTGTGCGGATTTTCAAAACGCCCGTCATGTTGATGCAGCCGCTGATGATCTCGTCGCCGGTCTTTGCGTCGCGCGGCAGGCTCTCACCGGTCAGCGCGCTGGTGTTGAGCGTGGACGTACCGTCGATGATTACGCCGTCGAGCGGCACCTTTTCGCCCGGCTGTACGACGATGACGGAGCCGACCGCGACCTCATCCGGGTCGACCTTTTCGAGCTTGCCGTCCACCTCAATGTTCGCGTAGTCTGGGCGGATATCCATAAGGGCGGAAATGTTCTTGCGGCTCTTGCCGACGGCGTAGCTCTGGAAGAGTTCTCCGATCTGGTAGAACAGCATGACGGCGATGGCTTCGTTATAATCGCCGCTCTTTTCGTAGATCGCCAGTGCGAATGCACCGATGGTGGCGATGGCCATCAGGAAGTTTTCATCGAACACCCGGCCGTTTAAAATGCCCTTGCCGGCCTTTTTGAGAATGTCGTAGCCGATGACAAGATACGCGGCCAGATAGAGCGCGAACCGGGGAATTCCCGTAATGGGGAGAAATTGCAGGGCGACGAGCATCACGGCGCAGATGATGATGCGCGTGAGCATCTTTTTTTGTTTCTTCGTCATGGAGAGCAGCTCCTTTTATAATTAAGTGAGTGTTTAATCGTTTGGTCAAAAGCTGCGCCCCATTCGTGGGGCGCAACCGGAAACATGCTTATAATTCGATCTCGCAGTCGGGCTCGACCTTCTTGCAGGCCTTCAGAACGTCCTTCATCACGCTCTTTGCGTCCGCGCCGTCGGCGAATTCTACGATCATCTTCTGCGTCATGAAATTGACGGTTGCCTTCGAAACGCCCTCGGTCTTGTTGGCGGCTTCCTCCATCAAGTTCGCGCAGTTGGCGCAGTCGACTTCAATTGCATAGGTCTTTTTCATGATAGGTTCTCCTTTTCTACATAGCTTAAAGCATTAAGCACTTGTTTAATCTTTATGGCCGTAGTATAATGCAGCTATCGGGAGAAGTCAAGCCGCCCCGGAGACTCCCTTCCAAAGGGGCGAAAAGCTTTTCCAATCGGGCGAAAACGGAGGAAGTACCATGAAAGACCTGCACCTGCCGCACCATCACGGCGAAGAAACGCAGCTTCCGGCGCTGCGCCGGGAACTGGAGAAGACCGATAAATTTCAGATCATCGCGGATGTGTTCCGCCAGCTGGGCGACGCGACGCGCGTGCGGATTTTCTGGCTGCTGTGCCACTGCGAGCCGTGCGTGGTCAACATTTCGGCGATGATGGACATGTCGAGCCCCGCCGTCTCGCACCATCTGCGGGCGCTGAAATCGAGCGGGCTCATTATCTCGCGCCGGGAAGGAAAAGAGGTCTACTATCGGGCGGCCGATACCGCGCAGGCAAGGCTTCTTCATCAGATGATCGAGCGAGTCATGGAAATTGCCTGCCCGGAGGAGGATGCACGCCATGGAGCATAAGTGCGATTGCGCCTGCTGCCGGGAGCATCTGGAAATTTCGCAGGAGGCGAAGGGCGCGGAGCTTTTTCCGGGCGCATGGTTCTTCGATCTCCCTGCCGCTTCCGCCGCGATGGTCGCGGCAGAGGGCGAGCTGATGGTCTATGCCTGCCGCCGGGGAAGCCTCCGATTGATCGCGGAATCCGGCCAAATGCAGAGCCTGCATGCGGGAGAGCTTGCCGTCTGGAAGACGGGAGGGTTCTTATCTGGAACGATCGAGCCGGACGAGAGCTTTGCGGGCTTCTGCCTGCGGTTTGATCTCAAAAAGCTCACCGAGCAGCCGCCCGAGAGTCTTCTGGGCGCGGATGTGACGGCCGAGCGGCTGTATGATCTGTACTGCGCGCAGGAGACCATGACGCGCATCTCCCCGGACGACGCGCTGCGCGGGATTCTCGACTTTTTCTACGGGCAGAGCGCAAAGACGGCGCTGCCTTGGCGCAGACTCGGAGCGCAGGCGCTGCTTCTCTGGCTCGGGCAGCGGGGGCAGGAAACGCAGGACGCGCCGGACGATTCCTCCGAGCAGGTGCGCATTGTCCACGAGGTGCACGCATTCCTCACGCAGAACCTTGACACGCGCGTAACGATCGAGGAGCTGTCACATCAGTATCTGATGAACCCGACGACGCTCAAGCAGGTCTTCAAATCGGTCTACGGATCGTCTCTTGCCGCGCACATGAAGGAGCACCGCATGGGACGCGCAGCGCAGCTGCTGCGGGAGACTGACGAGTCCGTGGCGGAGATTGCAAGAGCCGTCGGCTATGAGAGCCAGAGCAAGTTTACGGCGGCATTCAAGGAGTATTTTGGCGTTCTTCCGAAGGAATACCGCAAAAACCATTGAGCCGCGCGCGGCGATGTGATATGATACACGCAGAATAAACGCAGGAGGCTTTTTCAATGAAGGTTCTGAATTTTGGTTCTTTGAATATCGACTATGTCTATCAGATGGCGCATTTTATCAGACCCGGCGAGACCGCGCCGTGCAAGACGCTGACGGCAGGCTGCGGCGGCAAGGGACTCAACCAGTCCATTGCGCTGGCCAAAGCCGGCACAGCGGTCTACCACGCGGGACTCTACGGCGCGGAGGCGCAGTTCTTGCTCGATAAAATGCAGGCAGCGGGCGTAAATACCAGCCTTCTGCGGCTGGGCGAGGGCGCAAACGGACACGCGATCATTCAGGTCGATGAAAACGGCCAGAACTGCATCATCCTCTATGGCGGCACGAACCGGCAGATCACAGAAAGCTATGTCGACGAGGTCCTTGCCCACTTCGAAGCCGGCGACGTGCTCGTTTTGCAGAACGAAATTAACTGCATGCCCTATATCATGCAAAAAGCGCACGAGAAGGGCCTTCGCATCGCCTTCAATGCCGCACCCTACGGGGCGGAGGTTCTAAGCTACCCTCTCGAGACAGTTACGTGGCTGATCGTCAACGAGGTCGAGGGTGCGGGAATTTCCGGCAAAACGGACTTTTCCGACATTGCGGACACGCTCGTAAACCGCTATCCCGGCATGAACATCATGCTCACGATGGGAAAAAGCGGCTGCCTCTATCAAAGCGCAGACGAGACGGTGCGCCTCGGCGCGTGCCATGTAGACGCGGTCGACACGACGGCGGCGGGTGATACGTTCATCGGCTACTTTGTGCGCGGCATTTTGCAGGGGCTTTCCATGCGCGACACGCTCCGGCAGGCGACGGTAGCCAGCGCGATTGCGGTCACAAGACCCGGCGCAGCGGATTCCGTCCCGTCCATCGACGAGGTACTCGCCTCACCGCTTCTGGATACGATTTAAAATCACACAGCAAGCGCCCCGGACAAAGCGGTTCGGGGCGCGGTTTTCTCGGAGAAGCAGCCGTCTGCGGGCACAAAAATCCCCTGGTCCCGGAAAATCCGGAACCAGGGGATTTTACATGTTCAAGCCTGCGGGATGCTCAGACGGACCTGCGCGCGGCGCTTGGCGGACTCGGCCAGACGGTGCTCTTCCTTGGAAAGAGACGCGTCTGCAAGCTTTGCCTCGGCGCGCTCGAGCGCGGACTTGGCGCGTTCGCGGTCGATGTCCTCGGCCCACTCAAAGGTCGTTGCAATCAGGCGAACCTCGCCGTTGATGACGCTCAGCATACCGCCGATGCAGGCGGCTGTGCGCGCGTTGCCGTCCAGCACGACCTTGGCAGGACCCATACCGACCGTGGTCACAAAGTTCGTATGACGCGGCAGAATGGTCAGCCCGCCCTGCGCGGCGCGCAGATTGAGACTTTCCGCCTGTCCGTCGTAGAACAGACCGTCGGGGGTCACGATTTGCAGATGGAAGCTGCTCATGCATTGCCGCCTTTCGCCTTGGCGACCACGTCGTCGATCGTTCCGGCAAAGAGGAAGGCAGACTCGGGAATATCGTCGTGCTTGCCTTCCACGATCTCCTTGAAGCCGCGGATGGTTTCGCGAACGGGAACGTACTTGCCGGCCATGCCGGTAAACTGCTCGGCAACATGGAACGGCTGCGAGAGGAAACGCTGCACCTTACGCGCGCGGCTGACCGTCAGCTTATCGGCTTCGGACAGCTCGTCCATGCCCATGATGGCGATGATATCCTGAAGCTCCTTATAGCGCTGGAGGATATGGATGACGGACTGCGCCACCTCGTAGTGCTCCTTGCCGACAACGTCCGGAGAAAGGATGCGGGACGTGGAGTCCAGCGGGTCGACGGCCGGATAAATGCCGAGCGAGGCGATGGAGCGGTCGAGAACCGTCGTTGCGTCCAGATGCGCGAACGTGGTGGCAGGCGCGGGGTCGGTCAGGTCGTCCGCCGGGACGTAGACCGCCTGCACGGACGTGATCGAGCCGTCCTTCGTGGACGTGATACGCTCCTGCAAAGCGCCCATTTCGGTGGCCAGCGTGGGCTGATAGCCGACGGCGGAGGGCATACGGCCGAGAAGCGCGGAGACTTCGGAGCCGGCCTGCGTGAAACGGAAGATGTTATCGATGAACAAAAGCACGTCCTGATGCTTCACGTCGCGGAAATATTCCGCCATCGTAAGGCCGGACAGACCCACGCGCATACGCGCTCCGGGCGGTTCGTTCATCTGGCCGAAAACCAGCGCCGTTTTCTCTAGAACGCCCGACTCCTTCATTTCGTAGTACAGGTCATTGCCCTCGCGGGTACGTTCGCCGACGCCGGTGAAGACGGAGTAGCCGTTGTGCTCGGTGGCGATGTTGTAAATCAGCTCCTGAATCAGAACGGTCTTGCCGACGCCTGCGCCGCCGAAGAGGCCGATTTTACCACCCTTTGCATACGGGCAGATGAGGTCGACAACCTTGATGCCGGTTTCGAGAATCTCCGTGGAGGATTCCTGCTCGGCATAGGACGGCGCTTCGCGGTGGATCGGCCAGCGCTCGAGCTTCGGGTCGATGGGCTGATCGTCCAGCGGGTTTCCCATCAGGTCGAAGATACGGCCAAGGCAGGCCTCGCCAACGGGAACGGTGATGGGAGAGCCTGTGTCAACGGCTTCGGTGCCGCGGACAAGGCCGTCGGTGGAGCTCATGGCAACGCAGCGGACGATGCCGTCGCCGATCTGCTGGGCAACCTCGGCCACGATCGTGCGATCGCCGTTTTTGAGCGTAACGGCGTGGTTCAGATTGGGAAGCTGACCGTCGGGGAAGCGAATATCAAGGACAGGTCCGACAACCTGTACGACAGTACCGGTATTTGGCAATACGGTCACTCCTTTCAAGACTGTTCTGCGCCGGCGACAATTTCGGTAATCTCCTGCGTGATCGCGCCCTGACGCGCGCGGTTGTAGCGGAGATTCAGATCGTCGATGATCTCGTCGGCGTTTTTGGTGGCGGAATCCATGGCGGTGCGGCGGGCGGCCTGCTCGGAAGCGGTCGACTCGCACAGCGCGCCATACAGAACGCCGCCTAAGTATTCCGGAACGATGGCGTTGAAAACGGCCTCGCTGCCGGGCTCATACAAAATGGTGTTCTGCGATGGGCGCTTCTCGGTGGAGACGCGCAGGGGCAGAAGGTCGAGCGTGCTCGGCGTCTGCGAAAGCATCGAAACGAAGTTCGTATAGCCGAGCGTGAGCTTGCCGAAGCTTCCATCTAAGAAGCCGTCAGCCAGCATTTTCGCAATCGTGTAGCAGTCGCCGATCGAGACGCTTGCCGCTTCCGCGTAGCTCTCGGTGATGACGGTCACGTCCTTGCGCTTAAAATACTCCACGGCCTTTTTGCCGATGGGAAGCACGGCGGCGCCCTCCTCCATCTGGGAATAGGCCAGCTTGAGGATGTTGTTGTTATAGCCGCCGGCTAAGCCCCGGTCGCCCGCAATGACAACGTAGGCGGGCTTGCCGTTGGGGTTGGCATGCAGATAGGGCGAAGTAAAATCGTTGTTGGTGTCGGCAATTTCGTCCATCGCCGCGTACAGTGTCTGGAAATACGGACGGCTGGAGATCGCCTTGGCCTGCGCCGAACGCAGCTTGGAGGCTGCGACCAGCTCCATGGCCTTGGTGATCTGGCGGGTGGACTGCATGCTCTTGATCCGGGTTTTGATCGCTTTTGTGGATAAGCCGGCCATGTGCGCGCCTCCTTCTTATTGGTTTTGTAAGAACTCGGCGACGCGTGTGGTAATGGCCTTGTTCAAAAGCGCCTCGGTTTCCTTGCTCAGATCCTTCGTCTCGCGGATGGCGTTCAGGACATCTGCCGCGTTTGCTTCCATCCACGGGTAGAGTTCGAGTTCAAACTCGCGAATGCGCTCAACCGGCACGTCCTTGAGGTAGCTGCCGATGACCGCGTAGAGGATGCAGACCTGATAGGCGACGTCGACCGGCGCGTTGCGGTCCTGCTTGAGGACTTCTACGATACGGGCGCCCTGCTCCAGGCGGTCTCTCGTATCCTTATCGAGGTCGGAGCCGAACTGCGCAAAGCTTTGCAGCTCGCGGTACTGCGAGTACAGAAGCTTCAGTTTGCCCGCGACCTTCTTCATCGCCTTGATCTGCGCGCTGCCGCCGACACGGGAGACGGAGATACCGGGGTTGACCGCCGGCATAACGCCGGAGTGGAAGAGCTCTGTTTCGAGGAAGATCTGGCCGTCGGTGATGGAAATGACGTTCGTCGGGATGTACGCGGAAACGTCGCCCGCCTGCGTCTCGATAATGGGAAGTGCAGTGAGTGATCCGCCGCCAAATTCCGGCGCCATACGCGCCGCACGCTCGAGAAGACGGGAGTGCAGATAGAACACGTCGCCGGGATACGCTTCACGTCCGGGCGGACGGCGGATGAGAAGAGAAAGGGCACGGTACGCGGTGGCGTGCTTACTGAGGTCGTCGTAGATGACGAGCACGTCCTTGCCGTCGTGCATGAAAAACTCGCCCATCGTACAGCCGGAATACGGCGCGATGTACTGCAGAGGCGCGAGCTCGGAGGCCGTTGCGGAGACGACGATGGTGTAGTCCATCGCGCCGGCCTGATCAAGCGTCGAGACAAGCTGTGCAACCGTCGAGCGCTTCTGGCCG
>OIWS01003213.1_pt1 | contig 12012 bp, 6 predicted proteins | sample 1587611 | NCBI WGS metagenome assembly OIWS01 (sample SAMEA3888919, study PRJEB22519) | human gut metagenome | biome: human gut; feature: human-associated habitat; material: faeces | place: Denmark | collected 2010 | reverse complement strand
CCCGAAGGCACGGAATACACTTTTAAAGTGTGTAAAAACGGGGTGTCCGATGGTCCAACGCTTGTAAAATACGGCGACGTATTATACGTCGGCAAGTATTATACCAAAGACGGATTCAACGGACTCGTCTATCGGTTTGAGAAAAACAACAACGTTCGCCTTCAGCAATACAGGCACGGCGTACTTATAGGCGAACGCCTCGATGGCTACGTTCTCGAAGACGATATAGCGAGAAATTTACCTTTTGAATTTTTTTGCGAACAGGACAAGGTTTACGAAAGAGAGGTAAAACTGCGTAAAGGCTCGTTTACGGAATACGTAGCAGGCGATCCGAATAGCCACGTTCCGACCATTGCGGCGGTCGTCAAAGACGATTTTTCGCTTAAAATGGGTATATACAGAAGTAACGCTCTTAACGGAACGCTGATGAATTGCAACCTTAAAAACGAACTGTATTACGTTATGCCGGGCGACGAAGAAATTTTATCCGCAGATTTTTGTATCGTTTATTCGGTCGGGCATAACGGCTATCAGATAGTTTCGAAAAGAAGCGACGGTACGCGGTTCGTTCTTTCTTATTGCGAGAATAACAAAAAGTTCGTTTGTTATCTTTGCGAATCCGACGGCAAAAACAACGTAATCGACGGCAGCAGATACGAATTCCCCGTCGAAATCGACAAATTCGACGCAATACCCGTAAAAGCGGCGACGAAGGTAAAAGTAAGCGGAGATACCCTTTCCGCCGAAGAAAAACTCAATAAACTCGTAGGGCTTACCAACGTCAAAAGCGAAATTGCCAAACTTAAAGCCGTTATAAAAAAGAATCCGGGTAAAAAGCCCAATCTTAATATGTGTTTTATGGGCAACCCCGGTACGGGTAAAACCGAAGTCGCAAGGCTTTTAGCCGAAATTTTATACGACGAAGGTATTCTCCCGACTAAAAAGATAGTCGAAACCGACAGATCGGGGCTTGTGGCGAAATACGTCGGGCAAACGGCTATAAAGACGCACGAAATATTTTCCGAGGCAATCGGCGGGGTCTTGTTTATCGACGAAGCGTACAGCCTGTATAACGGCGACGACTCCGATTTCGGGAAGGAGGCAATCGACGCGCTTATAACCGATATGGAAAATCATCTCGGCGAAATATGCGTTATCTTTGCGGGTTACCGCGCGCAAACCGAGCATATGCTTGCAGCCAATCCCGGGTTCAAGTCGAGGATCGGCAGGTTTATCACGTTTGACGATTACACGTTCGACGAACTGAAAGAAATCGCAAAATATAAACTTTCCGCCGACAAATACGTTATCGACGACGAAGTTCTCGACTCGGTGATCAAGTATATCGATAATAAAAAAGTCGGGAACGATTTCGGTAACGCTCGCGAAGTAAGAAACGTTATCGAAAAATTGTACGAATATCAGGCGGAAAGAACGAGCGGAACGAGAGATCGTACTATAACGAAAGAAGATTTCGACGCGTTGACCGCGAAAAAGAAAGATGACAAGAACGAATTGTCCGCAAAAGAAAAACTCGATAACCTTATAGGATTATCTTCGGTCAAAAAAGAAATATCGAAGATGTCTGCTTACCTCGTCAAAACGAAAGGCGATTTATCGGGAACTAACCTTCATATGTGTTTTTACGGTAATCCCGGTACGGGGAAAACCGAGGTTGCGAGGCTTTTTGCGGAGATTCTGTACGACGACGGAATACTGCCGGAAAACAAATTGATTGAAACGGACAGGTCGGGACTCGTATCGAACTACGTCGGTCAGACGGCGACGAAAACTCGTCAACTCGTAAAAGACGCAATGGGCGGAGTGCTTTTTATCGACGAAGCGTACGGGTTATATACGGGTGGTTCCCAAGACTACGGGAAAGAAGCGATAGACGCGCTGATTACCGATATGGAAAATTATCGGGGCAAGTTCTGCGTTATTCTTGCGGGATATAAAGAGGAAACCGAGGCAATGATTGCGGCAAATCCGGGATTCAAATCGAGAATAAACCGTTATATAAATTTCGATAATTACGACAACGAACAACTCGTGGCGATCGCAAAGTCTATGATAGGCAAAAAGCGGTATTCGATAACTGACGAAGCGCTCGAAGAAATATCGAAAATACTGTCTTATAGGCAGACTTTTTACGATTTTGCAAACGCGCGCGAAGTAAGGAACGTTCTCGAATCTCTGTATGAAATTCAGGCGTACAGGACGGTAACGGAAGGTTTGACGGATAACTGGCTTATAAAGACCGAAGACGTTAAAGAATACGAGCGGGATCACAATATTTCGTTCGCGAAAGAGGCGACCGTAAAAAGTCATAGTTTCGATCTGCGGCTTAAAGATTTCGTTGGATATTCGCTTGCGGCAAATAAACCATACAGTTTCAGCGTTGACTCTATCGAGCAGGCAAGCGTCAATATAAAGGTCGAAAAAGACGGCAAGGTCGTTTCCGAAGGGACGGGATTTTTCATTTCGCCCGACGGTATAATCGCTACGTGCGCTCACGTCGTAAAAAACGCCGAAGAAGACATTACCGTCATCGTCAATTTCAAAATTTCCGGCGGACAATACCTTACGAAAGACTATAAAGCCGAGATTATAGCGATGAACGAAAACGACGATATCGCTTTGCTCGGTATATATAATCCGAAAGTCAAATTTGCGTATTATGCGTTGTCGGAAGAAGAAAAAGGTTATCCCGAACTTATGACCGAAATAGTAATGGGCGGTTATCCTTTCGGCGGCGACAGATTCGAAACCATTACCATAACCGAAGGTAAAGTTCAGTCTATCAACAAGGATGCTCACTCCTACTCGGAGAACACGAACATTTACGTTGATTTATCTGGACATCCGGGTTGTTCGGGCAGCGGCGTAATCGACAAAACCAGCGGTAAATGTATAGGAATATTCGCAGGCTGCGCCATCGGACATTCCGGGCATCTCGATTTAACGATTAACTACGCTATACCCGTAAAATATCTGTGGAGATTACTCGAATCGGCCTGCGATGACGATGAAGAGTCCGCTTATTTTTCCGAAGAAAAAACGTCACCCGCAGAATTTCACGGAGTTATATATCAATGTAGTCGCGTTATGAATAAATTGAAGGCTTACAGAGAGTCGGTAGCCGACGTGGATAACGCAAAAATCGATTGTGGGAACATACATATCGTTAAAGGCGATATTACTGCGTTTAAGGGCGACGCTATCGTAAATCCGATAAACAGTTGTCTGCATCCCGGCGGTGGGTTAAGTGAAATTATATTCAAAAAAGCCGGCTTCGGAAGGCTTACGAGGGCTTGCGAAAAAATCGGATATTGCGAAGTCGGTAGTTCCGTCGTAACCGACGGGTTCGACTTGAGCGTGAAAAAAATCATACACGCCGTCGGCCCGCAATACGATTACGACAGAAATCCCGAAAGACTGCTTTCTTCCGTATACGAAAGTTGCTTTGGTAATGCGATAAAAGAACGTTGCGAAAGTATAGCGTTTCCGTCGATATCGACGGGGACTTTCAGATTTCCGCTGGAATCCGCCGTTCCGATTGCGTTAAGGCAGATGATAAAACATTCGAAGCAGGTAAAAGATATATACGTATATTGTTTCGACGACCGCGTGTACGACGCTTATACCAAAGTTTTCGACAGATTGAAAAATATATAAAACGATAAAAGTCAACCGCAATAAAAAAGTCGCTTTGCGGTTGACTTTTTCACTTTATAAAGATGATATAATGACTTCGCAAATCAAAAAGGAGTTGTTTAAATGTCAAAACAAAGAAAAATTACTTACAAATGCGAATTTTGCGGAAAGCCTTTCGATACTGTCGTATACGACAGCGTAAACGTGGATCTTGACCCGGAATTAAGAAATAAAACTCTCAACGGAAGCCTTTTTATGCACGAATGTCCTCACTGCCGCAAGAAAAACGCGATTCTGGCGCCGATGGTCTATCACGATATGAAGAATCGCTTTATGATCTTTTCAGGCGACTACGAATACGTGTATTCGGGATACGAAAGCATCGACAACCGATATATTCCGAAAGACGTTGCGGATTCTTACAGATACGTCGGCGCGACGAATTACGAAGAGTTGACCGACAAAATCGTCGCTTTCGAAAATTCGCTCGATCATCGGATAGTCGAACTGGTAAATTGTTTTACGGGGATTAAGTTAAACGAAAAAATATCAAAAGAAAGGGGAATGGAGGTAGACGCCGTCAGGTTGAATTACGACGATAAAGGCGCGTTGATCGTGGTTTTGGACCTTAGATCGGAAAAAGAAAGCGGGTACGCTACTTTGCCGTTTAATTACGAGTTATACAGAAACGTTTACAACGATTATGCGAAGTTCCTTCCCGAATCGTTCGGACTTATATTCGGCAGCAAGGAGGCGTACAGGCTCCTGTCCGCCGATAATAAAAATCTTTCCGACCTTGACGAAAAGAACGTGCGGGTTGCTATTGTGCAGGATAATTACGCGAGGCAAATAATGGCAGTCGTTCCGCAATTTTGTAAGGATAAATATCAAAAGGGGGATATAGTTGTTGTTGAAGAAAACGGTAAAACCGACCGAGACGTTATCGTGAGAATACTTGACGTTAACGAATTTGAAATTCCGGAAAATACGGAAGACGCGCCCGTTGTATCGTGGAAAGTTAACGACGGGATCGTCTCGACCTGCGATTCGGATGACGAGATAGAAAACGACGAATTGTTGCGCGCGTTGAAAGAATATAAGAACAGCGGTTACTTAAATAAAAATTTCCCCGCGGAGTCGATTCTTACGAGCGACGTAATTCTCGAATTAAAAACCGTTCTTAAAAAACCGATTGATACAGAAAACGCCGTGGGAATGATTTTAGACGCGGACGACGTATCGATAAGTTTAGGCGTTACGAAAAAAAACGGTAAAAATTATTTATGCGTGTATACTTCGCAGGATAAATTGAAAGGAAAATGCGGACGGATTATATATTCTTTCGATGACGTTGCCATCCTTGCGCTTAATTGTCCTTACGAGTACGACGGCATAATCGTTAATCCCAGTAAAGAAAACGTCGTGTTGGATTATAAGGTTTTACTCGGTTATAAATACGAACGGTATATGACGAATCCCGTAAGAATGACTAAACTGCTCGAAAAACTTACGCACGAAGAAATCGACTATATGAACGAAGAGTGCTATAAAATAATCTGTAAAGTTTATTACGAACATAAAAACGTCGATGCTATTTCGAAAGAAACGAAAATCCCGAAAGAGGAAGTTGACCGGATGCTCGATTACGGGTATGAAAAATTGATTCGGATAGTAAAAAGCGATTATTGATAAAAGCGCCTTCGTCACCGTATTATCTCGAAAAGCAATACTTTACTTGAATGTCTGTCGAAACATTGACTTATTCCCCGAGGATATCACGTGCGATTATGTTTACAATGATAAAGCGGATGTTTTTAAGTTGGGTTTTTGCTTGTTATATACAAAACATCGCGTAATAATGCAATTTAATGTTTCATACTCTTGACAAAATTATCATTTATGTTTATAATAACAAACATAAGGAGATAATTTAATGCAAAAAGAAGTCGTGATAATGCCCAAGACTCTGGATATATTAAAGACGATGGGCGAGCAAATAAAGATGGCAAGACTCAGAAGAAATTTGCCCGTAAAAATAGTTTCTGAACGGGCAGGAATAAGCAGAAATACGCTTTGGCAAATAGAAAAGGGCAATCCTTCCGTTGCTATCGGGTATTATGCCGCGGTTTTGCATGCGTTGAATAATCTCGACGGGGATTTGTTGCTTGTGGCAAAAGATGACGTACTCGGAAAAAAATTGCAGGATTTAGAGATAAGCGCAAAAAAGCGCGTCAGCAGGAAATAGTATGGATAATAAACAAAAAACGATTTTCGTATATGACGACTGGTCAAGAGAATTTCCCGTTTTAATGGGCAGGCTTTACGTTCAGTTCTCACGCGGAGAAGAAGTATTTTCATTTGAATACGAAGATTCCTGGCTAAAAAACAATAATACGCTCATCTTAGACCCCGATTTATCTTTTTACGGCGGAAAACAATATGTTTTCGGCAATAAGAAGCAATTCGGATTGTTTATGGACTCCGAACCGGACCGTTGGGGAAGAATGCTTTTGAAACGTCGTGAAAACGTCATTGCAAAAAGAGAAGGCCGAGCGGCGAAATCTTTAACCGAAACCGACTATCTGCTCGGCGTGGAAGATTTCACGAGAATGGGGGCTTTACGCTTCAAAACGGAGGAAAACGGAGAATTTCTGGCTTATAACGAAGATATGACCGTTCCTCCCGTTACAAGGCTCAGAGAATTGGAAGCCGCGTCGCTCGCATACGAAAAAGATAACGAACTCTTAAACGATAAGTGGGTAAAACTTTTAATAGGTCCCGGCTCTTCGCTCGGCGGAGCGCGTCCCAAAGCAAACGTCGAAGATTTGGACGGAATTTTGTGGATTGCAAAATTTCCGTCGAGAAACGATGAGTACGATAGCGGAGCGTGGGAATACGTCGTTCACGAATTGGCTGTGCGTTGCGGGCTGAACGTTCCGCAAGCGAAAATTATAAAATTTTCCGATTTTGGCAGTACGTTTTTGGTAAAACGTTTTGATAGGGCAGGCGCTAAACGTATACATTTTGCTTCGGCTATGACGTTGCTGGGAAAATCCGACGGCGAGTCGAACGAGTGCAGTTATCTCGATCTACTCGAATTTTTAACCTCGTATGGAGCGAGCGCAAAGCAAGACGCTATTGAGTTATGGAAAAGAATTGTTTTTAACTTGGCAGTAAAAAATACCGACGACCATTTAAGAAACCACGGATTCATTCTTGAAAAAGACGGTTGGCGATTATCTCCGTTGTACGACGTTAATCCCAACCCCGACGGAACGCATTTGTCGTTAAATATCACCGAAAACGACTGTAGTCTAGATTATGGTTTGGCATTAGATACCGCTAAATATTACGGCATAACGCGCGTCGAGGCAGAAAAATACGTAAAGGAGACCAAAATAATTATAAGTGAAGAGTGGCAATCCATCGCGAAAAAAGTCGGGTTAAGAGAATCGTCCTTAAAATATATGCAAAGCGCGTTTGTTCCCGAAACGACTATAATATGATTTGGGGAAAAGTGGGGAAACTTTTTCGTTAAAAGGCTTGAAAACGTTGATTTTGAGTTAAAAAAGCGTAAAAACGAGTGTTTTTATAGGATTATGATTTTCCTCTGACTCCGTCATCCGGGAGTTCAAATCTCTCTACCCCAGCCAAACAAAAAGAACAGGCTTCTGCCTGTTCTTTTTGTTTTACTTGCGAAGCGGTTGAAGAGAGATTTGAACTAAGAGCGACGCCGTTAGGCGAAAAAACAGTCCTGCGGACTGTTTTTAGCGATGACCGAAGATATTTGCAAAGCATCGGCTTAAATTTCAGAATTTGCTTTGCAAATATCAAGAGGAAAATCTCTCTACCCCAGCCATTTTAAGCGGTTTTTAGCAGATATAAGGCTAGAAACCGCTTTTTTGTTTGAAAACTATCCTGTAACGAATACAACTTAATAATTTTTTGGGAGTAAATTTGGGAGCGTTTTTGGGAGTGGACCGAAACGCTTTATTTTTCGGTTTTTTCAAAGTTCCATTCGAGATAGTTTACTTTCGTTGCTTCTTTCAATTGAAACTCTTTTGAAAAATCCGTATATCCTCTGTCAACCTTGGAAGAATGAATCGTTTTATCTTCTTCGTGTCCGTCCCAAAGTAAAACGACTTCGCCGTGAACGCCCGATTCTTTACAACGGGTAATAAACGTGTAGCGTAGTTCGTGCAGATGATGATTCGGGAAGATTCGTTTCATCGCCGTATTCAAACTATTGAGATTAACGGTTCTTGCCTTTTCAAAGTCGATATAAGGTAGCACTCGTTTCATCATAGGTGTAAACGGAATTTGTCTTTTGACTATGTTTTTGCCCATTCTTTCTTTGCTCGTTTCGCATTCAAGCCACGTTCCGTCTATAATTTTTAACGTTTTCAGTTCGCTGCGGCGAAGTCCCGTATACAAAAGCACGAGCAGCGCGCTTGCCGTATCTTTATCGGCGTTTGCAATACAATGGTTGACGAGCGTTTTTTCTTCGTCGTAATTAAACGCCGAACCTTTTTTTGCCTCGTAGTTAGGAACGACGACTTTATTCATCGGCGAAGGCTTTCCGTTGTCTTCCGCCATCATATCGAAAATGCAGCGAAGTACAAGCCATAATTTGTGCGCCGTGCGCAAAACGCCTTTTTCGACGTAACCGAGCAGAAATTTTTGTAAATCATTTCTTTCTATTTCGCTTGCATTACGATTGCCGAAAACGGGAAGAATATCGTGTTCGAGCATTCTGACGTATTCTTTGTACGTAGACGGTTTAGTAGTAACTGACTTTACGTTTAACCATTCGGTTGCGTATTCCGCAAAAGATTTTGTTTTTATCGTGGAATTGTAAGTTTCCTCGGTAGGTTTAGGGTTGGATAGTTTTTCTTTTTTATTTAATTTTTCTATGAATTTATCTTTTAATTTATTCAAGTCTTTTGACGAAACTTCGACGTCGATTCCTTTTCTGTGAAACCGTGCCTCGTATACGCCGTCTTTCCTATAACGGTAGCGTACTATCATGTCGTTTGCGGCAAAAAAACTTCTGTATTGTGTCGGCATTCGTAAAATCTCCTTTTTGGTAAATTTCAGTCGATTCCGACGATTTTCAGTTTTACTCTTGTGGTTTTCGATTGCCATTCGCGATAAAACGTTTTCGTAAACGGCATTTTGTTTTTTAATTGCTTTTAATAAAAGCGTAATAGAATTATTATCAAATTGTTGTTGCGTGTTTCTCGTACTCAATCTGCTTATTCGGACTTAAATGTTTTTAGCCCTTATTGCTTTGAATACTATGTTCTCTTTTCATTGCTTTCCTCCTTTTATTAAACATAAAATTGATAGACTTTTGTCAGTAGGGGCTATCGTCGAAATATTTTTCGTCGTAAGCGTCGCCCTGTTCGCGGTTATAACGGCTGATTTGTTCTTGCGCGGTATTCTTAATGAGCGAAGTGCTTTTGCCGCGTACCGCTCCGTATGGCGACGATATACGATTATAAAAATCTTCCTGCAATTCCGAATACGCGGTAAGTCCGCCGCGTCGTTTCCAGAACGCCGAATGAGATAAAATCGGTGTTTCGCGATTTATTCTCAAACGATATACGGGTTCGCTGTGTTCGTTGGTTTTTTGTAAACGTGTGCCGTATTCGTTTTTCTCGTCGCTCATAACTTTTTCTTGCCATATTTCGGTAACGGGCAAGTAATATACGAAAAGATTTCGCCTGTTCGGCTGAAAAATCTTGACGGCGCAGATAATATTTTTATCCGTTTGCATATAACCGATTTTTTGAACGGCGTATTCGTAACATTTTTCAAAATAAGCAAGTATTTCATTCTTCGATTGAAATCCGTCCCAAAACTCTTTGTTGCCGCCGAATTGTAAACACTCTAAAACTTTGTTGTTTTTTCGCTTGTTGTAGCGGGCGTGTAATCGGTTTAAGGTTTTATCCCACGCTTCGGTCGTCGAACCGTTTAATCGCTTTTTATAATCGACGTCGTAAAGTTCTTCGCAAGTTGCGAGATAATCGTCCACGGTTTGCAGTTCGTTTTCTCTATGCAAAAGGACAGAGATCGTCGCGTGTTTTTCTCTCGGTAATTTCCACGGTGCGATTTCGTTTTTATCAAGCGATACGTTTCGTTTGTTCCAATAATAATTATTCATTTTTTTCACCTCCATTGCCTTCATTCGGCTAAAAATTTTAACGCAGAAAAAAATCGACCTTTGTTGTAAAGGTCGATTTACGCGTTTTCTACTATTAAGCCACGAGAACGCCGAAAATATTACAAAAGTCTAAAATTATTTTTTGTAATACTTATAAAAATTTGTCAGCCGTTTGTTGCGCCAATTTGCGACGAACGGATAAAGTCTTTCGGTTAAAAATTCATACGGCGTAACGTGCAGCCGATTAGTTATTTTTTCAAGAGTATAATATAAGCCGCTATAAAATTTACCACTCGACTTAAAACCTGTCGCTTGCCTTAATTTGCTTTCGTTTGTCAACCTGACGAATACTGCGCCGACAATTTCGGGTTTATCTTTGTAGTATTCGTTATAATGATTGCGCTCGCTTTCGGTAGCCGAATCGAGATATTTTTCAATATCCGAAAGCATCGTTTCGTTATTAAAAAGATAGTATTTAAGAGTATAACGGCACAATTCACCTACGCTGTAAAAACTATAAAGAAAAGGCAATAAATCCTGCCATATAGAGCGAATAACAAACTCTGTTTCTACGTCGAGATAATCCGGAAGTTCGCCTTTATCCATAAACGATTCCCAATAATATGAAACGATTTCGTCGGGAGTTGCGTTTTTAATAAATTCATTTGCTATTTTAGAATTTATCCGTTTAATCGCGGAGGAAACGTAGCCTTGCGTTACGCCCGTTTTTTCGGCAATTTCCGCTTGCGTGTAGCCGTTTCGGTATAAAGTTATTATGGCTTGTTCGTTTTCATTCAATGCCGCATTACGTAGATTGTTTTCGTCTGCGGTTTGTTCTAAAACCGTTTCTAACGAGTCATCGTCAGATATGCGTTTTTGCTGTTGTTTTACGGAAAGTCGGTCTTCGTTCGCGCTCGGCATTGTAGAGGAATGACGGGTAAATTTATGAGTGTTATTATATTCAAGTCTGTCAAGTTCAAGCAATGATTCCCATTCGCTTTCGGAAACTTCGGTAACGATATAATAATTATCTCCGTATTGTTCGTCGGCTTCTTCTTTAAGCAAACACGGATAATAATACTTATATTTTCCTGCAGATTTAGCGGGAATCTTCTTTTTATTAAAATGGTACGCTAATTTATCCATAGCACTATTCTACAATATTAAATATGACAGATTCAGTCAGTATTTATTAAATTATATAATTGAACGTTTTAAAGCGATCAATCTTTGAGGCAACCGATAGGAACGACTAAAACACCGTCTTCACGCTTATATCCGTATTGTGTCCCGGTTACGACCATTTTGAGTGTCGGCAAAGGAATAGGGCATTGTTTTTCGGTTTCGTTTTTCTCTTTAATGAGCCGCTCTATTTCCAAAAGGTGTTTTGCTCCGTCATCTATTTCTTTCGCGCCTAATTTTATTTCAATTAAAGCGTATCGACCGTCTTCTAAATGTAAAACGCAATCGGCTTCCAAGCCGTACCTGTCTCTGTAATAAGAAATTTGCCCGTTACTTGCGGAAGAATAGATTTTTAAATCTCTTATTACTAAAGATTCAAATAAAAAACCTAACGTTTTAAAGTCGGTATTAAAATATTCGGGAGTTATTCCCAGGGCGGCGACGGCAAGCGACGGATCGATTAAATTACGTTTTACGGACGAGCGTATTGCGGTTTTGGATCTTATTGCGGGACACCACGCGTCGATATCTTCTATTATATATAATTTTTTTAAGGCGTTTATATAGTCGTTTATAGTTACGGTTGAAACGTCGCAGGCACTTTGTACGTCGGCTTCGATAGTTTTCTTTTCCGCCGTCGTGCATACGTTTCTTGCGTAAGACTTTAAAATCGTTTCCGTCCATAGAGCATTTCTTGAAATTCCGTCGATATTGGAAATGTCTACGTTGCAGGTTTGCCAGAATAAATCTTTCGCAATAGCCAATTTTGCCCTGTCGGTTTTATTTATAAAACACCTCGGCCAGCCCCCGCGACAAATAGCAAAGATTAAATCGTCGATAGTTAAATCGGATATACAGCCGTCTTTTAATATTTCGGGATTGTCAAATAATGATTTTATAGATACAGTACCGTTCGATTCTTTGCTTTCATATAAACTCATAGGATACATTTTAAGCGTTGAAATACGGAGAGTTCCCGTGTGAGGCGTCGTAACCGTTTGAGATGA
>OIWS01003212.1_pt1 | contig 12018 bp, 8 predicted proteins | sample 1587611 | NCBI WGS metagenome assembly OIWS01 (sample SAMEA3888919, study PRJEB22519) | human gut metagenome | biome: human gut; feature: human-associated habitat; material: faeces | place: Denmark | collected 2010 | reverse complement strand
GGGTCAAAAATGTCTTTTTCATCGTTCTTTTTGTTTATTTAGTTAGACAATCTCTTGCTGCAAATATTGCCCCCGATTTTGAAAGGAATTTGAAATACGACAATTTATATAACCGTCTGCAAAAAAAACAATCGGCCGAAGGTCAGAAGCGGCCCCCGAAACAGCGTTTCAGGGAGGGGGGGGGAGACGTCGGGAAGGCCCCCGCGGTATAGGCGGACAACGGAAATGCCTGCCGGGAAGACTTCTTCTCCGGCAGGCATTTTCGCTACGTGCGAGGCCGCATTACTTCTCGGAATGGCTGCGGAAATACACCTCTCAGGCGTCCTGACCTATGGTGCAGACCTCGATCCGCTGAATCGGCATATAGCTGCCCGGCACGCTGCTTTCGGTATACGTGCCTCCGTCTTCCAGACAGACGATCTCCATGTAGAGGAGGCCGATGTGCTCGCCGCCTGCCGTTCCGGAATGTTGACTGAAATCGTTCGGATTCACATAGCAGACTCCTTTGACATATCCCTCGTCGTCGTAGTCCGCACCCCAGACGACGTGCTGGTGTATTTTTCCTGCGGAGGCATGTCCAGTCCGATGGCCATATCTTCCTCGAAGGCTCTGGTGATGAACTCGGCGAGGCCTCGCGGGAAACGGCCTGGCGTCCGCCGGTGGATACCTTTGAACTTTTCGCTGGCGCCGCCGACGTTGTCGTCCACGATATGCCAGACATATTTGCAGCCAACGGCGGACATCGGCTCACTCGGCTGGCTGAAAATAAAACCGTTCTTTTAGCAATTTCAGACGTAACCTTTTATCGCGTCTTCAAAAATCGGGGTTTTCATAAAATCTAGGAATTATTTTACCATATCCAATTTTTTCGCCACATTTACGAAATACAGCGGTCCGAAGCGGCTGTACGGTTCTTATCGCTATCTGCCGTATTTTTTAAAGCCGAAATTGATGATTTTTTCAAATCTGCATTTTTCAGTCAAGAACAGTTCAACAAATAAGCGGGGCCGGAATTTAACTTCCGGCCCGCCCGTCTGAATTCGTCTATCCGATTCCTGTCCGTTACATGGAGATATCCCCGTCGACGGTTCCCTGATCTTCCCAGCCGCCGATCTGGGAGCCTTCCACGACGATACCGTCCTTGCCGAAAGTCAGGTTCAGCGTCAGGCACTTGCCGCCGTCGAGCGCGGCGGGAATCTCCTGCGTCGCATTCTTCAACACCTCGTTCAGTCCGGCGAGCGTGTGCTCTACGGTCTTGCCTCCGATCTCGATTTTGAGCGTCACCTCTTCCGAGGTCTGCGGCACGAGAAGGAAACGGACGGCCTTGCCCGCGGCTTCGAATGCAGCCGTCTTGTCGGCGGTCTTGCTTACCGTCGCGGCAGCCATGTTCACCTCGCAGGAGGACTTCGCCGTGCAGGTGGTCTTCACCGCTTCGAGCTGCTCCTGCGTATAGGTGCCGTCCGAAGCGTAGTTGATCGCCAGCTTGTGCATAGCGTGCTTGAACGCCAGATTCACCTTCGTGTCGGCGCTCTTGGAGACCTTCATAGCCGGAGCCAGCAACAGGTCCTTGTCCGCGGCGGTCGAGAGGTCGAAGGTGAATTCGGAGCCTTCGGCCGACTCGGGTGCCGGATAGCAGCCGGCGAAGGAAGCTTCGGTCGTACCCGAAGGCAGGCCCAGGTCTTCCCAGTAAAGCGCGGCCCCGCCGATCGTGTACTCTTTCCGCACGGTCTTGTCGCCGCCCGTGACCGTCAGGGCGATCTTGTCGCCGTCCTGGAAATAACCCGAACCGTCCTCGTTCAGGTGCGGCGCTCGTGTCAGGGCGTCGATACCCGCCGTAACGGTGATCTTCCCCTCGCCCGGCGCGGGCTTCGTCTGTTCTTTGTCGTCGTTGCAGCCTACCAAAACCAGCAGGACGGCTGCAGTGAAAAACGTCTTGTTCATAATCTCTCGTATTTATGAATCCAATCTATTGCTGTTTCCTTAAAATAATTCAATGCGGGTCAATCTTCGGGCTGGACGTCGGGGAACGCCTGCCGCCAGATGTCGCGGCGGAGATCCGCCACGCCCAAGGCTGAAATTCGGGTATTGGAGCCCATATACGCTTGATCCGGAAGATTCATGACGGCGTCTTTCCTGTAAGATATTTTCTGGCGGATACATGCAGCCCCCACAGGATCCTGATCGCCATAGTTATTGTCCGCGTAATAGATGTAATCGACATATCCCTCGTCGTCGAACTCCGCGCCCCAGATCGTCATGGCATGGTTGCCGTTGGTCGTGAATTCGAGTGCCTGGCGGTTTTTCAGAGCATGTTTGATAATCTGGTTAAAGCGCGATTTCGACATGGCCCGGTTATCCGTATAAACGACATCGGTTTTCTTAAACACCCTGCCGAAATAGCCCGGGCAGTCCAGCATGGTCGGATTGTCGATGCCAGACGTATTGGCATTGAGTCCGGTGATGAACCAGCTTACCCCCTCTCCGGCCCCGCGGTTCTGAAACGTGTCGATGAAGAGCCGAAATATCGCACTCTTCGATGCGGGAGAAAAGTCGGCCGAAGGACGCGGATACTTTTCGAACTCCGGCTCATTCCCGTATCTGGCATCGTAGGCTGCGACATACTCTTTGTTGCGGTCTATCCACCAGTGCAAAATATTGGAAGAAGCCCCCGCCCAACACATGTATCCGTCTTCGGCATCATCCTTCCAGTAGGTTTTGTTGACGTCGTACCAACCGCAGCCTTCGCCCCACGGCAGCTTCCAGGATTCTGTCGTCGTGCCGTCGCTCCAATGATACACATACTTGACCCATACGTTGGGTGTGTAGTTGTCAATAGGATTGCCCGGCGAAACCTCGATGACCGTTTCCGGGTCATACACGGGCGAATCGATGCCGTAGAGCCACAACTTCTTGTTGCGGAACTCCTCGTCCGGTTCAAGGCCCGGATCGGGCTCCGGACCGGGCTCCACATTCCCGTCCGTCAGGCGCAGGTCGAGCGTCGTAGTTTTGCCCGCTTCGAACGATTTCGAACCGCCGATTTCATTCGGAGCATCGAACGTTATCGTCTTTCCTCCGGCATGGATGCGCAGCCAGCCGTCGCCCGAAGTGTAGGGCGCGAGTTTCTGCGGAAAGAGAAGCGCCGTGAACTCCCCCGCCGTCTCTCCGGCGTGCGGCGTAATCCAGACCTCGTCCGTCTCGGGGTCTTGCGGAGTGCCCGTGAAAAGCGAGAACGAGCCTTCGTTGCGGTTGCGCACCTCGACCGAGAGGTCTTCGGGAAGTTCCCCGTCGGCACTCGTCAGACGGATTTTCAGACGGTGCATCCCGTGTGCAAACGGCAGTTCGATGCGATTCGACACCGTCGACAAGTCGATTTCCCGGTGCGCCCAAAGCATGTCCGACTCCGCGTAGCCCTCGCCGCTCTGGTCGGACGCGACCGCATGGATGTGCCGGTTCTCCTCCGGACGGACGTCCTCGCGGGCCGGATAGTAGGCCGAAATTTTGCCGTCGCCCAAGTCGCTCTTTTTCAATTTCGGCCTCCACGCGCCGTTCTCACGTGTAAGAACGAAATGCTGCGAGGGCGAGCCGAATACATAGAGACCGATCCGGTCGCCGTCTTCGAACTCCCTGCTTCCGTCCTCGCCGATCGCGGCCCGCGCGGCGGACAGATCGAACACGAATTCCACCTCTCCGTCGGGAGCGGCGCCGAGACCCTCGGTCGCAGGATCGCTCTCGCTGCATCCGACCATAAGAAGAGCCGCCCCCCAAAGGAGCAGGACGGTCTTTCGTAGGATGTCCTCAAACAATCTGCTCATGATATTATCCATAGAACTCTGCGACAAAGATAGTGTAAAATCCCTCTCCCTTCCAAACGGATTGCTTCCGCAGCGAAGGGTCGATCTACACCATTTCTCAGATGTATTGCGTCTTCGTACCCCTAAAAGCACGTAATATCGTCATGCAAAGCGCACTGCAATTTACCGAGGCTCTCGACGAGGAACCGGTTCAAAAACAGAACTGCGACCTGAAAGGAATCCATCCGTTCCGGAATATGCCCGACCGCAGGGAACGCACGGTATTTACCAACGTCGTTCCTAAATCAGACAGAACGACAGTAAAACGCTCTCGCACCGAGCCCATATAAGATTACAGCAAGTCCGAAACTTTATGCCGGGGCCGGAGTTTACCCTCTTATTTCCGTCCGGGATTTTCAATCAAAAAACACTTCCGAAGCTCGCATTACCAATTGAATAGTACGGAGAGTATCCACGTATTGCGCAAGGGGGATGAACTTCCGGCCAACAGATAAGCGGCGTCCGCCGCGACATATTTCCATCGAAAGCCGGCGCCGGCCGAGCCGTAGCGGTATTCTCCCGTACTGCGATCCCCCATGCGGTAACCTCCTCGCAGGGCGAGTATTCCGAAACAACGGTATTCGGCACCGAAACTTCCTGACCAGGCGCGGAGTTCCGAGGGCCGCAGGCGGTATTCGGTTTCGGCGGTCAGTGTCAGGCCGTGCGCTTCTGAAAATCCGAGTTCCGCGGCTGCGCCCGCCTTCAACACCCACGGCAGCTGACGGTTTCCTGCGCCGTAGTCGAGGGCGCCACCGACGTTGGCAGCCTGAAAACCGAACGTCACTCGGTGCGAAGCGGCCACTGCATGCCGGTAAAAGAGTCCGGCATCGACGGCGAACGTCTGTGCAACGTCGTCCGCTCCGGGCTCCGAACGGACGTAACGCGCCGTAAGGGCCACGGACAATCCTTCGGCAACCGTTCGGGAGTAGCCGACGTCGAAGGCCATGTCGTGCGGTTCCAACCGTCCGAGCACGTTGCCCTCTTCGTCGGTTCGTTCCGAACCGTATTGCGAGAAATAGCGGAAGGAGGCTGAAACGGCCTGTTTGCCGTCGGGTTTGAAATAGACCGCCGCCGTGTGCAGAGCCGTTCGGGGCGTCAAGTCGCGCATCCACGGCAGATAACTGTAACCGGCGCCGAAGCGCTCCTCCGAGAAAGGCAGCTGCGCCGCGTTGCGGAGGGCCGAAAAAACATCGGCTGAGAGTGCGACGCCCGCACCGCCCATCGCCGCGCTGCGGGCGTCTGGAACGACGGACAGGAAAGCGGCGGCGTTTTGAGCCGTACCGGCGAGCGGTACCGCAAGCAGAGCCGCTGCGATGAGTATGTTGCGAAAAAAGGACTGCATCTTTTCAGGTTTTAGAGTTTGACGATGGAGCGCGTGAGCGAACCGCCTTCGTATCGCAGTTCGATCGTATAGGTTCCGCCCCCGAGCGACGAGAGATCGACTACGGCGGGAGCGGTCGGAGCGATCCGTACTTCGGCGGCGAACGCCCTGCGTCCCGCAGCATCGTACAGTGTGACGCGCAACGCTCCTTCGACGTCGCGCCCCATGCGGATCGACAACCGGTCGCGGACGGGATTGGGATAAAGATCGACCTCGCGCGAATCGTCGCGGCACATCACGGCGAAGGTGTCGCGTCCCGCGAGACCGCCTTCGTCGGTCGCCACGACGGTCACCTCCGAACGGCCGTAACGCAGCGGCATGATCCGGTAGCCCGAAGCGACCGGTTGGAGATAGAGCATCTCCTCGTCGTATTCGAGCGCATAGGCAACCGTCCCGGGCACCTCGTCGTCGAAACCCTGCGACGGCGTGAACTCCGCCGTCTCCTGCATCGAACCGAGATAGACCGGCCGGAATCCGCCGGTGGCCACCGGCGGCTGGTCGGGCAGCAGCGTGAAATCGAAATCGGCCGTATCGGAAGCGCCGAAACTGTCGCTCACCGAGACATGCGCCGTATAGTTCCCCGGGGTGCGTTTGTAATTGAAGATGTCGAGACAGAGGCGGTCGCCCTCCTTGCGGATCGCAACGGCGCCGGAAGGATCCTGCAACTCGCAGGTGAAACCGTGGCTGTCGGGATCCGAAACATGGTACCGCACCGTTTCGGTGCGGTTGTAACCGACCCGCACCTCCTCCGTGCTCTCGAGGATCAGCGCAGGCGGCGTGTTGGCCGGCGTGCCGAAGGAAATGACCGTCGTCTCAGAACGATTGCCCCAAGGATCGACGGCGACGATGGCCACCGTGTAGCGCGTCTGTTCGGCGATATCGGTCAGCACGTAGGTGATCTCGTCGCCCGCCTGCTTGTCGCGCACGGGGATGACGACCGATTCCGCCCCCTCGGGCAGATCGTCGGGATCGGGATTTTCCAATGTTCCCACGCGCCACATCAAAATGAACGAATCGGCGCGTCCGTCATCGCCGTCGGCCGGAACGCTCCACGTCAGTTCGACCTCGCCCGCCGTGTCGCTGTGCCGCAGATCGACAACGGGATCGGGATCGATGCCCCTGTCCATCGACACGGCCAGATAGGCGTCCACGAGTCCCGAACCCAGCCGTCCTTCGTAGTCGGGATTGTAACTGTCCACCTCGTGCACGCCCCTTTCCAGATAGGAACGCAACTTGTCGGGCGTGAACCCTGGACCGCCGTATTTCGCCACGGCCAGCGCCGCGATGCCCGAAACGTGGGGACAGGCCATCGACGTCCCCTGCATGTAGCCGTAGGCGTTGCCCGGAAGGGTGCTGTACACGGCGTATTCGTCGCCGTAACGACCCTCGTACTTGTAGGAACCGCCCGGAGCGGCCACGTCGATCCACTCCGAAAAGTTCGAGTAATAGCTCTTGCGATAGTCGGGCGCCAATGCCGACACGGAAAGCACCCGCTCGTAACAGGCGGGATAGCTGCGGTAGTCGCACTCCTCGTTGCCGGCCGCGAAGATCACGATGCCGCCCTTCATCGGCCCGACCTGCACGCCGTTCTCGTCGAGACCGGCGTATTCGATGAAATAGTCGATGGCATCCTTGGTGATTTCGGGCATCTCGTAGACGTTGGTGTATCCCCAGCTGTTCTGACTGATGACGGCTCCCGCGTCGGCGCCGTATTTGAGCGCCACGATCTCGTCGCCGTTGTCGTTCCGGTTCTCGGTGAACATCTGGCAGCTGATTACCCGCACGCCGGAGTGCCCGCCGCGACCGCCGGCGACACCGCAAACGCCAATACCGTTGCCGTTCTCGGCAGCGATCGTTCCAGCGACGTGCGTGCCGTGTTCGACCGGCGTGATGCGGTTCGATCCCATCGGATAAGCAGAGGAATAGATGAAGTTCCAGCCGTAGATGTCGTCGACATAGCCGTTCCCGTCATCGTCCACGCCCTCTTCGCCGTAGAGCTCGGCCCAGTTGCCGACATTGCCGATGAGGTCTTCGTGCGCATAGTCGATGCCTCCGTCCACGACCGCCACGACCACGTCGTTCGATCCGGCGGTCACCTCCCACGCCCGAAACAGATTGATGTCGGCTCCGGCGACGGCATCGGGCATCGATCCGTCGTTGGAATAGTGCCATTGCTTCGCAAGCCCCGGATCGTCGAACGGCAGCGAGGCGGTTCTCGTCGCGGCAGGCAACGGAGCCGCGACGGCCCGCTCGGGCCCGATACTCCGGATCGCATAGACCGGCTCGACGCACTCGATCCCTTCGAGCCGCGACAGATCGAGCGTCGCCCGCGTCACGGAACGCAGAGAATCGAACCAGACGTCGTACCAGCGATCCAGTCCGGCACGGCGCGTGCGCGCCTCGAAGCGGCCCGCCGGCGGGAAGACGCGCTGCATCCGCGTGACGCCGAGCGCCGCGATGGCGCGATCCAACGGCTCGGAACCCGTTTGCAGCCCGCTGCGGGTCTCGATGATCCGCTCCGGAACCTCTCCCTGTTTGAACTTGACGCGAAGGCGCCCCGTCGCCGCAGTTTCCTGCGACGGTTCCCCGACCGGCTGCGGCGCCTCCTCTCCGATCGGATCGGAGGCGCAGGCGGCCAGCAGAGACAACGCACAAAGGGCGATATGCAACCGGCTTTTCTTTTCGAATGAATGCATTTTATTATTTATTACGGTATAAAGGTCTGTCGATCGAAATCCATTGCAAAAATAGGAATCCTGCCCGTCGTATGCAGTCCCCATTTGTCGGGATTTATGCAGATCAAAATCCCTACATTTGACGATGGCGCATTCGGAGAGGTTGCCTTACCTTTGTCACACCGAATCGCAGAGGAGGGCCACAGCCCCTCCGCGTACCGAAAAACGATATGTCGCTTCGACCTCACATAACTTTTCTAACCCGCCTCGCAACGTTTCTGCCGCTCTTCGCAACGATCGCCGCATTCGGGCAGCAATCCGCAGGAACGTTCCGCATAGCGGGCAGCGTGACGGACTACGCCACGGGAGAGCCCGTCGTCGGAGCCAACGTCGTGGCTTACGACGCAGGCGGCCGTCCCCACGGCGCTGCGGTCGGGGCGGACGGACGTTTCGCATTCAACTGCCCGACGAAAGCCGCGACGCTGCGCGTCTCGATGCTGGGATATCGCAACGAGACGGTCAAACTCGTTCCGGGACGCACCGACTACGACATCCGCCTGAGAGAGGCGCCGTCCGACGTCGGAGAGGTCGTGGTGACTGGATTCGTCGACAAGAAACGGGAGAGTTACACGGGCGCCACGCATGTCATCCAGCGGCAGGAGATCGAGAACATGGTACACACCAACGTGCTGAACATCATTCAACTCCAAACGCCCGGCTTCGAGATCTTCGACGATATCGCCAACGGTTCGGATCCCAACAAGATTCCCGACATGGTGCTCCGCGGACGAAGCAGTTTCATCGAAGGCGACCAGACCAACGTCCCGCTCTTCATCCTCGACGGCACGGAGGTGGACATCTCCTACGTCTTCGACATGCCCTCGGACGACATCGAGTCGATCTCGGTGCTCAAAGACGCTTCGGCCACCTCGTTCTACGGTTCGAAGGCGGCCAACGGCGTGGTGGTCATCACCACCCGCCCTACGCAAGCCGGCAGGCTCCAAGTCAACTATTCGGGCAATTTCCAGATCAGCATCCCCGATCTGTCGGACTACCGGCTGCTCAACGCCCGCGAAAAACTCGAATACGAACGTCAGGCCGGCGTCTACGGCGATTTCACGGGCAGCAGCAGTACCGACGTCACCAACCAGAAATCCTACTACGAAAAACTCGACCGGGTCAACGCCGGCGTCAACACCGACTGGAAGCGAATGGCGCTGCGCACGGGATTCAACCACATCCATAATCTGATGCTCTCGGGCGGCAGCCAAGATTTCCGTTACAACGTGTCGGGCAGTTACAACTCCACGACGGGCGTGATGGACGAATCGGACAAACAGACGGCGTCGCTGCGCATCAACCTCACCTACGGCGACATGAACAAGCTCTTCTTCCAAAACATCGCGTCGCTCACACAGAGCAATTCGAACGACGTGCCCTACGGAAGTTTCTCGGACTACGTGTCGCTCAATCCCTACGATCGCCCCTACAACGACGACGGTTCGCTCAACAGCGTCCTCTCGTTCAATACGGCCAATCCGCTCTACGAAAAGTCGCTGAGCAGCTACATCCGCAACACGTCGGGCAGTTTCATCGACACGTTCCGCGTGCGCTGGAACATTCTCAAAGGGCTGCGCGTCGAAGCGTCGCTGTCGTACACCCAGACCAAAAGCGAAGGCGAGACCTTCTACTCGCCCCTCTCGCAACAGTTCAACAACACGATCGACGCGAACAAGAAGGGCAGTTTCGACGTATCCAACGGCACGACGCACAACCTGTCGGGAAACGCCTTCGCCGTCTACAACAAAGCGTGGAACCGGCGAGGAGGAGACGCCTCCGACCTGCTCAGCCTCACGGCTGGATTCAACATCGAATCGACCCGTTCCGAAAGTCACTCTTTCTCGGCGCTGGGCATCCTTTCGGACAAACTCGAACACCCCTCGATGGCCACGGGATACGCCGAAAGCCGCCCGGGCGGCAGCGAAGACCGTTCGCGTATGCTCGGATTCTACGTCAACGCCAACTACATCTGGCACAACCGCTATTTCGTCGATCTCTCGTTCCGTTACGAGGGCTCCTCGAAATTCGGCGCCGACAACAAGTACGCCCCCTTCGGATCGCTGGGGCTCGGCTGGAACCTTCACAAGGAAAGGTTCCTCAAAGGGAGCGCCGTCTCGCTGCTCAAACTGCGCATGAGCATGGGTTACGTCGGCAACGCCGGATTCAGCCCTTATCAGGCGCAGCTGGCCTACCAATACAGCTCCTCGCTCCAATACAACGGCGGAATCGGCGCCGTGCCCGTCTCGATGGTCAACCCCCGTCTGAAATGGGAACGCAGTCTCAAACGCAATCTCGGCCTCGATTTCGGACTGTGGCGCGACCGCCTCAACGGCAGCGTCGACGTCTACTACGACACGACCAACGATCTGGTGATGGACATTTCCAAACCGGCGCATATCGGATTCACGAGCGCCAAGGAGAACCTCGGCAAGATCCGCAACAGCGGTATCGAACTGTCGCTGCGCGGGAACGTGCTGCAACGCAAACACACGAATCTGAACCTCTTCCTCAATCTGAGCCACAACCGCAACCGGATCGTCGAGATCAGCGACTACCTGAAAAACAAGAACGCCGAGAACGAAGCCAACGCCACCTCGTCGCTTCCGGCCGCCTTCTACGAAGAAGGCGAGTCGATGACGGCACTCAAAGTGATGCGCTCGGCGGGAATCAATCCGGCCAACGGCAAGGAGGTCTTCATCGACCGCGACGGCAATCCCACCTACGAATACGACTACCGCGACAAGTACGTCGCGGGCGACACGACCCCCGCCGTACAGGGATCGTTCGGACTCTCGATGAGCTGGCGCTCGTTCGACCTCTCGATGAATTTCGCCTACCGGCTCGGCGCAAGCATCTACAACCAGACCCTCGCCACGAAGGTCGAGGGCGCCTCCCCGACCTCCAACGCCGACCGGCGAGTATTCTACGACCGCTGGAAGGCTCCGGGCGACAAGGCGCGTTACAAGAACATCGCCAACCGCGAAACGACGCCTCCGACCGACCGGTTCGTGGCCACGGAGTATGCGCTCGAAGGCTCGTCGCTCAAACTCTCCTACATGCTGCCGGACGCCTTCTGCCGCCGGCTGCATCTGCGGCGCGTCCGCATCTCCGCCTCGACGGGCGACCTGTTCAACATCTCGACGATCCGCCGCGAACGCGGACTGGACTATCCGTTCGCCCGCGTCTTTCAGGCGTCGCTGACCGTAAATCTCTGATCCGATGGAACGCATCCCGATCCACATAACCGCACTGCTGGCAATGACGACTCTCGCCGCCTGCGATTTTCTGGACATCGACACGCCGGGAATCGTCAACCGCGACAAGATGTTCGAGAACGAACAGGGATTCATCGACGCCATGAACGGCGTCTACGCCTCGATGGCCGACGCCGACCTCTACGGCGAACAGCTCTCGTTCGGATTCGTCGACGAAATCGCACAACTCTACTACAACGACTACGAAGCCAACGAGACGACGCTGACCAAGACCTTCGACCTGCGCTACCGCGACGAAGACGTGCGCCCGCAGATCGACGCCATCTGGTCGAAAGCCTACAACACGATCGCCTCGGCCAACAGCGTGCTGGACAACATCTCCGGACACGACTTCGCAATTCTGCCGCGCATCCGCGGCGAAGCGCTGACCGTGCGCGCCTTCCTGCATTTCGACCTGCTCAGACTCTTCGCGCCCAACATCGAACGCGGCGACGAGCAGGCGATCCCCTACGTCGAGCATTTCTCGATCTCCCCTGTCGAACGGAGCACGGTGCGCGAGGTCTACGAACGCATCGTCGCCGACCTGACGGAGGACTGCTGCGGGATGCGCAGCCGGCTTCGGGGCGCACGCCCGAGGAGCTCTACGTCTCGCAATACGCCGCCGCCGCACTGCTGGCGCGCGTCTGCAACTGGGGCGGCGACCACGAAACGGCCGAACGCTACGCCCTCGAAGCGCTGAAAGGACCGTTCGCCTTCATTCGCGAGGAGCAGATCAAGAACCTCTTTCTGGGTTATACGGCACGCACGGAATGCATCTGGGGACTGCACGCTCCCGA
>OIWS01003207.1_pt1 | contig 12029 bp, 10 predicted proteins | sample 1587611 | NCBI WGS metagenome assembly OIWS01 (sample SAMEA3888919, study PRJEB22519) | human gut metagenome | biome: human gut; feature: human-associated habitat; material: faeces | place: Denmark | collected 2010 | reverse complement strand
CGTCAATTCCAATCCAATTATCATTATATGTATTTAATTCCATTTTGCACCTCCCAACTCCCAATATAGCATACTTTAATTCTTTCTTCAATCCATTTGATGTGATTTAATATTATTTTATATGATTTAGTTGTATTTGTTATCAAATTGGTTTTCATTTACTTCACTTACAACTTTAGAATTATCAAAAATAAATCCGCCAATTTCCTTATCATCTAAATAATAGAAGCCTTGAGGAATTACAAAGTTTTGATCAAATGCCCTTATATCACCTAGAGAGATTGCTGTTGTCTCTTGATATCCCAATATTTTCATTTTATATTTATTTCCTACTGATAATTCATTAAAATCATTTTCTGTCACAGTGCTACGTTCACCTAAGTATAAAATGCCTTTTATTTTCTGAACCGGTTTACTCACATACAAGTATGCCTTTACTTTTTCTTTAGAAAATCTTTTTCTATATTCAACTATCTTTTCACCAGAAAATATTCTATCATATACTTCTGGTTTTATACTTAGAAGAATTGTCCTCATAATACCTCCAAAAGCGCCAGCTCTGAATCAAATCAAAGCTGGCGATACCAAAATCACTCCTCAATCTCTTCTCGAAAATTATATTCTACCTTACACTGCTCAATTAGTTCATCAACCATATTTATTAAATATTTTCTTTTTATATTATCGTTCAAATACTTCTTCAACACTGGAATTGTAATAATTTCCTCAAAGCATGACATATAATGTTTTAATACAGTACCTGAATATTTCGCTTTCGCATCATCAGCAATTTTTCTTAAAGCTGCTTCTGGTGAAACATCCTGCTTAATAACAAATGTAATCGGATAATGTACTAGTTTATCAATATCCAAGAAATACTTATTAAAATCAAAAGTTTCCGTAACTTGAAATATTCTTCCTAACGGTTTCATAATGTAATCAATTCCACCATCATTAGCATTTGTTCTTCCTACTTTGTAAATTGTTAACGGAAGCTCTTGCTCGTCCCCTCCACTCTTAAAAGTAATCTTCTGATCAATATAGTGATATTTCATAATAACATATGACACTATCTCAAATATTCTTGCGTCAGAAGATGGCTTTAATGTATCAACTATAAAATCATATGCTTCCTTGGGATTATTATCAACCGATATTTTCAATGAATTTAACGTTGCAAAAAAATTCTGAAAATTTAATTGTTTTAACTCTATATATTTCTTAATAATCTGAACACAAGCCGGTGCTATATCAACAGATTTATTATCTATTTTCACTTCCAAAAGTTTTACATTTGCTTTGTATAATCCTCTTCCAGGTCTCACAATCGGAACTTCTGTAGATTCATCAAACAGTCCCTTAAACTCTTCATTACATCTACTGTTCAAAGCATGATTTTGAAGTTTTTCGCCAAAAGGAAGGTTTCGCGCTATATTAAGTGCATCTTTAAATCTCATTCCCTTATAAGAAGAGTACTCAACATCTTCATCTTTTTTATCAAGATAATCTTGAACCACAGCATAAATTGCATACAAATTTGCAAATGATCCCCTCGCCTTTGAATCTTTATCAACAGATACTGTTTTCTTTTCCAAATACTTCAGCATATAAGAATATTGTAATAAATATGTTGCATCATTTTTTCCAAATTCCTCAATAATAATATTCTCAATAAAATCACTCATTTTTCTCCTCCCTTTTCCACCACGACAAAAAGAGCTGAAACTGACATTCCAAATCCCTCCGCTATTTTACAAATATTTTGAAGAGATATATTTCTTTTTCCGGCTTCGACCGAAGCATAATATGTTCTATCCATACCAATGGATAACGCAAATTTCTCTTGGCTAATACCTGTTTCTTCTCTTAATTTTTTCAACGCAATTCCAAATTCTTTTTGCATATCGCCAAATACCTCCATAAAATATTATATTTCGGTTGTGTTTTTAAGACAACGGATTATAAGTCACATTGTAAAATCGGGTAGGAGGTAAATAATTATTTACCGTCCTCCCACACCACCGTACGTCAGACTGTCTAACGATTAAGAAAAATGTTATAATAGAACTACCAAATACAGTATCGTAGGGGGATTCGTTATGGCATATATTGTTGGCGCAGATAGATATCAAACAAGAATGTTAACCACTTCATTAGATGACTTAATAAGTAAGGATAATTCTGTCCGAGTAATAGATTCTTATGTAGAATCCTTAAATTTAGAAAATCTAGGTTTTATAGAGTATAGTGGTAGGAATCGAGGACAATCACCTTATCGCCGATCTGATTTATTAAAACTTCATATCTATGGCTATTTAAATAAGATTCGTTCTAGCAGAGCATTGGAGACAGAAGCAAAACGCAACCTGGAATTAATGTGGCTGGTAAACTGCATAACACCTGATCATGGTACTATTGCAGGTTTTGTTCAGAAGAATAAGACTGCGTTTCACAATACATTACGAAATCTTACTCTTATTCTCAAAGGTTGGGGGCTCATTGATGGAGAACTGATTGTTATTGATGGAACTAAGATCCGTGCTCAAAACAGCAAGCATAATTGTATTACGCAAAGCGGTTTAGATAAAAAAATCGAATATGCGGAAGCTCAGATAAATGCATATCTTATGGCAATCGCTAAAGATGAAGCGCTGGCAGATGACCTTACAGATAAACTAAAAACATATCAAGAACTAAAAGAGCAGTATCTTACACAAAAACAGGAATTAAAAGATGAAGGACTGGAACAAAAGAGTTTGACAGATCCTGATTCAAGAAGGATGAAAAATAACGGCTCATTAGATATCTGCTACAATGTACAGTCTGTTGTAGATGCAAAGAATCATTTTGTTGTAGATATTTCGACGACTAATGATATAAATGACCAAAACCAGCTTTACACTATGGCACAAAAAGCATCCGAACTTTTAGAAAAAGAGTCTTCTACAGTTCTGGCAGATACAGGTTATTATAACGGAACGGAGATAAAAAACTGTGTTGATGCCGGAATGAATGTCTTTATAAAAAAAGCTAAAGCGAATAATGCTACAAAGGATAATGAATTTCGCAAAGAAAAGTTTATATATAATGGTGAAACTGATGAATATACATGCCCAGCAGGAGATAGATTACGATTTTTTGAAAATACTTCGAAGAATGGTATGAAGTATCGCAAATATAAGTGTACAGACTGCAATTCATGCAAATATAAAAAAGACTGCACTACTTCTTCATCTGGAAGAACGATACAGCGTTGGGTACATGAAGATGTTCTCGAAACTGTGTATAATGAAACACTAAATAATAACGAGGTTTATAAACAGAGAAGATGTATCGTGGAGCATCCGTTTGGGACTATAAAAAGAAGTCTCGGATATAGTTTCTTTCATCGACGCAGACAAGAGAATGTTGACGCAGAAGCTGCATCTATGTTTTTCGCTTATAACTTTAAGCGATTATTAAGCATGTTTTCAACAGAAGAATTAGTAACGAAGTTTGAAGGAAGTGTGATGTAGCAGGGAGAGGAACGCATGTAATTCATGTGAAAAACAAAGATAAAAATGGTATTAAAAAAATCGAAGATAAAAATACCGTACATCAGACTGAATTTTCGAATCGTTAGACAATCTGACGTACGGTTCCGTATACGGCGGTTCTTTAGTTTTCACAGATTATTAGATAATAGTCGAGCATGGATGTATATCCCAGCTTCCTTACGGAAGTCCTGCCCTTTCGTTTCTCATTACCATAAACAAATTCCTTGAATGCCTGTGCTACCGCATCGGCATCCCTGCCCTTGAAAAATACCACATATTTTGGCGGGTTCGTTGTCTTGTCTTTCTTGACGGCGAAATCAACATTATATTTACGAGCTACCCGCTCAAAGGATTTGATATTGCCGTCCGTCACTTCGATAGACGAAACTCCCACGCCTTCGCCAACCAGCTTTTTCACAGAAGTTTTACCATGCGTTTTCTGTGCTTTCTGCCTGCGGTGGTTCAGATACATCCGCATTGCAACCTTTAAGACGTTGGCATCCAGTTTAGCGGTCTTAATTACAAAAGCGATTGTTTTCTGCGTTACTTCCTCTTGCATAAGTACCTCCGATCTGCATTTCCATGTGCATATGCTCCGCTAAGGTGGAACATACAGCCGATGTAATAAATACCTCATAATTTTCCTTTCCGCTTCTGGAAATCATGTCCAAAAGCAATAAAAAAGGGCAGCTACAAATCTCTCGACTTATAACTGCCCTGACGCTGTTTTTTTATTTCATCTCGCTAGCTTGAATTTACCTAAACAGACTACTTTCACTAAAATTCAAATACTTTAGCATCGGCCACTTGCTTCAAATCATATACCAACATATTCTGAATTTCATTAAACGCCTCATTAGTTATCACCCACCTTTGAATAACAGGTTGATTCATATAAACACTATTTCCCATGTCCGTTCTTATGCCGTAGAAATACTCAAATCTACCTATAGTTTTATTATTTAAATCGACTATCTTTAAACCATCATCAAAAACGATTTCCCATCCGAAATGATTTAGTGCACGTTGCGAAAACATACACATAATATTACTGCCTTTAAAACTCTCTACTCCTACATTATGCACAAGTAAGTTGCAATGCTTTTCCTCTACAAATTCTTCACTTCGATGAATTAAAAGTCTTGCACTCCTTTCACAAACATATAATGCAAAATCTCTTTTTATCGTAGGGAAATCAATATATGTAGTCATAAAACCTTCGAGCTCTTTCTTATAACTATATTCCGTTAGTGCCCCACCAAGAACGATCTCGTCATCACTGATTCCCATAGTGAAAATATTCTTTAACATTTCCTCCTTGTCATCTTCGTCCTGTTCTTCAAACTCATCTATTTTTACATTTAGTATTTTACTTTCTTGATATGGCAATATCGCTGGAGACTGTAGCAAAACATAAGGTTCACTTGTAGAAAGAATAATTCGACTTAATGGAATTTCTGCTCCATCCCATCTTCCTTGATACCATTCTTTATATAAGACTCTAAGAAAAGCAACATTTATATCGTACAAGGCTACACCGCACTGCTTTCTACCACCCACATCAAGCAACATATGATCAGTATCACTGATTTGATTCATATATGCTGCCACTTTACTTTCTATGTCGCTACAGTCATCCCACATTTCCTCGGTTATCCGTTTGAGTGATTCCATAACATATCTAGTACCGGTTAAATATTGTTCTGTGCTTTTTACAGATAATAGTTTTTTGGTGCTATATTCTGGAATATCTGCAAAATATTTCTGTTTTTCCTTTAGCATATCAAAACTATTTTTGCCGCATAATCTTTGTAGTAAAATTCTTGAGTAAAATGCCGCATTAAAATCCGAATCATTGATATGTTTCGTAACCAAACTCTCAAGCAAAACTTTATCCATTACTTTAGTTTCAGTCAACAATTCATAAACCATCAACATCCATTCTTTAGCTCTATAATGAAATTCATCCCAGTATTCTTCTACTTTTACCGCTAATTCTGGATAAATATGCAACAAATGATATATGCCTCTTAATGCATTTTCTGCTGTATCAGAGTTATCAGAAAGCATAAATACTATGAGAATCCTAATAAACAAATCCTGTAGTGTATCTATACTCTCAATATCCAAGAAACTATACACTCTTTGAAGATTCGTATCTGCATCCTCATCAATATTTTCTTCTTGACCGCCAATTCTTCCAGCTGACGAAATCCATAGGTTGTGGGTATTTAGCAGATTATCCAAACCTTTTTTGCAGTATTCTTTACCACATTGTTTTACTTTCCACAAACATAAATACATTATATTTTCGCCTGGATAAAAGCTTTCTCTTCCCCCGTCTAATCCTGTCAAAAAATAAGACCTTATATACTCATCAGCTATGGCATTGGGCAAATTATTTATTACATACTTTAAAATTTCTCTGTTTCTCCATCCATATCTTTCATTAACAAGTTCTTTCTCTAAAATTTTTTCTAAGCAAGAATAATAAGCCTCTCTATCATCACGCATTGTCTCACATTCTTCAAAGAACGCTTGTCTATCATGATAATCCAAATCCCCCGCCTGAAGATACTGCTCAATATAATTGTGCGGAATTTCCCCACATTTCTTCACCTCTGCCTTATCACACCATCTGCTCGGGATAATGTATCGGCTTGGATCAACACGAGCACTTATTTCAGCTTTGCCCATTTTACATATTTTCTCATGTACAGATGATAATTCATTTCTTTTAGCACATATCTCTATTGCTTTATCTAATGCTGCAATTGTTGAGTGATTTGAATCGTTTTTCCAATTCAAAACCCCCAATCCCAATGCCCAAATAGCTAATAAATCGTTTTCTGAAACACTTGCTTTTTTTAAATATCCTATCAAACCTTCAATAATATATTCCGGCTGTTCTAATAATTCTGACATATATACAGGTGTAGATAAAACCTTTTTTATTGCATCTAATCCATCATCAAATAAATCGCCATATAACTTACAATTTGCCTGATAATCAAGTCTGTTATCACCCAATTCTTCCATTTTTCCAGAGAGACTCTTTATCTGTTCAGTATATCTATGAGTATTATCATACCCCGTCTCAATTAAACTGTCATACCATTCCAAGATATCGCTTAAGCTATATTCCTTATGAGAAGCATATCCTATAACAGACCATTTTGCCTTTTCCCGAACAGCTGTAGTGTCGATATAATTTTCTAATTGATATTTTTCAACCAAATTAAGAATATCTTTGATAATTCTATTTCTTTCACCTATGGGATTGTCCCAAACTCTGCCTTTTTCTCCGAGCCAATCCTGGTACCAAGCAGTTAGTCTTTCTACATTATCTCTATAGAAATACCACCCTGCATCCATAACTTGATGGATTGGATTATTTTCAAATATTTTTTCACATATATTTGAGATAGCTGATTTATACGCCTCGCTTTCCTGTGTTGCCAATATAATATACGCTTTTAAAATCAATGATGATATATTTCTTATCTGCAAATCCGTCACTCGTGGGAACCACTCTTTAGTCATCACTGATGATAAGATCCGTTCCATCTCACATAAATGTTCTGCAAACTTCTGCCCATTATGTTTTGCATGCAACCAATATCCAAGATAGCAAAGACAATTAAACCATACACCATAATAACCTCTGTCCCTATGCGAGTTCTTTGTCAAAAATTTATCTAATACCCTTTGGGATACTATGAGTCGATCCACTGCAGGCTGTAAATAACTCACTACAACAGCATATATACTGTAATAATATATTTCATGCTCAAAATCTCCCTGTGGTAATTCAATGCCTTGAATTTTATTATATACTTCTTCTCGCTCATATTTATCATATTTTTCTATATTTCCAGAAACTATTCTCATAAAAAGATCGAAAATCAATCCTAATTTGCTATGTACAAGTACATCCCTGTTTACCTTTTCAATAATACTAATTGAGGAAAATTTCAGCTCTTCAATTAACTCTATTAAAATATCAATTAAAACATTCGGTCTAACAGCAATATGGCTAATACTGATAAGGGCTGTTTCTAATTCTTTATCTTTATAATTTAAAACGGATTCATGCCAGAATGATTCACATAACCCACGCATAAAAACAGTTATTTCATCATTCCATTCAGATTCCTTTTCAAGCATACTATATTGCTTTGACCAACAGATCAATTTACCTAAATCATCTGAAATTTCTTTTGCCTCTGTTGATATCATAATATAGTCCTGATTTCTTGTATCCAACATTCCTTTGTCTTTTAAGACAGTCCAAAGATTCAATACAGTTAATCCTTCAAACCAACGATTAAATAAATCAACAGCTCTTTCCTTTTTTCCTGAATAATACAAAACTCTGGCATACGATAATACATCTGAAATCAAATGTACATCCCATTGATTTATTGGTTCCACATAACACTCATATGGAGCCACACCTACATACTGCCTTGCATCCCTAAATTCAGAATTCTCTATTTCATATTTAGTATCTTCAAGCTTATCGATTGTGAGAATGGCTGTAGACAAAGATTGCAACTTATCATAATCAATTACTTTTTGCAAAAACAGTCTTTTCATTATGTTGTTCGATATAGAGGTTAATTCAAAAAGCTCAACACCATTAACATAAGCCTCGATAACAAACTTACCTGAAAACACATCAACTATTTCTGCTTCTCTTTTAGCCATAGACATTAATCTTACAATATCAAAATAATAGGCTTGACTTTTATCCTCTTTATACAAATAGTAATCAGTCAACGAGTTGCCTATTTCTCGCGTATGCTCATCATCGATATTTACAATATTTGATAAGAAAACTTTCACGTCATTATGTAAAACATGATATTTACCCGATTCCTCCACAATCAAAGGTTTTAATGTTTTCAACACATTATTCCAAGCAACGACAGGTATATCAAGTTCATTAAATATTTTTGCTAACATCTGTCCATCAACACGCTCATTCAAGAACGCAAAAACACCTGCCAATTTGTAATCCACAAAATCATACTGTTTTAATGTGCCAACAGCATCATTCCATATGTTGGAATAATATTCTTCAATATTTCCACTTAGTTTTCTGTCTGATAATTTTCTTTCTAACTCCATTGCATCTGCACATTGACTTGCCTCATATACAGCAAAAATGGCAGCCAAAGTATTCTTTTCAGAGTATTTTTCAACAATATCCGTAATCGCATTATATTCACTACGTCTAGTGTCAGATATCTTTTGAGTCACAAGTGATAATATATCCCCTCTCTCAATTCCTGGCACATCTAAACGTTTTACATTATCATCTTTTCTCTTTAACCATAATGGATAATTCGGATAAGACTCTTGAGGTTGTCCGGATATCAACAATTTTACATTATCTGGAATATATTCTGGTCTAGGTAATGTAACCAAAAATGTTTCTGATACAATTCCTGCACGTGCAGCATGATCAATTCCGTCTATTGCAACAACAAATGTACATCCGGTATCTCTTGCATACGCAGATGCTATTTCAAAAAAACGCTTTTTCATCTCTTCCAATGACATAAAACAGTTTTGCAATGGCACATTGTATTTATGCAAAGAACCTTTTAAGCACTGTTTTAGTTGGCTAAACATCTCGTTCCAGAAATGTTCCTTTTTTACCCTTTCTGATACATCCATCGGCAAGTATTCTTTATCCGGTTGAATAGGTTCATAAGCGTAATACCGAATTTTTATAATACTGTCTCTCTTATTACATAGCTTACTGACTATATTCGTTTTTCCAGTTCCCGGTATACCTGAAAGGAAAAGAACTTTTTCATTTCCAAACAATAATTCTTTTTCAATCTCTTCTACAAAATCTTTACGGCTATCAAAAAATGGTTCAGCAGGTATTAGTTCATGATTATACGGAGAAATATAATCATCAATGGATAATGCTTCATATACATCTTCCACATAAATTCGAGAAGTATTTCTCACAGAGGTTGTCCACTTCCTTAATGCATGATCAAGTTTTCCTAATAATTTGTCTGCATCATCCAAAGTAATCCTAAATGCTATAGATAAGTGGCTTAATACTTCATTCTCTATTTCTTGTAAATCTTTCTGCTCTGTTTCAAGCTGTAATAATCTTAAAAATTTTAATTTATCATCATTACTTTGAATTCCACTGAGCTGTGTTTTCCATTCATTCCATGCTTCAGGATATTCTTCAAATATAATATCTTCAAAGTTTTTCGCAGATTTAATCTTTTCACTTAATTTTTTCCAAAATACGTCAAGTGCTGGTCTTACAAATTTTTCCTCACCCTTTGTCGAAGAACTTACTTGACCTTTTCTTCTGTTCGTAAAGACTTGTGGAACAACTTCCGTATATTTACGGCTCTCTTCTTGCCATGAATCTGCCAATTCAGCTAATAATGATTTACTTGTCTTTTTCGCAGAATAGACTATATCTGCAAATGTCAACGTATCATCTGCTCTCGTGTGTTTAACCTGTATACATAGTACTCTTCCATCGCTATATGTTACTACAACATCATCTAATCCCAATCCTACATTTGCTTGCAATTCAACATATTCTATATTATTATCTTCATTTAACATATTGATAATCTGTTGCTCACCCACAGACCACTCATACCAATATGGATCTCCCATTCCTGGCTTTGTTTTTTCTGTATAATTCATCTTTCACTTCTCCCTGTTTGTTTGCTTCTTTTTACGTCATCTTGTCTACTATAGCTTAAGCTAGTTCTTTTTTCCGCTTCTCTAAACTTAACTTAATTTGAGTATACCCTGCAAGCTAATGTCTCTATAATTTAAAATCAACAGCCTTTTTCATATCCTTTTATCCTGTAAATTACTGATTTGACGCACTTTACCCAACTAAATAGCAAATGCAAAACTCCGAATACATCTTGCCATCTTCCATCTTCATATCATCAAGTAACAACGCCTGAAACAAAACCTCACCTACATTCTCCAGTCTTACCATTTCATATTCTTTTTCAGTAAAACTTTCAATCTGCATATCCTGCATGGCAACTTCTTTCCTCGTCACCAGACAATGCGTATATAGTGCCATGATATATTTATCCGACATCAAGAAGGCATATGTTTCGTTCCCTTGATATGTATATCGGCACTTTTCCAGATTTTCTTGCGGTATATCGAAATAACATCTGACCTTTTCTAGATATACATCTCCATTATACTGCGCTTTAGCTTCTTTGCATACCTCTGATTGTTGCAAATATATTATTTCTCTCTACGGCTGTCCTAGTTTGCTTAAATACGTTTTTTTCCCTCGCAGGTCCATATAAACATTATTTAGGATAGTTTTTCCGGCATACTGCTTGAAATCACCTATCCTCAACAAATACGATAACACCTCCAGTAATTTCTCTCTTGACGTAATCTCCTGATACGAATAATTCCCAAATTCAATATGATCCAGCTTCAAAGGGCAGCTCCCCTTCGCTATCTCACGCTCCATTACCCTGTTAATATCTCTCATTGATTCCATCTATATATCTCTCCTTCCCGCTTCTGGACACCGTGTCCAAAAGCACAAAAAAAGCAGCTATAAGTATTTCACTCATAACTGCCCTAACGCTGTTACCTGATTATTCTATTCCTGCCGTTTTTGCAAATCCGGCTTTTCTATTCATAAGTTTCTCTTGTTTCTCCTTTGGCAGACACCGGAATATCTCATGATATCCCATTCCTGCCATCGGTGTTCCTTTTGCCAGAAGAAAAAGCTGCGTGTCAAGCCATTCCTCCCACAAGTTTTCAAACATGCTCCGGCTATCCGTAAAGGTAATTGCATCTTCAAAACCCTGTGGCGGTCTATAATACTGTAACTTGACAAAACCGTATCTTCCAGCATCCACAACAAGTATATTTTCAATCTCATACAGCTCTGCAAAAGCATCTGCAACTTTTCTGCATTTCTCCCTTTCATCGTCTGTAATGTATTTTTCTTTCACAATTAACCATCCTCCTGTTTCAAAACCACACTACTTGCATCTATATCCTCATTCTTCAAAAAAAGTCATTATCGTCTTTACCATTTACATATTTTATGGTGCATACACGCACCATATCATTATAAGTTGAACTGAATTTTTATCCAGTCCAAGAGGATTTTCTCTTTTTTACTTTTCTTGCAAACAGCCTAAAAGATTATAACTTTTCTAACTTTTCCAAAAAAGCAACATAAGATTCCCGTTCTTTAATACAAGCTTGCTGAACCTCTATACTTTTGGGAGTGTATACTACCGGGTGATCCAAAGTATAAAGTGCTTGTTTCGTTGCCTGGATTGCAGATTCCGTTGTATTGCCCAAAATATCCAGATTATCCACATCTCCTTCTCCCTTAAGCTGTTTGTTAAGTCTTTGCACTATCATTTGCGATATGTGGCTTAACATTCCCTAAAAGCCTTGATTTTAAGCCTTTTCAGCCAAAAGTACGGTTTCTGG
>OIWS01003205.1_pt1 | contig 12036 bp, 6 predicted proteins | sample 1587611 | NCBI WGS metagenome assembly OIWS01 (sample SAMEA3888919, study PRJEB22519) | human gut metagenome | biome: human gut; feature: human-associated habitat; material: faeces | place: Denmark | collected 2010 | reverse complement strand
ACTGACCGGCGGCGAAGGCATTTTCAATACCGCCCTGGCCGGCTATCAGGAACTGCTCACCGACCCCTCCTACGCGGGGCAGTTCGTGACGCTGACCGCGCCGGAGATCGGAAATTACGGTTGCAATCCGCAGGATGTCGAGTCCCGCGGATTGTTTCTGAACGGACTGGTGATTCACGAACTCAATGAGCCGTCGAACTTCCGCGCGGAAACCTCCCTCGAAGAGACCCTCCGGGCGGCGGGCAAGCCCGCGATCGCCGGCGTCGACACCCGGCGCCTCACCCTCACGCTGCGCGACTGCGGCAGCCAGAAGGCGTTCCTCCACGTCTCGGAGGAGCCGCTCTCCGAAGCAGAAGCGGTCGAACGGGCCCGCGCCTGGTCCGGCCTCGACGGGAAGGACTATGCGGAAATCGTCACCGCCGGGAAACGCTACGAATGGAACCACGACGGCGAGTTCCGGGTTGTCGCGCTCGACTACGGAATCAAGTACAACATCCTGCGCGGCCTCGCCGCCGCCGGAATGCAGGTCACCGTCCTGCCGGCGCACACCACCGCCGAGGAGGTGCTGCGCGAAAAGCCCGACGGGGTCTTCCTCTCCAACGGCCCGGCCGACCCGTCGGCGGTCCGTTACGCGGCGGAGATGATCCGCGCCCTGATCGGCCGCGTTCCGCTGATGGGGATCTGCCTCGGGCACCAGCTGCTCGGCATCGCCTGCGGCGCCTCCTGCGGCCGGCTGAAATTCGGCCATCACGGCTGCAATCACCCGGTCCGCAACCTGCTCACCGGCAAGATCGAGATCACCTCGCAGAACCACAACTTCGCCCTGAATGCCGACCGCCTTCCGGAGGCGCTCGAAGTGACTCACATCAACCTCAACGATCAGACCGTCGAGGGGATCCGCCACCGCCATGAACCGGCGTTCAGCGTGCAGTACCATCCCGAGAGCGCCCCCGGGCCGCACGATTCGCACTATCTGTTCACTCAATTCCGCAACCTGATGGAGCGTTGAACATCATGACCAAGCACATTTTCGTAACCGGCGGAGTGGTCTCCAGCCTCGGCAAGGGAATCACCGGAGCGGGGCTGGCCATGCTCCTCAAACAGCGCGGCTACCGGGTCGCCATGCAGAAGCTCGACCCCTATCTCAACGTCGACCCCGGCACGATGAGCCCCTACCAGCACGGCGAGGTGTTCGTCACCGAGGACGGCGCCGAAACCGACCTCGACCTCGGTCACTACGAGCGGCTCGCCGGCGTGACCTGCTCCAAGGCGGGCAACTACACCTCCGGACGCATCTACGGCAACGTGATCGCCCGGGAACGGGCCGGCGGATACCTCGGCGGCACCGTGCAGGTGATTCCCCACATCACCGACGAAATCAAGCGTGCGATGCAGTCGCTCCACACGCCGGAGACCGACATCGCCATCACCGAAATCGGCGGCACCGCGGGCGACATCGAGTCCCTCCCCTTCCTGGAGGCGGCGCGTCAGTTCCGGCTTGAGGCCGGGCGCGACAACGCGATCTTCCTCCATCTCACGCTGGTGCCCTACATCCGCGCGGCGAAGGAGCTCAAGACCAAACCGTCACAGCACTCGGTCGCCACGCTCCGGAGCATCGGTATCGCGCCGGACATTCTGGTCTGCCGGACGGAGATTCCGATGGAGCCCGGCCACTTCAAGAAACTTTCGCTCTTCTGCAACGTCCCCGAGGAGTACGTCATCGAGGAACTCGATGTTCAGCACTCGATCTACGAGGTGCCGCTCGAACTCGCCCGGCAGGAGCTCGACGTCAAAGTGCTCGACCTGCTCCGGCTCGACCGGCGGAAGCTCGATCTGCACGACTATCTGGAGTGGCTCGACGGCGTGCTCCATCCGGAAACGGAGTGCACCATCGCCGTGGTCGGCAAATACGTCAGCCACCAGGACGCCTACAAGAGCATCTACGAAGCGCTCAGCCACGCCGGAATCGCCAGCCGCGCGAAGGTCCGCACCCTGCTGGTCGAGGCCGAAGAGCTGGAGAAGGGCGATCCGGAAAAAATGCTCGCCGGCGCCGACGGCATTCTGGTGCCCGGCGGCTTCGGCAGCCGCGGCGTGCCGGGCAAGATCCGCGCGGTCGAATACGCCCGCACCCGGAAGATCCCCTTCCTCGGCATCTGCCTCGGCATGCAGTGCGCGGTGATCGAATACGCCCGCAACGTGCTCGGCTGGGAGGACGCCGACAGCACCGAATTCAATCCGGCGACGAAACACCCGGTCATCGACCTCCTGCCCGATCAGCGCAACATCACCGACAAGGGCGGAACGATGCGGCTCGGCGCCTGCCCGTGCCGGTTCGCGCCGGGGAGCCGGAGCGCGGCGCTCTATGGAACCGATATGGCGGCAGAACGTCACCGTCACCGCTACGAATTCAACCCGGAGTTCCGCAATGAACTCGAAGCGGCGGGGCTCTCCATCGCCGGAACCAGTCCGGACGGGCGGCTGGTCGAAGTGGTGGAACTCCAGAAAGATCATCCCTACTTCGTCGGGTGTCAGTTCCACCCGGAATTCAAATCCCGCCCGCGGGCGGCCCATCCGCTCTTCCGCGGGCTGGTCACGGCGGCGCTGCAGCAGAAAGCGAGGTAATTCATCATGCCGAAACGGACAGATATCAGAAAGATCATGCTGATCGGCTCCGGGCCGATCGTCATCGGCCAGGGGTGCGAATTCGACTACTCCGGCGTACAGGCCTGCAAAGTGCTCCGGCGCGAGGGGTTCGAGGTGGTGCTGGTCAACAGCAATCCGGCGACGATCATGACCGACCCGGAGTTCGCCGACCGCACCTACATTGAACCGTTGACGCCGGACATTCTCCACGAGATCATCCGCCGCGAACGGCCCGACGCCCTGCTGCCCACCCTCGGCGGGCAGACCGCGCTCAACCTCGCGATGGAGCTCTATCACAAGGGGATCCTCGACCGGTATCAGGTCGAACTCATCGGCGCCTCCGCCGACGCGATCAACCGCGCGGAAGACCGCCAGCTCTTCAAACAGACCATGCAGGGAATCGGCCTCGACCTGCCGCAGTCCGGCAGCGCTCACTCGATGGCGGAGGCGCTCGCCGTGGCGCGCACCATCGGCAGCTGGCCGCTGATCATCCGGCCGGGCTTCACCCTCGGCGGAACCGGCGGCGGCATCGCGCACAATCCGGAGGAGTTCGAAACGATCGTCAACCGCGGGCTCGCCGCCAGTCTCAACAGCGAAGTGCTGATCGAAGAGTCGCTGCTCGGCTGGAAGGAGTTCGAGATGGAGGTCATGCGCGACCGCAAAGGCAACTCGGTCATCGTCTGCTCGATTGAAAACCTCGATCCGATGGGGGTTCACACCGGCGACTCGATCACCATCGCGCCGATTCAGACCCTCACCGACCGGGAGTATCAGGAGATGCGCGACCAGAGCCTCGAGGTGATGGCCGCCATCGGCGTCGAAACCGGCGGGTCGAACGTCCAGTGGGCGGTCAATCCGGAGAACGGACGGCGGATCATCATCGAAATGAATCCGCGCGTCTCCCGCTCCAGCGCGCTCGCCAGCAAGGCGACCGGCTTCCCGATCGCCAAAATCGCGGCGCTGCTCGCGGTCGGCTACACCCTCGATGAAATCCGCAACGACATCACCGGCGAAACGCCCAGCTGTTTCGAACCGGCGCTCGACTACGTGGTCACCAAGGTGCCCCGTTTCACCTTTGAGAAGTTCCCGGCGGCGGACTCCACGCTCGGAACCCAGATGAAGTCGGTCGGCGAAGCGATGGCGATCGGCCGCAACCTCAAACAGTCGCTCCAGAAGGCGCTCCGTTCGCTCGAAACCGGCCGCGCCGGATTCGGCGCCGACGGCAAGGATGGCAAATACGAGTCGATGAGCGATGAACTCCTCGAAGCGGAACTGCGCCGCCCCAACGCCGAGCGCATCTTCGTCATCCGCGCCGCGCTGAAGCGGAACTGGTCGGTGGAGAAGCTCTACGAACTCACCCGCATCGACCGCTACTTCCTGCGTCATCTCGCGGAACTCGCCGCGTTCGAGGAGGAGATCCGCTCCGCCGGTTCGCTCGCGGGCCTGCAGGCGGATCTGCCGCTCTTCCGGCAGGCGAAGGAGTTCGGGTACTCCGACCGTCAGATCGCCTTCCTGCTCGGTTCGACCGAAACGGAGGTGCGTGCCGCCCGCCGGGCCGTCGGCCTGGAGGCGATCTTCGGCACGGTCGACACCTGCGCCGGAGAGTTCGAGGCGAAGACCCCCTACTACTACTCCACCTGGGGGGACGCCGGCGAACCGGTGCGCAGCCATCAGGGCAAGAAGACGATCATGATCCTCGGCGGCGGTCCCAACCGGATCGGCCAGGGAATTGAATTCGACTACTGCTGTGTCCACGCCAGCTTCGCCCTGCGCAAGGCGGGGTACGAGGTGGTCATGGTCAACAGCAACCCGGAGACGGTCTCCACCGACTACGACACCAGCGACAAGCTCTATTTCGAACCGCTGACGCTGGAGGATGTGATGAACATCTACGAGCGGGAACAGTGTTTCGGCGTGATCGTCCAGTTCGGCGGCCAGACGCCGCTCAACCTCGCCCAGCAGCTCCGGGCGGCGGGGGCGAACGTCATCGGCACGAGTCCGGACGACATCGACGCCGCCGAGGACCGCGACTACTTCCGTCAGGAGAAGATCGGCATACTTCAGCCGCCGAGCGGCATCGCCCACTCGGTGGAGGAGGCGGTGGCGATCGCGGAGAAGATCGGCTATCCGCTGCTGGTCCGCCCCTCCTTCGTGCTCGGCGGCCGGGGGATGGTGATCGTCTACAAGGAGGCCTACCTGCGCAAATACGTCGAAGCGGCGGCCGCCGCGGCGGAAGGCAAACCGATTCTGATCGACCGGTTCCTCGAAGACGCGGTCGAGCTGGATGTGGACTGCATCAGCGACGGCCACACCTCGGTGATCGGCGCGATCATGGAACACGTGGAACCGGCGGGAATCCATTCGGGCGACTCGGCGAGCGTGATTCCGCCGATGACGCTGGCGCCGGAACTGCAGGAAAAAGTGCGCAACTACGCCCACGCCTTCGCAAAGGAACTGCACGTCTGCGGCCTCATGAACATGCAGCTTGCGGTGAAGGATGGAGAGATCTACATCATCGAAGTGAATCCGCGCGCCTCGCGGACGGTTCCCTTCGTCAGCAAGGCGATCGGGGTTCCACTGGCCGGACTGGCCGCGCGTTGCATGGTGGGCGAGACGCTGGAATCCCTGGGCTTCACCCGCGAGGTGAAACTGCCGTATACGGCGGTGAAGGAGGCGGTCTTCCCCTTCGTCAAGTTCCCGGGGGTGGACATCATGCTCAGCCCGGAGATGAAATCGACCGGCGAAGTGATGAGTATCGATCCGGACCGTGGTCTGGCCTACCTGAAGAGCCAGGTGGCCGCAGGCAGCCGTCTGCCGACCGGCGGCAACGTCTTCCTCTCGGTGCGCGACGAGGACAAACCGCGGGCGGTGGAGCTGGCGCGGCAGCTGGTCAAGCTGGGCTTCGGCATCTACGCCACGCGCGGAACGTCCACGCTGCTGTGGGATGCCGGCATCAAGACCCAGGCGATCTACCGCATCTCCCGCGGGCGGCCGAACCTGCTTGACCTGCTCCACGAGAAGCAGGTGCAGTGGATCGTCAACACGACGGAAAACGGCGCGGAAGCGATGGTGGACGAAATCCGGATGCGTTCCCTGGCGGTGAGCATGGGGATTCCGGTGACGACGACGCTTTCCGGCCTGACGGCGGCGATCGAAGGCTTGACCGACAAGCTGGAGTTCGGCCGGTTTGAAGTATGCAGTCTGCAGGAGTACCACCGCCACGTGCACACCGGCAGAAGAGAATAAAACGACCCTTCCTGCGGCCTCCGGCGCATTCGGTTTCACATCCCGGTGCGTCGGGGGCCTTTTTTTTATTGGATTTTTTCTGCAGCGAAAAGACGGTCGCCGCCATTGAGAAAAGCTTCCACGCTGTACTCGTCTTCAACGACGAAGATATCCTCCGCCGCTGGGATCGTCACACTTCCGAGCGTCAGAGGCTTCTGCGGAGAGTGGTACATTGTCCCGGGAACATCGACGGCCGGCAGGATGCGAATGCGATCCTCCGCACCCAGTTCCAGACGCATCGGCAGCGACATCTGGTTCAGGAATCCCGCCCCGCTCAGATGCGGCAGCCGAAACCAGAAGATGACGATGATTTCCGGGATTCCCCAGAAACATTGCCCCGCATACAGGGCGGTTCCCTCAAATAGCTTCTGAGGACGCGTCAACGGTTCAAACTGATGCCCGTCAAACGTCCCCACGGAGTAGCTGCCATCTGCGGCCATCAGGACCCATTTCCCGCCAAGTTCAAAACAATTGATGCATTCGTAGAATCCGTGGATGCGGCTTTCAAACCTCCAGTCGCGCAGATTTTCCGAACTGTAAAACGCCGCATAGTTGACCATCTCGAAAACCGCCATGATCCACTTCCCGGAAGCGGGATGGAAAAATACCTTCGGATCGCGACCGTTATGACGGACCACCGGATTTCCGGCATATTCCGTAAATGTCATACCGCCGTCGAGACTGAAGGCGATGCATTCGCCCCGTGCAGTCGAAGTGAAAAAGGCCAGCACGGCGTCTTTGCCGAATCCGGCGACATTTTCCCGGTCGACAATGCAGGAGCCGCTCCATGGACAATCCGGCTTTCCATCCAGCGGAGGACGCGGCAGAAGCGCATCCTTGCACTGTGACCAGTGAAGAAGATCCGTGCTGACGGCATGGCCCCAGCGCATGGAATACCAATTCATCTGTGCATAACTTACAATTTCCGGATTGGCTTGGTAATAGAGATGATAGTTCCGCCCATCGAAGAAAAGTCCGTTGGGATCATTGCTCCAACCGCGAGGTGCGGTGAAATGGAATTTCGGCCGAAGGAATTGCACTTTACTGTTCCCTTTTCATCTGTTCAAAACGGAGATCATCCAATCGGACTTGCGTGTCGGCATTTTTATCCCAGCACATCCATACGAGCTGCACCATCCGGCCGGAAACGTCCGGGTAGGCGGCAGGATCCTCCGGAATCGTAACGGAAAATTCATATTTCTTCCACTCCGGCGTCAGCGGGAAACTCCCGATCTCATTGAAGTGTTTTCCCACGTGTCCGAAGGGATCCCACAAACTCACACCGGCACGGATCAACACGCTCTTTTCCGCCTTCGCCCAGAAGGAGAACAAATAGCGTTTCCCCGGTTCAACCGGCAGATAGCGCGACGTCATCCCCCACACGCCCTGTTTCAGCGGCGTCAGCGGGAACAACATGCTCTTTTCCCCGGCAAGATAGTTGTCGTTCTCGACAATCGTGGCGACGAATTCCGGCGATTCCCGGATCTTATTCCAGTCGGCGGGAACGGCATTGCCGTTTTCCATATCGCCGTCGGAGAGAAGATTTCCACGCAGATCCTCATCCGTCAACTCATGCCATTGAACGTTGCGCACCTCGATTACGCCGCTCTTCCCCGGATCAACGACCAGGGCAAACTGCAGAGACGCCGCATCGGCGGCGTAGACATTGAACTCATGTTTCGTCCAGCGGCTGTCGCAGGAAACTCCCGTGTGACTGCGTTTTCCGCTGCGTGTAACCACGATCTGAAAGGCAGGCCCCCCTTCGCCGCGGGACTCAAACAAAAACCGATAGAACTTCCCCGGCGTCACCGGGAGTTTCGCATTCAGTTTCGGCCACCCCTTCCCGTCGTACCGGATGAGGTATCCCCCCGGCGCCGCCGCTCTCTCCCAGCCTCCGGAACAGGTCATGGGCAGTTCCGTTCCGATTGCCAGCCAACCGGCCAGCAGTACCATTGCAATGATCTCTTTTCGCATGATTACTTTTCCTCCATACAATCAAGCAGACCGAATCGGCAACGGTTGCCGTGCCGGTCATCAAAACAAGTCCAGGCGACGGAACGTTCCGCTCTTTTCCCGGGCAGCGCATCGTCCACCTTGAAATCAAATCCGATCAGCCCGTCTTTCGGCAGTTTCGCAAGCGGAAGGAGGAAGGAAACGGAATAGCCGCCGGCTGTTTTCTTTTCCTCCACTCGAACATCCGCAAGCTGCAGCGGACAATCCGGCGGAAACCATCCGGTCAGCCGTTTCGCTCCCGGCACGCGGGGCAGGTAGAAAAGCCGGAAGGTCGCCGGACCGTACGTCTCGCTGAAACGCTCCGGGAAATGCCGCGGCGCCAGGTCGAAGAAAAGCTCAATGCAATCCTGTTCCCACGCACTGCGTCCGGCTTCCTCCGCCCCGGAATCGGTACCGTCGAGAACGTCAAAGCCGATGCGGAGCTGCCCGCCTTCAACTTTCGGCCGGCAGACGACAAACTCCCTTTGCAGCGTTTCCCCGGCGTTCAACACGGCAGGAACTTCGTGGAGTCGAACCGGTTTCTCAACCAGCCGCCCCGCTGCATAATAGCGCAGTTGCGGCGTCTGCTTTGTGTGTTGCGACGGTTTGAGCTCGAGTTCAGCGTTCACGGTTCCGCCGGCGGGCACCGTGAGGAAAACCGTCCGCTTCGCCGTGAACCCGGCGCCGCGGAATCCGACCGTCACGGCTTCCGGAGCCCGACCGTGATTGAAGAGGGTGAAGAAGAGCCGGCTGCCCGCCTTCCGCACGGCTCCGCCGCAGGAGATGTTTTCCTCCAGTTCCGGCCGGATCGACCGGACCGCCTCCTGAAAATTCCGGCCGGATTGTTTTCGGGGCAGCAGATAATACGGCGTGCCGGAAAATGCCAGCGTTCCCGTGTCGGAGAGCGGATTTCCCAATACGTCAAGCACTTCGAATTCGGAGAGATCCACCTTGACATTCTCCCGTTTCTTCGCATTCCACACCGCGGCGATCGGAGAACCGTCCCGCCGGGTGTAGCAGTAGGCGATTCCGCCGTTGGGCAATTCATATTTCGCCTTCGGCTCGGCTGCTTCAAAGTACCGTGCCAGCGCGTTGTACGCAACGAAGTTCGGAGACGGGATCAAGATGCCCGTCGCCTCGCTGAGGTTATTTTCAGCCAGAACCGGGAGCAGATGCGGATTGCTCCAGAGCTGATCGCCGTGGACGGCAATCGACTGCCCCACCCCTTCGCCCAGGTCGGTCAGGAACCGTGCAGCGACGTGTCCGGGACGGCTCAAACTCTGCGACTGCTCCCGGCTGACCACATCGTAGAGATAGTACAATTCCGTATTCCAGACCGGGAAATCCCGCCCGGACTTGCGTAAAAGGTTGCGGAAATTCTCGATATACCTGTCCGCGGGAGTCAGAGAGGAGAGCTCGCGCCCCTGATACGGATGGAAACTGGCAATGTCCATCGCCTTCCCCCCTCCCTGTTTCAAAAAATCAGAGACGAATTGATCGGTCGTACTGCCCATGTCGGTTGTGACGCAGAGCCCGATGACCCTGGCGGCGGGATCCGCCTGTTTGACCTCCTCATATGCGGCTCGGCAATAGATCAGATAATCGGCCGCCCCCATCACGCCGTTCGGTTCGTTGAAAATCTCATAGTACCGGATGCGCCCCTTGAAGTGTTCGACCACCTGGCGAATGTAGTTCCGCCACTCGTCTACCGGGGGAAGGGTGATGCGCCCGCGTACATCCTTCCAGGTGTAATCGGGGTAATCGGTCACGCGGCGACAGTGCGGGGCGAGCCAGTCGGGCCAGTGCCGGGTCATGTAGCGGGCCTCCCGCTCCGTCGGCTCAAGGAAGTTGATGCGTCCGAGACACGACAAAAGTTCAATCTGATGTTTTTCATACACCGCCATCCTGTAATCGGCCTCAGAAAAATCCCACTTCCCCTTTTCCGGCTCCAGGAGATACCAGGAAGTCACTTCGTACTCCGCGTCATGGTCGCGGAACAGTCGCACGCCCGCCTGAGCGAGCATTTCGATGCGTTTTTCCGGATGAGCATTCCACGCCATATATCCCTGATAGGCCACCTGCGGATACCAGCTCACCCCCAGCCCGTCGTTGATTGCGACGCAGAAGTCCCGCCCGGGATCGAGCGGCCGGGGGGTATATTTTCCAATCACCGCGAAGGCCGCATCCAGCGAATGCGTCGCACCGCGGATTTCCGGACGGACCAGAAAAGTTCCAAACCGCGAAACCGTACAGGTTGTCTGCAAATTTCGGACCTCGCCGGGGCGAAGCGTCCCAGCGTCGATCTCCCAGGTGGAAAATACCGTTTTCCCCGTATCATCGAGCAGCGTCAGTTTCCCCTTCGCCTCCAGCGGCCGGGCGGAGAAGTTGCCGATTTTGACGGTGAGCGGTACGGAGCAGGTCGAAACCGTCTTGATGAACAACGGTTCCGCAGCCTCCAGTGCAACCTGAATTCCCCGGTCATCCCCGCCCCCTTTTTCAAAGACCGCAATATCCTTGAATTCAATGTCCGAAGCCGGAATATCGTAATCGCTTACATTGCGGAAATGGATGTGGAAACTGCCGTTGCTCTCCGGCGGCGTGCGGTAGACATTCTCATAGGTCTGAAACTCCTTCTGAAGAACCGTCTGCACATGGCAGGCATTCCACTTCCGCCCGGAAACATTGTACAGCACGCCGTACAATTTCTGCCCGGGTGAAGTGCCGCGCGCAGTGAAGCGAAACACATATTCCGTGTCCGGCTTGAGAAAAAACTCCCGGGTGTAAAGCTCAAACCGTTCCGCGCAGGGATTGTGAATGCGCATGATGCCGTTCCGGACAGACAGCGGGTGATACTCCAGCTTCGGATTACGATCCCGCCGCAGAATCCGTTTCTGCATGTACCCGGCCTCCCCCAGCTGAAAGTTGCCGTTGAAAACCAGATCCCCGGCCGGGAGGCCGAAAGCCGCCGTGCCCGCCAGAACGGCGGCAACGATTTTGACAATTCTCTTCATACCTTCTCCACAAACTCCGGAACACATTTCTGAAACGGCCGCAATTCCACGTTTCCTCCTCCCGCACATCCCCTCTCGCACCATGCGCCGACCTCCTTCTCCGCACTTCTGACCCATGCTGGTTTCCCCGGCACCGCTACGGTTAAAAACCATCCCAATGGACCAGCCCGCCGGCATCTTTCGGCACATTCTGAAAAGCGGAACGCGATGACACATGCCCGTCGGCGAACAGGAAGTTTCCCCGTCCCGTGTGCGGCATGGCCCGGAGCAGCAACGTCGACCGCTTGGCTGAATTGTAGAAATACTCATAGCTTATTTCGGGATCTCCATACTCATTCAAATGCCCCCGGATCACTCCGGAAGAGGGCTGGTCGGGCCGGGCCGAGGTCATGATCGCCACACTGCCGCGCAATCGAGAGACCTTCCATGCAATGTGGTACGGCCAGACGCCGATATGCCTGGCACGGTAATAGCCCTTGGGCTGTGCACAGAAGGTGGTGCCGTAACAGTCGCTCTGGTAAGTGAATACATAACTGTTGCCATACCCCCGGTTTCCCGTGTCCGGAACCGTCGGATAGGAGGGGCAGAACCAGGAACCTTTCTGCTCGGTGAGTTTTGCCGCCCTGTTGTCACTTCCCCGCGGCCGCCCGAGATAATTGCCGATGTAATCCTCCAGATATTGCGTGTTGTTGTTGCAGACACCAGGGAGATCATCCCGGTTATCTCCGGCATAGATGAGAAGAGCGTTGCCGATCTGTTTGATGTTGGAGGCGCAGGTTGTCTCCCGCGCCTTCTCTCTCGCTTTGTTCAAAGCGGGAAGCAGCATGCCGGCAAGGATTGCAATGATCGCTATTACGACAAGAAGTTCGATAAGGGTAAATTTCTGTCTCATCTGCCGGATTCCTCCTGTAATCAAGTTGCGGTTTTCCCGGGGGCGGCCCCTGCCATTTCGATTGCATATACGACGAATCATTTCCATCTCCCAACGGTTGAATATGCGATACGACTGTCTTGCAAACTCTAGTTTCGTCTCCCGTTTCCCGCCCGGGCCCGGCTCGTTCGAGGCGGTTTCAACGCGGGGATTTCCCCTCGTCGCACACCTCGG
>OIWS01003198.1_pt1 | contig 12057 bp, 9 predicted proteins | sample 1587611 | NCBI WGS metagenome assembly OIWS01 (sample SAMEA3888919, study PRJEB22519) | human gut metagenome | biome: human gut; feature: human-associated habitat; material: faeces | place: Denmark | collected 2010 | reverse complement strand
TCTCTCGTTGTTTAATTTTCAAGGTCCTGTGCTCTCTTTCAAGCGGCTTTCCTTTTAAGCTTTTCACTTTCAGTTTTTTGCCGTCTCTCTCGAGCGCTTGACTATAATACCACGTACAACCTCTTTTGTCAACACTTTTTTGAAAGTTTTTTTAAGTTTTTTTCGAAAAACTACATTTATATGTTGCGCCTTGATTTAAACACAATATATAGTGTATCTTCGAATGGGCATTTTTGCATTTACATGCCCATATACATGGCTTACGCAAACTATTTTACGAAAATTTTTTGAAAAAATCAAGAAAAACTTTTTGAAAAGGTGGTCTTAAAGTTGCAAAAGCCCCTCTCTGTACCCCAAAGCTTCAAGCACATCTTCTTATATATCTGGCGCATCAGTGTCCTTTCACTTCTGAATCTCCTCATAATCTTTCTGATTTTATCCGAAAAAAGTTTTTAAAACACTTAAAACCGCCGTGAAGTTATCGTAAAGCTTTACAATGTTGCCCTATATCTTCTTATATATAGTTATAGGAAGACGCGTTTTTGTTTTGCGGTTCTGCTTTTCTCTTTATATATAGAAGAAACGCGCTGCGGTCATCCCACAACGCGTTTCTTCTATATATAAGTATACTTTATGCTTTTGCCGCCTCGGCCTGTTCCGCTTTCGCCTTTTCCATCATCTTATGGTGCACGATAAGGTAGCACACAAAATGCGCGGCCGCCGTCACGGCCCACGTCACCGGGTACGAGAGGAACAGTATAAACAGCGTGCGGTTCATCTGGAAGACCGTCAGGATCCACACCACACGCAGCGCACATGCACCTGTAAGCGATACAATCATCGGCATGATCGAATACCCCATACCGCGCAAAACGCCCACGTGCGTGTCCATAATGCCGCAAAGGAAGTACGGTACGCACACAATGAGCATACGCTCCAAACCGTACTGGATAACCTCCGGGTCAGACGTATATATAGAAAGTAAAGGTGTGCCCAGCAAATACGCGCCGCAGCCGAGCACAACGCCCGTCACGGTTACACACAAAATGCAGATGCGCAGAATTTTCGCCACGCGGTCGTATTTCTTCGCGCCCATGTTCTGCCCGGTAAAGGACAGCGCCGTCTGGTAAAACGCGTTCATCGCAGTGTACACAAAGCCCTCAATGTTGGCCGCAGCCGTGCTGCCCGCCATAACGGTGGAGCCGAACGAGTTGATAGAGGACTGAATGAGCACGTTCGAAATGGAGAACACCGCGCCCTGCATGCCCGCCGGCAGGCCGACACGCATCATGCCGAAAAACTTATCTTTATAGATATGCAGCTTATGCAGCTCCAAACGATAAGAAGCGTTCGTTTTCATCAGGCAGATGGTCACAAGTCCCGCAGAAATCACCTGCGAAATGACCGTCGCAATGGCAACACCCGCCACGCCGAGATGGAACACAATGACGAAGAACAGATTCAAAATGACGTTTACAACGCCCGCAATGGTCAAAAAGTACAGCGGGCGCTTTGTGTCACCCACAGAGCGCAAAATCGCCGCGCCGAAGTTGTACAGCATCATCGCCGGCATGCCCACAAAGTATATGCGCATGTAAAGCGCCGCCTGACCCAAAACGTCCTCCGGGGTGCCCATCAGGGTCAGCAGTGGCTCCGCAAACGCAACGCCCACGGCAATCAATATAACACCGCTCACAAGACTTGTCAGCACAGAGGTATGTACGGTCTCGCTCAGCTGCTTTGCATCCTGTGCGCCGTAATAGCGCGCCACAAGCACGTTTGTGCCGATGGAAAGGCCGACGAACACGTTGATGAGCAAATTGATAAGCGCGCCGGTAGAGCCCACCGCCGCCAGCGCCGTGTGGCCGGTAAAGCGGCCGACCACCACAATATCCGCCGCGTTAAAAAACAGCTGCAAAACGCCGGAAAGCATCAGCGGCACCGCAAAGCGCAGAATTTTGCCCAGCAGCGGACCGTTGCACATGTCGATCTCGTAGGACCGCTTTCCTTTTGCCTGTCGTTTCGCCATAAAAGCCTGTATCTTTTCTTTCATATCAGTAACCGACCTCCTCACCGATGAAAATGACATGAATTCTGCCCTTCACGCGCTGGCGTGCCAAAACCGTGTACATCGCGCAGATGCGATTTTCCGAGCGGCATCCCGCGCACAGCTCGCCGTCCGTGCCGGGACATGCCCCGTGCGTGCACGGCGTGTCCAAATTCAGCCGCATGGCATTTGCGGGCGTCGCACAGCTTTTCACGCGCTTTGCGGCGTCGTCTATATCGCGCACAATCTTGTTACACCCCGCAAAAACCAGCACCTTTTTCGGGCCGAACAGCATCGCCGCCACGCGGTTGCCGTTGCCGTCTACATTATAAAGCTCTCCGTGCTCCGTAACGGCGTTTGTGCCCGTCAAAAACACATCAGAGGAAAACACCTCGCGGTACAGTTTCTCGCGCTCCTCGGGCGTTTTCGCGGCTGTTCTGTCCAAAAATTCATAGTCCCCGCAGCGCATTAAATCCATCACGCCGGTCTCATCCAGCGTCACGCTGCCGCCGCAGGAAACCACATCGCCCGGCTGCAGCAGCTCTTTTGCGATTTTTACGGCGTCCGCACACGTGGGCGCATAATACGCCTGCATGTTGTTTTTCTCCAGTGCGTCCATCACGCGCCGTATGCGCAGCTCTGCGGCGCTTTTGCGGTGCACGGTATCTTGTGTGTTCATGGTGTACAACTCCCCTCTCGGTGCGTTTCATGCCCATTTATGCCTAACCGCCGCCGATTTTTTAAAATAAGAAAGCACTAAGGACGGAAAAGCACATGCCTTTCCGCCCCCCTATAATTTTTATTTTGCCTTTGCGTCCGCAAACGTATTGAAGCACTCCAGAACGTGCTCCTTGTGTGTTTTATTCGCGTCTTCCTTTTCCGACTTCGCGTCGGTGTAGATCAAAAGGAAGCGGCCGTCGTTTGAAAGATAACCCGGCACGGTGTTATCCAGCACCTTAAACGTGCCGTCTTCGCGCACAGCGTCCTGAAGCGCCTTAGCGGTCTCGGAAAGCTCCGCCGGGAACTCATACACTTCAAGCTGCACAGCGGAATCTGCGTAACGGTATACATATTTATAGCCGTTTTCGGCGCCGATGACGTCGTAAGACATCTGCACCTTTTCGCCCGCTGCCACCTTGCAGTCTTCAAGATACTTGCAAAGGCCCTGAATATCATCGTCATAGCCCGCAGGGTCTTTGTCGGTACTCTCCGCGGTCTCGCCCTCGCTCGCCGTGGAAGACGTCTCCAGCGTTGCGACCGCCGTGCTTGAAGAGCTGTTGTTTGCACAGGCCGTCACAGATACGCACAGCAGCGCGGCCAGCAGAACAGCCAGCAGCTTTTTTATATTTTTCATGATTTGAACCAATCCTCTCTTTTTCCTCGTTCTTCTTATTATAGAACGGGTCATACAGCTTGATTTTACCATACCCCACGGCAGATAGCAACACCCATTTGCAAGAAAAACCGTTTTGCCCGCTGCAACGGAAAATTTGGCCGCTGTAAAATAAAAATGAATAAATTCTAAGCATATTCCAATTGACGTTCACACCATGTCATGGTATAATAAACACAACAAACACCGTTCAAATTTATGAGGAGGTAACGCCGTGAAAAACAAGGGTATAAAAATCGGAGTCGTGTTCATTCTGCTGTTCGCTCTGCTCTCAGTGGCAGGCTGTCAACAAGAGGACGTGGTGATCGTAGGTGCAGAGTCGGGACAGCCGGGGCCTACAAAAGGGCAGCTGCGCATTGGGTTTGTACCGTTCGTATCCAAAGGAGACAGTGCTCAACCGTCACGGAATATTACCATCAATGATCTGTCACTGTCAGCAGACACGTCCTTCACCGTTACGAATACAGATACCGGCGATACAACCGTACTGACCGGTGCGGTGATCGACACAGATCCGACATTCACATATGTACGATTTGACTCGAACGGAGACATGGAAGCTGTACGTGTAAGCCTTTTGATTTCCTACACGTTAGAACCGGGAAACTATAAGGTAACCGACGCAACAGGTTCCATAAGTTATCTGTCGCGTGCTGGCACAAAAACTAATAACATAGAACTGGTAGACGACGCGAACGGCATAAAGAACACCTTCACCATCGCCGCGCCCGAGCTGACCCCGACCCCGGAACCGACGGCAACACCTACCGTTGAACCCACAGCAACGCCTACTGCGGAACCCACAGCTACGCCAACGGCAGAGCCCACCGCAACGCCCACGGCGGAACCGACCGCCACGCCGACAGCGGAGCCCACGGCAACCCCAACCGCAGAACCGACGGCCACGCCCACAGCGGAACCAACGGCGACACCTACGGCAGCTCCCACAGCCGTACCGACTGCCGTGCCGACCGCAACCCCAAGCCCGACGAACCACCCCAAAACGGGCGATGATTTTGCCCCCGCACTTTGGCTGACGCTCTGCGCAGGCAGCCTCGCGGCACTCGCCCTGCTCCTTAAAAAACGACACATTTAATGGAATCGCAGGTAAAAAGCCGGCCACATCAGCGGCTGTCCATACCGGCACACTGAAAAACTCATGCTTTCACCGCTTGAAAGCATGAGTTTTTTTGACAGCCTATATATTCTCCGGCCACGGATTGTGCAGGCAAGCTTCTTCGTGTTGTCGACCAAGCTGCCGAAGGATTAAATATCTTCAAAGCGGCATCGGTGTCTGCGCAATCAGAAGGACTGCCAGAATTGCACCGGCAAATGCGGCTACCCCTACGACGGCCAGCATTTTTTTGTTGGGCCGCCTCTTCGTTGCTTTGCAAATCAGTGCGGCACAAGTCACGCAGACAGCCGTAGCAGCAAGCGCGATGCCCAGCATTTCCCATAACCAAGACAGCTCATATAAGATTCTCATGTGTTCATCACTTTCCCTTCTGTTCATCGCAAAACCGCTGCTTTTTCTAAATCTGTTCGTATTCCGCGAACGGCTCACCGGAGATTTCGAGTGCCTTATCCCTGTACCGGCAGCTCCACCGCAATCGTAGTGCCCTTCTTCGAGCTCTCCTCCACCCGGACGCAGCCACCGTGGAGATTGGCAATCTCCCACACCAAAGAAAGCCCCAGCCCAACGCCGCCGTACTCCCGGCTACGGGACTTATCCACCCGGAAGAAGGGCTGAAAGATGCTCTGTTGGTATTCCTCCGGGACGCCGCAGCCGGTGTCGGAAACGCGGATCAGAATCTTTTCCGGCTCCTGCGTAACAGAAACCTTCACCGAGCCGCCCGAACGGTTGTACTTGACTGCATTTTCCGTCAGGTTAAAAAGCAGTCGGTAAATCAGTGCATCACTGCCGACGAGGAAGCCGTCTCCCTCCATCTCCAGCGTAATATTGCGCTTTTCTGCCAAAAGCGCGAGATCTGTGAAGACCTCCTCAACCATCGGGGCAAGCTGAATCTGCTCGTTTCGCGCCACCTGCTGCAAATTGCTCATTTCAAGCAGCGTTTTGGTCATCTGTGTCAGCCGCTCCGTCTGTTCCCGCAAAAGTGCGAGAAACTTCGCCGTTTCCGGCAGCATATCGGGATGCTCCGCGGAGAACAGCTCCAGCTGCGCCTGCATCAGTGCCAGCGGCGTGCGCAGCTCGTGGGCAGCGTTGCCGGTGAACTGCCGCTGGGCGGCAAAGGCGTTGTCCAACCGCTCCAGCATCTGATTGAAAGAGTAACTCAGCTGCCGAAACTCCGGCAGAACATTCTCGTTAATCCTCATATCCGCCAGGTTGTTCAGCTGCACCTTCTCCACCTGAGACACAAAGCTGTGCAGCGGCTTGAGGGCACGTCCGCTGACAAAATAGGCCAAAACTCCGCTAAGCAGTGTCACCACAGCCGTAATATACCAGTTGGTCATGCGAAAGCGCCCCTGCGCTCCGTTGACAACAATGGTCAGATCCTCATCGTGCGTTACGAGTTGCGGATTAAAGCTCTCTGCGCCTTCACTGTTCATCATAACCGTGTCGCCTCCCTGTAAGGTGTCCACGATTGTGTCCATATAGTACACACCGGAGGAACAGAGCAGCAGATTCATGGCAACACAGGTGACACCGATGAGCAGGACCGTCATCAGAGTGATGCGCCACTGCAAGGAAAGTCGCTTCATGTTTCCTCTCCTCCCATCAAATAGCCTTCGCCGATGCGATTACGGATGGGGTCAAACCCCAACGCGGCGCGGAGCTTCTTGCGCAGGGCGGAGATATGAACCCGGATAGAATTACTGAAGCTGTCTACGCTGTTATCCCAGACGTGCTCCATCAGCTCTTCCTGACTCACAGGCCGTCCCTGATGCACCATCAGATATTCCAGAATGCCCGTCTCCTTACGTGTGAGTGTCAGGGGCTGCCCGTTGACGGCAGCGGTGCGGGAGCGTGTGTCGAACGTCAGCTCCCCGCAGGTCAGCAACACGGCTTGCTGGGTGAACTGCCGCAAAGTCAGGCTGCGGATGCGGGCCTCCAGTTCAGCCAAGTGAAAGGGTTTTGCAAGATAGTCGTTGGCCCCGGCATCCAACCCCTCAACCTTGTCCTCCACCTCGCCGCGTGCGGAGAGAATCAGCACCCGCGTCTCGCGGTCTGTCTGCCGCAAGGTGCGCAGCACGGTCATGCCGTCCTTTCCCGGCAGGTTCAGATCAAGAAGTACCAAGTCGTAGCGCTCCACACCCAGAAGTTCCAGCGCCTTTTCCCCGTCGTAGCAGTAGTCCACACTGTATGCCAAGCGCCGCAAACTGCGGACAATCGTCTCGCATAGGGCGCGTTCATCTTCAATTACCAAAAGGTGCATAAGAGTCCCCCTTTTCATTTCCTTTTTCTTTATTATAGCAAAAGCAGATAAGATCTGCATTAAATTTTCGTTCTTAACAGGGATTTTATCTTTCCTGTGCTATGATGATGGCAGAAAAAGTGAAAGGGTGATAAATTTGAGTTGTGCAAAAAAAGCGGCGGCGCAGGCCACGTTGCTGGTTGTGGGTATCGCCATGCTGTGCTTCGGCGCATGGCGCGGCGAGGCCGCGACGGTACTGAGCAAAGCGATTAAATTATGTCTGGAGTGTGTAGGCATTGGGTAAGAAGTTTTCGGGCGCGTCACAGATTATGTCCCGCTTCCGCGGCTGGATACAGGCGGGGGCAGCTTTATTGACCAACCTACACCTGCCGAACTTTCTCAAGGGCAAACTGTACCAAGGCGCAGGGAAAACCGTCTGTGTGCCCGGGCTGAATTGCTACTCCTGCCCGGCAGCCTCCGGCGCTTGTCCCATCGGGGCGTTTCAGGCGGTAGTGGGCTCTTCCAAGTTCAGTTTTTCCTATTATATCACAGGCTTTCTCATTTTGCTCGGCGTCCTGCTTGGACGCTTTATCTGCGGTTTTCTGTGCCCCTTCGGCTGGTTTCAGGAACTGCTGCATAAAATTTCCACGAAGAAGTTCTCCACAAAGAAACTCAAGCCCCTGCGATACCTCAAGTACGCCGTACTGCTGGTGATGGTTTTCCTGCTGCCGGCGTTCCTTGTAAACGACGTAGGCATGGGCAACCCGTTCTTCTGTAAATACCTCTGCCCACAAGGCGTGCTGGAGGGAGCCATCCCGCTGTCCCTTGCCAATTCCGGTATCCGGTCGGCGCTGGGAAGCCTGTTTACATGGAAATTCGGCGTCCTGCTGGCCGTGATCGTGCTGAGCGTAATATTCTACCGTCCCTTCTGCAAGTGGCTCTGCCCGCTGGGGGCGTTTTACGCGCTGTTCAACCGGGTATCTCTCTTTCAGATAAAGGTGGACAAAAACAAGTGTGTATCCTGCGGAAAATGCGCCAAAGCCTGCAAGATGGATGTGGACGTAACGAAGGCGCCCAACCATACCGAGTGTATCCGCTGCGGAATGTGCATACGCACCTGTCCGACGGGCGCCGTGCGCTTCCGTTACGGCTTCGGAGACGGTAAAGATAAAACAAAAGCGGCAAAAAAAGCCGCAGAAAATAATAAACAATAATAACAAGGAGAAAAAAACAGATGAAAACGAATAGAACAAATACGGCCGGCCGATTGCTGGCACTGCTGCTTCTCGCCCTGATGATGCTGTCTTTGACAGCCTGCGGCACAAAGAACGGAGACAAAGCGGACGGAATGAGCAGCGAACCGAAGAATGCCGAGGAAGCGGTCGCCATGCACAAAGATCTGATGGCACAGGAAAATGCCATTCTCTCGGAGAACACAGCCCTTTGGGAAAAGGTATTCATGGCAGCCGACAAGGGCATGACCATGCAGGAGGACGGCAAAAACTACGGTGATTTCCTGCTCAGTACAATCGAATCCGCCAAGGATCAGTTTACGGAGGATGAGCTGAAGCTGCTCAAGGAGGGGGCGGAGAAGATCCGCGACATTGAAACCCAGCTGACCATGATTGAGGAAAAGTACCCTGAGGCAGCACAGGAATCTACGGATGGCGCTATGAGCGTGCCCGCAGGCAATGACACGACCACGCCGCCCGATGACGGCAGTATGCAGAAATTCCCCACCTTTGAGGGCAAGGACCTGGATGGAAATACGGTGAAAAGTGACGAGCTGTTCTCTGCCAACGCCGTCACCGTGGTGAATTTCTGGTTCACAACCTGCAATCCCTGCGTGGGCGAGCTTGCCGAGCTGGATGCACTGAACAAAGAGCTTGCGGAGAAGGGCGGCGCACTCATCGGTGTCAACACCTTCACGCTGGACGGCGACGAAGCGGCAATTTCCGAAGCAAAGGATGTACTGGCCAAGAAGGGCGCTACCTATCAGAATGTGTATTTTAACTCCGATGGTGAGGCGGGAAAGTTTACCACCAACATCTTTGCCTATCCTACCACTTATGTGGTTGACCGCAACGGCAACATCGTGGGCGACCCCATCGTAGGCGCCATCACGGAAAAAAATCAAGCGGAGAAGCTGCAAAAGCTCATCGACCAGGCTCTTGCCGCCGATGCAGGCTGACAAACGGATTTATCCTCTCAAAAAAGTAAGGTGGCTGTCCTTTTAAAGGGCAGCCACCTTTCTGCTTTTGGGAAATAGTATGGAGCGCGGGTTATTTGCCCGCGCCCCTGAAGATAAGACTTTTACTTTTTGAGGATTTACAGTGATTTTTTCTCCCGCCGCCTGATTTTCCATACGATCAGTGCAACGCATCCGGCAAAAGATGCACATAGCGCGGTGCTCCACAAATTCATTTGACCGCTGTCACCGGTCTGCGGGATTGTAACCGCGCGCCAGCCGGCATACACAGTCCTATCCCCGGTCAGATAAATGTCTGAGACCTTGTTCACAAGGCTCCGTTCGCTGTACCAGCCGACAAAGGTATACCCGTGCCGAGTGGGAACATACTTGGTCAAATCAATGTAGGTATTGTACGTTTCCCGCACGCCGGGAATAGCACTGCCGCCGCCTGTTTCAAAGCGCAGCGTGTAGTAGTTGACGGGCGGATTGTTGTCGCCGGTATGCGTCCAGTGAGCGTAGACGGTGGTATTTGCAGAGAACACGGTATCCGTCGTAATCTTTGTGCCGCCGCTCTTTTCGGTGTACCAGCCGTTGAAGCTGTGCTTGCTGCGGGAAGCATCGGGCAGAGAGATCAGCTTCTGCTTGGTGGTGGTCATGCTGCCGACAGAGGGCGTACCGTCGTTTCCGTCAAAGGTGACGGTGTACTCCGTGGGCGTAGGCGGCGCATCCTCCTCGAAGATGGCCTTGACCTCCACATCGCTGCCGGGCATAGTAAACTTGTCGTCCCTTACCGTCACGTCGCCGCTCATAACCTGCCACTCCTTAAAATGGTAGCCCGCGTTTGGCGTAGCGGTCAGGGTGATTTCCGTTCCGGCCGTCGCCGAGGCGGGATCCGCGCTGCCCGTGCCGTGACCGTCGTCCCTGACGGTCACGGCGTATTCCGTCTCGGGAGCCTTGGCTATCGTGATGGAAAACTCCTTAATATCTTCACCCAAATCGTTGACCGCCATGACGGTAAAGACCTCGGTCCCTTCCCCGGCGGGCGTGCCGCTTATCTCTCCTGTGTCCTCGTTTAGGCTAAGTCCCTCGGGCAGGACGCCGCTCACAATGCTCCATGTGATGGGCGCGGTACCCTTGGCGGTCAAGCGGTTGCTGTAAGCCTCGCCTTCCATGCCGTCGGGCAGGCTTTCCGCGACGATTGTCGGCGGCATAGGGGGTCGGTTATCGATAAGCTTCACCCGAATCGCGGCTGTTACCGCAGGCTCCGGCTGCTGAAAGATGTCTCCGTCATCTTCGCTAAGCACCGGCGTGCCGATGATGGTCTGCCAATCCACGGACTCCGCATCATAGGACGATTCATCCCATGCCACGTCGATCCAGCGCCACGCGCCGTCAACGGCATTGATGCACACATTTTCCGGCAAGCCAAGCTCTGCAAAGGGCGTGCCGAACGGCTTATCGGTAATGGGATCCGGTTCATCGATATCCTTGATGGTGTTTTTGATGGCGTTGATTTTGATGGTAATCTCCGTCGGCTTGTGGAGACGCAGGTCGTCCGGCGTGAATACCACCGTCACATCGTGTTCACCCGGAGTCCGGAGGTAGAACGGCGGGGCATTCTTGAAGGAGAACGTGCCGGGGGCGACGGTATCCGTACCCTTAACCTTTGCCACGCCGCCGACGAGCGTGCCGACTTCATCGTTGTAGGTTCCCACCTGAAGCTTTCGCCAGGTGAATATGGTGTTGTCGGGCAACGTAAAATCGCCGTTCTTCCATCGGAATACGGGCAGCTGCGTGATCTCCGGCTCGGTCGGGTCAGGCTGCAGCTGAACCTTTCTCACAGCTCGGAGGTCGGTGTTTTCCGATATGGTGAAATACTTCTCCAACTCGGCGCGGTTGACTTCGCCGTAGATGGTCTGCTCCTCAAACGAATTGGGGTCGTAGGTCGAGCTGTCCCACGAGGTGACGACATTCATACCGAAGTCCATCCCTGTTCCCTCGGGATCTTTTTCATCGCCCACCGCATAAAAGCTGAATGAATCCGAGAGATTCAGCTCCTCAAATGGCGTTCCGAATTTTTCATTGGTAATGTGTCCGGCCCTGGTCTCCTTGAATGTGCGGGGAACGACGTTCACATCAACGGTGCATTCCGCCCTGTTGTACCGCTTCAGATTGTCGGGCGTGAAGATGACCTTCAGCTGCAGCGACCCTGCCTGCAATAGCGTGCTCGCCGTCAAGGAATGTCCGTATATTTTCTGATCTTTGTCCAGCGTGAACTTGCCGGGAACCGTTTCGCCGTTCGCCGTGGCCGTTCCGCCGGAGAGGTACTTGTCGGAAAAGACAAGGAAGCACAGATCGCCGCCGTAGAGCTGCTTGGAATAGGTGGGCGGCTCCAGCGTGGGCGTAAAAACGCGGTCGTCAATGAGCGTTATCCTTGCGGTGGCCTTGACGCTTGTCGGCTCCAGATCATCCTTGTAGTGACTCTGTTCAACATGCAGCTCGCCGGTAATGATCTGCTCGCCATACTTGTTCGGGTCATAGGTGGAGCCGTCCCATGTCACGGGCACGGGACTGTAGCTCGCGCCGGTGTTGGTCTCTACCTTGACGCCGGAAGGAAGCCCCAGATTCTCAAACGCCGTGCCAATGGGCTTGTCCGTGATGATTACGTCATCCGGGACTCTTGTGACCGTGCGCTTTGTCCCCGTCACGGTAATAATACATTCCGCCGTGGTGTATGCCTCCGTATCGTCGGGGGTAAAGAGGATCTTCATGCAGTTTTCGCCCGGGTATACTCTGCCGCCCTCATGGTCCTTGAAGCGGAACGTGCCGGGAACGACGACGCCCGTACTCTCGGCCTTCGCTTCGCCGCCCCTGAGGGCCCTGTCGGTATACTCATTGCCGACATAGGCCGGAGGGCGCAGCGTGGGCGGAGTGGTGATGACCGTTTTGGCAGGCTGCAAAAGCTCTCCGTAAGCCGTATGACAGGTTTCGCAAACAGCCTTCTCCGTGCTGGTTGCCTTGCCGCCGGAGCAGTTGCCTGTTTCGGTATGGC
>OIWS01003197.1_pt1 | contig 12060 bp, 10 predicted proteins | sample 1587611 | NCBI WGS metagenome assembly OIWS01 (sample SAMEA3888919, study PRJEB22519) | human gut metagenome | biome: human gut; feature: human-associated habitat; material: faeces | place: Denmark | collected 2010 | reverse complement strand
TACATCGTAGCCAACTATATCTTTAAGGTATTGTAAGGAGAAAGACAATGGCAGTAAATTATGATGCGCTAATCAATCAAATCAATGCTGAACAGGCAAAACAAGAACAGGCGGCTAGAGAAGCCAATGCCTTACTGGAAAAGCAGGCAGCTGCAAAACGAGACCAGTTGATGAATACATACGCTGCACAAGAATCAAACCAACGGCGTAATTATGATACTTTAGTAGATCAAGCAGATAAGCAGCTAACTAAAGATGGCGCGGCGGCTTACCAATCCATGCTGGTAGCAAGAAATCCTTTTGGAACCAATGCGGAACGGCTTAGGAATAACGGCATGTCAGAGTATATGAATACAGCAGCTTATAATACCTATAGAGGAGATTATAACAATGCAAAGAATACCCGCGACACGAATGTAAACAATTACAATATCGCATTGGAAAATTATTTATCGGAGCTAAACGCAAATAGAGCCAATGCTCAAAAAGAATACGATATTGCTCTACTGAACGCACAAAACGAGTTGCAGCAACAGTTAGCAAATCTACAGGCTCAGTATGGACAGCAGCGATTGCAGATGCAACAGGCAAGGGCACAGGCAGAAGCACAGGCTGCGGCAGCAAGAAGGTCGTCAGGTGGAGGCCATAAACAGGTCGCCATTGACGGTGGAGGAAACGGAGGAAACGAAGGGAACTCATTCTCTGGGGCGCTTGGGATATTGCGAGGAGTAGCGAATACAATCGGAGCATTGGCACAGCCAGCGTATGGAGCTAGAGCGCAAGAGTTAACTGCTGCATATGAATTACATAGGAAAAAGAATAAAGGTATAAATTAACCCCAAAGCGTGGTGATTAGCATGGCAAAATACGATAAAGATTATTGGCAACAGCAGTATGATAGGTTAAGCTCTAGAAGAATTCAAAAAAGTAGCAAAAAATCAGAAAAAACCCAAAAAATCAGAAGTGATAGCTTTTTAGGATATACAGCTGAGCGTACTTGGGACAACTTCAAAGATGTTTTTAAAAACATACACAAAAACGCACAGATCAATGCCAGTGCTGGCTATGGAGAAGATGTTCTAAAGCAACTGGATAAACTCAAGGAAAGCAGTGCAGGAAAGGGTTGGAACAAAAAAGGAATTGAGCAGCTAGAGCAAGCGTTCCGTTCTTCGATTGAGCAGACAAGAAAAGAAAAAGATGAACGCGGCATTGAAGAAATCAAGAGAGTGCAGCAAAACCAAAACGAATTGGATGAGAACATTGAACAAAAATATTCGGGGCTTACGGAAAATCAGAAGAAGTGGGGGAATCGTATCGCATCCATTGGTTCCGTTTTGCCATCGGCTTTAGCATATGCTGTGCCAGGAGGACAGGCGGTTTCTGCAGGTGTTACATTTGGTAATATTTCTGGTGATGCGATAGGAAATGCGCTACTAGAAGGAAAGACCCCCAGAGAAGCTCAAAGCTATGGATATTTGGAAGGTCTCAAGGAAGCGGCGGTAGAGCAAGCATTTGGCGGTGTAGCTGGTTTATCCAAAAAAGCGGGGCTTTCTAAAGGCTTGAATGCCTTGCTGGATAACAAGGTAAGCAACAGGGCTGCCAGAACACTTTTGTCGCGAACAGGGGCGGCTACGGGGGAAGGATTGGAAGAAGTCGTTTCTACCTTGGCAGAGCCTTTGGTAAGAAAAGCAGCGTTCAACGATGAGGAACTACAGAATGTTTCGTTAGATGATTTGAAGGAATCGTTCCTTGGAGGCGCTACCGCAGCGGCGATCTTAGGGACAGGCCAGGATACCATGAACGCGCTGAGAAATCGAAGAGCTGTGAACAATATATCCGATAAAACGTCACTGTCCAATGAAGAGGTCAGGAACACGATTGACAATCTTTCCGAAGCAGAACCATATCAAGTTGCAAAACAATTGAAAAAACAAGGTACAGTGGAGACTGTTACAACACCCAAACAAGGCAATAACTTGTTGATGGAAGCCATTTATGGAGGAGATATACCCCAACAAAAAATTATTGGTTTGCCTGATTTGGAAACACAGATCCAAGAAAATCGTGCCAATATAGAGAATCAAAAACCCATAAAAATCCAGGGCGAACGGTTTAAGATGGGAACGGGGACGCTCAAAGCCGACGTAGAACAACTTTTTAGAGAGCATGGGAATATGGTGCATAACGATGTGTTGGGAGATGTGATGATAAATACAAAGGGAGTAAAAGATTCTCTAGCACACGGGATGACAAAAGAGAAAGCAGCGCTATATGAGGCAATACCGTCGCTCATACAAAACGGGAAAATCGTAGACTATGTAGAAAACCATAAGGGAAGAGGATACAACTCTGTTGTACTTGAGGCCCCTGTGACCATTACAAAGGGAGATGCAAAGGGTGATTATATTGCAGAGGTTATTGTTCACAGAACAGTAGGAGATAAAAACCAAAGGTATTATCTGCACGATGTATCTATAAGACAAAAAAAGACGGATTCAACATCCTACCCATCTGACAAAGTTAACCGCAGGAACAAACCACGTTCTTTGTCAGAAGAGCAGGTTAATCCGTCTTCTATTGACTATAATATACAACAAGACGAAAAATATGTCAATAGTGTGCCTCAGAATAACGATAGAAGCATCGATCAGCTGCTCGTCGAGAGGCTCCAATTGCCAATGGCAAGCAGCGATGATGCTTCTTCTATATATAATATGCTACAAGACGGAAACTATGTCAATAATAGCAGCGAAGGGAATCCTGCCCCCTACAATAATGTGTCGCAAAACAATGATTATGTCAACGATGATGTGGCAGACTCTGGTATGGGAGAACGGCGTACCACAAAACGCATTCTAAACGATGAAAGCAATCTTGTGTTTGACGATCCTCAAATGCAGAGCGAATTTTATGATGAAATCAACAATGCAAAAAATGTGTATTATGAGAAAGTCAGTACAAAAGAGGCTACAGAAAAAGCGATAAGTGAAATTGAACAGCGAGGCATTGAGGGGGCTGCAAACCTTTTCTACAAGAATCTTGGAACATCCAAGAGGGGAAAGGAACGGGCAGAGAACCTTATACTGGGCGTAGAGCTTGCAAAGGCATATACCAATGCAGGGGATGTGGATGGTGCAAGCAACATTATAAGTGAGATCATGCCCATAACAACGGATGCAGCACAAGTTATGAGCTTGACAAAGGCGCTGTATAAACTGGGCGGCCGTGGTGTGTTGAAAAGCATTCAGTCTGATCTGGCCAGAATCAATAAACAGCGCGGAACAGAAATAGAGATTGATGAAATCTTGGCCAATCGTTTAGCAGGTGCGAAGACAGAGCCGGAAATACAGGCAGCTGCACAAGCCATAGAGGCGGACTTAAAACAGAGAATTCCGGTAAAGCTGCATGAAAAGCTAGGTGCGCTTCGTCGTATTTCTATGTTAGCCAATCCTAAAACTCAGGTGCGGAACTTGGTAGGCAATGCTGCAATGAATTTGATGGGGCGTATGTCTTCTGCCATAGATGGTATGCTTCAAAGAATGTTGATCCGCGATCCAAATTTGCGAACCAATACCATTTTTAAGAGACGGTCTCCCGAATATTCCAATGCGAGAACATTCGCAAAAGAATATTTTAAGACAAACAAAGAGGCGGTCAGCGGTGATTCGCGCTATGATAGCAGGACGGCTCGATTGCTAAGGGATAGAGACACGTTCAAGAATAAAGCAATGCGTTTTGTAGAACAAAAAACAAACCGTGTAATGGAATGGGGTGATGAAATTTTCACTGGAAATGCCTTTCAAAGGCATTTTGCCAATGAGGTGGTAGCACGGAAGCTATCTATGGAGGACTTGAAAAATCCCGCAAATCGTCAGCAGCTAGAACAGGTCATCAATCATGCAGCGCTCAAGGCACAGAAAGAAACTTTTAGGGACGAATCTCGTCTGGCCAACAGTATTACATCGCTGAAAAATAGGCTCAATAATAGTAAAAATCCTTTGGCAAAGACAGCAGGAGCATGGATAGACGGCGTAATCCCCTTCACTAAAACGCCGATCAATGTTACCAAGCGTGCGATTGATTATTCTCCGCTTGGTATAATTAAAACGGTATACCAAGGGATAGAATCTCGCGGAACGCCCATGGCAAAAGCAAACTTCATTAACTCGCTTTCGCAGAATTTGACGGGGACTGTAATGGCTGGCTTAGGCTATACGCTAGCAGAAAGTGGATTGATTCGCGTAGGTGGGGATGATAAGGAAGAATACTATGAAAGCGATCAGGGAAGACAGAGGTATTCCCTGGAGATTGGTGATACCTCTATTAGCTTGGATTGGCTTTCTCCCGCTGCCATGCCCTTTTTTATGGGTGCTGTATGGAGTGAAACAGATGGTGCAGACTCTATAGATGATGTTTTTGCCGCAGGTCAGCAAATTTTCGGGCCTTTGATGGAAATGTCTATGATGTCTAGCGCTGATGACATGATTACCAATATTCGTAAAGCGGATACGAATATTGAGGCAATCGCAGAAGCGTTGATCTATACACCATTTGAAAGCTATCTCTTGCAGTATTTGCCTACGACAGGATCACAGTTAAATCAAGTCATTGACCCAACTAGAAGAACGACTTACACCAATGCAGACAGCGAGGTGTTGGGCCGACTGGAAAAGACAGGTAGAAAGGCATTGAATAAATTACCCGGGGCCAACTTGTTGCTTGAAAATATGGGCTTGGAGAATGTTGCAAACGCACCTTATGTGAATGCTTGGGGAGAAAAGCAAGTCAATGACGGCAATGTGCTGGAACGGGTATTTAACAGCTTTATCAATCCTGCTTACGTTAATGAAATAAAGAGCGATGAAGTGGATCGAGAGATAGAACGGCTGTATAACTCCAATGTGGAAGATAGCAAGTATATCATCCCGACGACATCGTTTGGCACTGTGACCAACGGTGGGAATGAATATAAGATGACCACAACGGAGGTGACAAACCACAGGCAAACACGGGGCCAAATGAGCAAGCGAATTTTGCGTTCACTGATCAACAATTCCGCATACCGTTCTGCATCCGATGAAGACAAAATTAAAATGATAAAGGATGTGTACAAATACGCAGAGTATAGGGCGGATACAAAAATGTTGGAGGGAAGAGGGAAAACCTATAATATTAACGAAAGTGATTGGCGGAAAAAGGTTGATTATTTGGACGCGGCAGGGATTTCCCCGACCACGTATTTCCTGGCCCATAACGCGAGAAGCAATGCAACAGGCCAGTACACACTGAATCAGTGGGGAGAAAGGGAATCAATCGAAGGTTCTGTGAAAAAAGCTCAGGTCAATGCTATCAATGGATATGGAATGACGGCAGCGCAAAAGCTGCTCTTTTTATACCTAGAAACGCCCTCTTATTCTTATGGGAAAGAGTATAGTGGCATGTCCAACGATCAGGCAAGAAAAGTGGTGGCGAATTATGTAACGGGACTCAATATACCATACGAAGAAAAAGTAAAAATACTCAAACGGGCTGGATACCATATCAAAAACGGGTACGCCTATTGGGACTAAAGGAGGAACATCATGGAACAAATCAAAAGCGGAAGCAAGGGCGAGCTGGTGGAGCTGGTGCAGCAGATGCTGAATGAGAAAGGGTATAGCTGCGGCAGTGCGGACGGCATCTTTGGGACGAAAACGGAAAGCGCGGTCAGAAGCTACCAGAAAGCCAAAGGGCTTTCGGTGGACGGGATCGTGGGGAACAACACGTATGCTAAGCTGTTTGCGGACTGCCTGTTGAAAAACGGGAGCCGTGGAGAGCTGGTAAAAGCGCTGCAAACGAAGCTGAATGAACAGGGATACGGCGCAGGAAGCGCAGACGGCATCTTCGGGCGCAACACGGAAAAGGCGGTAAAGGCGCTGCAAGGCACGGCAGGGCTTGCAGCGGACGGCAAGGTGGGACAGAATACCTGGACAGCGCTGCTGGAAGGCAGGGCAGCGGGCGTACCTGCAAGCGCGCATTTTAAGCTGAGCGAATTCAAGTGCAAGGACGGGACGGCGGTGCCGGCAAAATACTACGGGAACTGCCAAAAGCTGATGGACCTGCTGGAGGAAATCAGGGAAGCATGCGGGAACAGGGCTGTCACGGTGAACAGCGGATACCGAACGGAGAGCTACAACAAGAGGGTAGACGGGGCCAAGCAGAGCCAGCACCTGTACGCGGCGGCAGCAGACATCAAGGTAAGCGGAAAGAGCGCAGCAGAGGTATACAAGCTGTGCGACAGGCTGGTAGGCAGCCGGGGCGGCGTAGGGAAATACAGCACGTTTACGCATGTGGATGTGCGCGGGCATAAGGCGCGCTGGTGATGGATATGGAGTATGTGAGAACGGAAGTATGCACAGAACGGCACCAGCGGAACCGAGAAGAGCTGAAAACGCTGGAAACCCGTGTAAACAACCACGGCAAGGAACTGGACGCCTTGTCGGTGGATTTTGCCGAGCATGTAGCGACACAGGCGGAGATCAACCGGCAGACGCTGGAACAGCTCAAGGAGCTGCAAAAGAGAACGGCGGCGATAGAGGATCAGCCAAGGAAACGGTGGGAACAGGTATTGGGGATCATCGTGAACTGGGCGACGCTGGCGCTGCTTGGACTGCTGGCAGTAAAAATAGGACTTTGACACCGAAAGGGTGTTATTTTTTTAGGAGGAATATGATATGACAAACTTCAAAACTTGGATTAGGGCAGCAGGAATCAGAGCGATCAAAACGGTAGCACAGACTGCGGTAGCCATGATTGGTACCAGCGTTGTGGTTTCCGAGGTAGACTGGGTGATGGTGGCAAGCGCGTCTGTATTGTCCGGCGTACTGAGCTTGTTGACCAGCGTTGCTGGTTTGCCTGAGCTGAAAAGCGAATAACAAAAGAAAAGGCCGGAGCAATCCGGCCTTTTTTATTTATTGGGGGAAATGCGAGGTGTATTATATGAATGTTTTTGATGTTGCAAAATATATTCTTCATGAATTAGGAGCAATCCAAGTTTGGAAACTTCACAAGCTTGTATACTATTGCCAAGCATGGTCTTTAGTTTGGGACGATGAACCTTTGTTTGAAGAAAACTTTTATGCATGGGACAATGGGCCAGTGTGCAAGGAACTGTATGAAAAGCATATTGGATTGTATAGACTCTCTGAAAACGACATACATGGTGAGATAAATAAATTTACTACAAGCCAGAAAGAGACGATGGATGCAGTTTTAGATCATTACGGAGACAAGGAACCATACTGGCTTAGAGAACTTGTCCGGGAGGAGTATCCTTGGAAAAAAGCAAAGGGATGTAATGATTCGATCATTACAAAAGAAAGCATGTTTGAATATTATAGTTCATTGCTGGATGCTGAAATCGATCAAGAAATCGTTTGTACAAAATTGCAAAAAGAAGAATATGATCCGGAGGAAGATTCTATATGGGAATCTTTATTGTAGCAAATTGGTTTTTATATAAAGATTCTATGTAAGAGTGAAATAAAAATGGATGGGGCGTAATAGCAAAGATAAGTGGGGCGTAATAGCGGGCGTAATAGAAACCCATTTTATCCACTTTTTCTCAACTTTATTTTTTATGCGCTTAGAAGAATAAGAAATTCAATACATCAAAAAAGCCCGAAAACTCGGCGTTTTCAGGCTTTTTGGCGGAGAAGGAGGGATTCGAACCCTCGCGCCGGTACACCCGACCTACTCCCTTAGCAGGGGAGCCCCTTCAGCCAAACTTGGGTACTTCTCCAGGCTGTATGGATTCCATTGGAATGCTGGCGGAGAGAGAGGGATTCGAACCCCCGGTGCCTTTCGGCATCACTGGTTTTCAAGACCAGCGCCATCAACCGCTCGGCCATCTCTCCAATAGAATGCCCTGAAAGTATACCAAAAATTCACACAAGAGTCAACGCATTCCTTGCAACGATTTGGAAATTTTCAGGGCCGGCGCCCACGGCGCCCCACAGCCTTGCGTTTACCAGGGCTCTATGGCCAGGGCGCGGATGGCGTGGGCAATGATCTGGGCGTTTTGCACCAATTCATCGATGATGATGTATTCATCCGCCATATGCGCCGTGGCGGGCGTGCCGGGAAATTCCATGCCAAAGGCCACGGCCCTGCCCGGCAGCTTGCGCGCATAGGTGCCGCCGCCGATGGCCATACAGTAGGATGGCTGGCCGGTTTGCTCGGCATAGACGCGCAGCAGCTTTTGCACCAGCGGCGAATCCTCCGGCACATGGTGCGGCGCCTGGCCGTGCTCGGCCTTTAAGGCAAACCCGCTGTCCGCAAACGCGCTTGCCAGCTGGGCCATGATGGCGTCCTGGCTGGTGCACAGCGGATAGCGGAAATCCAGCGTAAAGTTTACGCCGGCTTCATCGGCGCCCAAAAGGCCGAGGTTGCAGGTAAGCGCGCCGGACAATTCGTCTTGGCAGGCCACGCCCAGGGAGGTTCCGTCGGATTCGTCGCAGATCAGGCGCGATAGGGCTTTGACGGCGTTTTCCCGCGGCGCATCGGCAAGCGGCAGGGCAGAGAGCACACGCAGCAGCAGGCTGGCGGCATTGCGCCCCTTTTCCGGCGTGGAGGCATGGCCGACGATGCCGTCGCAGATGAGCGTAGCGGTGTGCCCGTCGAGGGAAAGATGCACGCGCGCCCTATCCTCATCGCAAAGCGCAGCGCTGCTAAGCGCCTTTGAAAGCGCATCCGTATCGGGCGCAAAGAGGACGGCCTCGGCCCGGCCGGGGATCACGTTGGGCCGCTGCCCGGCGGACATCGAAACCACCCGAAGCCCTTCTGCGGACACGGGCGCGGCGCAGTGCCCCACCACATTCAAAAGCCCCTTTTCCAGGTTGATGAGCGGATAGTTGGCGTCCGGGGAAAAGCCGTAGTCCGGCATGTGCTCGGCTTCGAGGTAATGGTCGATACACGTCATCCCCGTTTCCTCGCTGCAGCCCAAAATCAGGCGTACGCGCTTATGAAAGGTATTTTCCTCGGAAAGCAGGGCGCGCATAGCATACAGCGCCGCGATGACGCCGCCTTTGTTGTCCTGGCTGCCCCGGCCGTAGACCCGGCCGTTTTGCACCGTGCCCTCAAACGGCGGCAGGGTCCACCCATCGCCCGGCGGCACGACATCCAGATGCACAAGGATGCCGATCTCCTCTTCGCCCTGGCCCATCTCGATATAGCCGGCGTACCCGTCCACATCCCTCATCCGGGCAAAGCCCAGGCTTTTGGCCAGATCCAGCGTATACAAAAGACAGTCGTGCATGGCACGGCCAAAGGGCTGGCCCGGCAGCGGGGGCGCCTCCAGGCTGGGCATGGAGATCAGCTTGCAAAGCTGGGAAACCATTTCTTCCTTGTAGGACAATACAACGTCGTTGAGCTGCATATGAAATCCCCTCCGTTTCGTTATCCTTATGATACTGTGGCGGGCGCGGCATCGTCAATGGACAGGCCGCCCAAAAAATGGCGAAACGGGCCGAATCATGGTAAAATAAAAAAATCCGGCGGGCCGTGCGCCCGCATCGCAGAAAGGCAAACGATGACGACAACGCCAAAACATCCCCATAACGGGCATAGAGCGCGGCTGCGGCAGCGGGCGCGGGAAACCGGGCTGGCGGGCCTGGCCGATCATGAAGTGTTGGAGCTGATATTGACCTATGCCATCCCCAGGGTAGATACCAACCGCACCGCACACCGGCTGATCCATACCTTCGGTTCGCTATCCGGCGTATTGGAGGCTAGGTATGAAGATTTAAGGCAGGTGGAGGGCGTAGGGGAAAACGCCGCCACGCTTTTGACGCTGTTTCCCTCGCTGACGCGGCGGTATCTTTTGAGCCGCACTGGTGAAAAGCCGCTTTTGAACACCTCGGAACGCGCGGGCGAATACGGCCGGGCGCTGTTTGCGGACTGCCGCGTGGAAACGCTGTACCTACTGTGTTTGGATGTAAAGTGCCGGCTGTTGCAGGCGGTAAAGCTGGCGGAGGGCACCATCGACCGCGTGCCGGTGCAAAACCGGGAAATCATCCGCGCCGTGCTGAGCACGCAGGCGAAAAACGTGTTGATGATGCACAACCACCCTTCCGGCTCGCTGCGCCCCACGGCAGAGGATATAGACCTGACCCGCCGCGTGATGCATGCGCTGGAAAGCATCGAGGTGCTGCTGGTGGATCATCTGATCATCGGGGCGGACGGGTATTTCAGCTTTATGAACAACCAGATCGGCGATACCGGCGCAAAGCCGCGCCCCGCGCTGATGTATGCTGCTGAGGACGAGTTTTAGCAGGCAGCGCCTGTGGGCCCGCCCGGCCCGATACCGCGCCGGGCTTGTTGTGGTAGGTGCGTATGCGGGGCGGCCTGTACAGCGGGAAGACGGGTATGTACGGCACTCTATCGCTGCGCTGTGGGCGGGAGAGGACAAGATGGCGGCGGAGGAACGGACATGAGTAAGATCAAACTGGCTTGGCATAATTGGGGACGGTGGCTTTGCCTGGCGGCGGCAGGGATGCTGGCGCTGGGCTTTTTGGCGCTGTATCTGGTGGTATGGATCAAAAGCGGGGAAGAGGACGATGCTGTGCCGTCAGACTGCATCGTGGTGCTGGGGGCCAAGGCGCGCGGCATGGAGCCCAGCCGGGTGCTGCGTTTGCGGCTGGAGCAGGCGCAGAAAGCGTATGAACAGGGGCTGGGCGGCAAGATCATCGTATGCGGCGGCAAGGGCACGGACGAAACCGTGCCGGAAGCGGTGGCCATGGCGGCGTACCTGAAAGCGCGGGGCGTGCCGGGCGAGGATATCCTGCTGGAAGCGCAAAGCAGAAACACCCGCGAAAACCTCCGCTTTGCCAAGCGCATCATGGAGGCAAACGGATACCAGACCTGCGTGCTGGTGACCAGCGACTACCACATGATGCGGGCCAGGATGCTGGCCGGGCAGGAGGGGCTTTCGGTTACATGCAGCCGCGCCAGGAGCGATTGGCCGGGTATATGGTTTTCGCGCGTGCGGGAATGCTTAAGCTGGATCAAATATGGGTTGGGGCTTTCCAATGGGTAAATGAAAAAGCAGCGAACGCTTCGCTGCTTTTATGCTTTGGAAAAGGAACTGCTGTCCTCTGTTCTGCCGAATAAATAGTCGATGCTGACATCGTAAAAAGTCGCCAAGGCATAGATCACGTCCGGCGGCATGTTCCTTTGGCCTGTTTCGTAATACGAATAGGTTCTTTGGGAGATCCCGATGGCTTGCGCGACCTGTGTTTGGGAAAGATCATGGTCAACTCTCAAATCGTGGAGTCTCTTGGTCAGCACCGTACATTTCATGTGCTTATCATATGTAGAATATTTTGTTCTATTGCATTTTAGAACAAATTGGTCTACATTAAGTTAAGAGGACTGTAAAAGTCCCAACGAAAGGGGAAAAATCGTATGGTATCAAAGCTGGTGCGGGTGTTTGGAGACAAGGGAGGCGAAAGCCCTGCGGTAGAGTGCGCCGTAGAAATGTTGAGCGAATCTTTAACAGAAGAGCAGCAGCGTCTCGTTATGGAAATCATCGACGAAAAGGACATGGAAACGGTGCGTGTGCAGGAGGAAAACTTTCGCCGAGGGCTAAGGCTAGGCCTGCGGCTGGGCTGGGAAGTGTTTCGCTGTGAGGACGAGTCGCATTGCTTTTAGGGGGTGGAGAGCAGGAAGCTGGGACAGGGCGAGAGCAGGAAGGCAGGGCAGAGCAAGAGCAGATGCAATCCACAGTATTGATTCAGACAACAGCGCATAGAGGGACGGTTTGTACTTTTGTGAGACAAAAGTACCAAAAACGTGGGGGCTTCCGAAATGCCCCCACACCCCTCAACGTCCGAAGGGAGTGCCCTTCGTGAACCCCGTGCCATGCAGAGCAACGGGTTTCTAGCGTACGCCCTGCCAAGCGCCGCTCGCCGACGAACCCCGGCTCGCTGCTGTACAAGGTGCCCCGCCTACGCACCTGCTATAAAAGTCCCGGCGCGGTATAGTGCCGGGCGGGCCAAGCAGCATAATCACGCTAGAAACGTA